>Ga0209512_1000050_pt1 | contig 311607 bp, 272 predicted proteins | sample frozenSSSSmetaG_FD_184142 | JGI IMG/M metagenome (GOLD analysis project Ga0209512, IMG submission 184142) | Glacier valley bacterial and archeal communities from Borup Fiord, Nunavut, Canada, to study Microbial Dark Matter (Phase II) -... | ecosystem: Environmental > Aquatic > Freshwater > Ice... | reverse complement strand
ATGTTTTTCCTTTCCTTGAAAGGGTTTGCACAAGTTCCTTTAAAAACGACAGCAGACCAAGAGGACGCTTTGGTTTTAAGCTATAACACTACGCATTCTATTGATGTCGTGGTAGCGCATTTTAATGCGACTGAAGAAGAGAAGAAACGAAAAGGCAAAGCACTAATATTTTCAGGATTGGGAGCAACAGTCCTAGGCATTGCTGGAATTGTGTATGCTGCAAGTCCTGGCATGGAAGATACATACCTTATCAATGCTGAAGAAACAGCATTTATTATAAATCCCTTTACTTCCATGGGCATGGTAATAGGAGTACCTTCTACTGCAGTGATGTTGGGAGGTTTAGGCATGATGACATTGGGGACATTCAAATACATAAAATCGAAATAATATGAAAAAGCTATTCATGATAGGAATGTTAAGTATGCTTGTATTACAGATGTCATGTAAGGAGAAACAAGAAGGTGATGTTTATTTATACTTAACACAAGAACAAAAAGATTTCATTACGACGGTTCGTGCTGGGGATACTGCAATATGGGAGAGTGATGGAGGCATAAAGGATACGGCTATTGTGCAGCCATTGGTATATAGAAGATATCTTATGGAAAATCATAAAGATACTAATCCGAAAGTTTATGCCGAAGAGGCAAGTTATACTTATAAAATTGTTGGTACTAATAAATTGAGACCATTAGGTAGTATGTCCGTCTTTACAAGTGAGTCTGATAATTCTTTGCTTACAACTGCACGTTACGGTAATATTGCTACTGGAGTATTTCCGAATAAGAAATTTGGAGGTGTTGATTACACAAATGTTTATTGGTTTTTATCAGCAACAGTTACTGATACTATTTTTTGGAGTTCCCAAGGTTTTTTGGGTTATGATTATGCAGGTGTTCGGGTCGAAAAAATAAAATAAAAAACTTATGTTTTCCCCTCCCGCAGAGTCTCTCGTCAGAGGACTCTGCGTCTTGAGTGTGCAAGAACATAGACAATAGTAGTATATTATATTTTTTATTTTTTTTCATCATGTCAGTCAGAAGAATTCACGACCAAACATCTTGTTTGTATTTTATTACGTTTACCTGTGTAAAGTATGCCCCTTTATTTGAAACTACGAATTTGTATAGTTTCGTTTCTTATCAGTTTTCATTATTGGATAAAGAATCTTATAAGGTGTGCGGTTTTGTTATTATGCCCAATCATGTACATTTTTTATTGTATGTTCCCGATGGTAAAAATATGAACCTGCGTATAGGAACCATGAAACGTTTTTTGAGTTATGAAATCGTGAAAAGATTAAAATTAATGAGCAACGATAAGCTATTGCATCTTCTACAAAGTCAAGTTCATGCAACAGATAGGTTACGGGGTAAAAAGCACGATGTGTTTGAGCCAAGTTTCGATGCGAGAATATGCTTGAGTAGAAACATGGCAGATCAGAAACTAAAGTATATGCATTATAATCCTTGTGCAGGAAAATGGAGTTTGGTTAATGATTATGTTGATTATAAATGGTCTAGTGCTTATTATTATGAATATGGTGACGTAAAGGATTTTAGTTACCTTGTTCGATATGAAGAATATGTTTAATTTTTTTTAGCATTCAAGTCGCAGAGTCCTCTGGCGAGAGACTCTGCGGGAGGGGAATATGAAGAATATGTTTAATTTGTTTTAGCATTCAAGTCGCAGAGTCCTCTGATGAGAGACTCTGCGGGAGGGGAATGTAAAATGGATTGTATTATTTTTTCGGTATCCACTTGATTTCATCAATGTTCAGCTGATAGCTGATATAGCGAGAAAGTACAAATAAATAATCGGCAAGCCTGTTGATATAGGTAACGATAAGCGGATTGATTTCAGTAGTTTCAGAGAGCGCCACAATGTTTCTTTCGCTTCTTCTGCATACCGTGCGAGCCACATGACAGTAAGAGATAGCAAGATGTCCACCAGGAAGAATAAAATGCGTCATCGTCGGAAGGGACTCATTCATCTGATCGATGGATTCTTCCAAAAGGAGTATTTCTTTTTCTTCTAATGCGGGTAGTTTGGTTTTGAGTGCTTCTTTTTCACAAGCCAACTGAGAGCCAATCACAAACAAGACGTGTTGTATCTGCAAGAGTACAGCTCTGCCTCGTTCATCAGTAATGCTATCTCTTACTACACCAAGGTAAGCATTGAGTTCATCTACTTCTCCATAGGAATCTATGCGTAAGTCTGCTTTCGATACGCGTGTTCCTCCCAATAGAGAGGTAGTTCCTTTGTCACCTGTTTTGGTATATATTTTCATGCTTAGTCGGTAATAGAACCCGTCTTGATTTTCTTATTCCAAAAGGAATAACGATCGGCACTCAGGTATTGTTCAATGCGCTCTAATTCTCCTTCGGCATAACTGTCCATGCCGTTGTTGATGCATAGAATCATATAAGCTTCTGAAAGTTTTACCGATTCAGGATAGGCCATGAGCTGAGCCAAGATCAAATCGTAATAACCCATGAAATCACGTTCCCCTAAGAAGAATACAGCTCGTGCGGCAAGTGTTTCCTCCATCGGATCAGCAGATAAGGCTTTAATGAAGTTCTTTGCCGCAGCCGACGAATCTTTTTGTATCAAGGCATCGATGGCTGTATAGTAAGCCAGTTTGTCGGAACCTGTTTTTTTACTTTCTACTTTTAAGGTATTCCAATCTTGTAAAGCAACGAGCAATTTTAAATACAAGTCTTCTCCCCAAGCCAAGGTTTCAGGCGTTGTTTGTTCCGATTTTTGAAAACCGTTCCACAGTGCTAATGCTTCTTGGTATTGTTGCTGAGCAATAAATTCTTCGATTAAACTCAAACAGGCTTGAGCTTTGAGCTCTTCGTTTTTAATCGATACTGCGACCTTCGTCCGTTCTGTTGTTGCTTGTTTTAAAATATTCCAACGTACGAAACGAAGTTTAACGATATCCGATGCATTCAAAGCATCGTTGGTGTTTTCAACAGCAGCAACCGACGCTGCTAATTTGGCAATCGCCAATTTATCTTGCTCTGGAGAAACGATCCATTGTGCCAAGTAAGGACTAGCCCTGTCGTATTGTTGAGACTCTAACAGTGCGATGACATGCAGCGGTTGTGCTTTTTGTAAACCGTTGTTTAAGGCTTTGAAATAATAATCGGCAGCAATGTCGAAGCGGTGTTTTTTTACGTACCAATGAGCAAGCACCATCGGATAGAAGGCAAGTGTAGGGTGTTGTATTTCTAATTCGTGTAAGGTAATGAGTGCACTCCTTGCTTCGTCTGCACTGTAATATTGGTTCATGCTTTTGGCCACCATCAAATCTTCTCTGAAGTCTTCGTTGGCTTGTGTTGCAATCCAGCGGTTGAGTTTTTTGATCAAGAGGGTATCCTTTACATGCATGTGATTGATGCTGTAGTTGTACATGTTGGTAAACAATTGAGGACTCAGCACACTGTCTTCGATGGCCATGTCATTGTAACGATCGGTTGCATTGCTTTTTCCGAGTGCCGTTTGTAAAGCCAATAAATTATTTTCAAAGGGAATGTCATCAAAGCTGCCTAAAGATTGAACCATAGAATCGGCACCTGAATAATCACCCGATTTCAGTACTATGTAGAGCATGTTCGTTGCTGCATCGCTCGGGATGTCTTTGTAGGCTTCTTGCAACATGTATAAAGCAGAATCTTTGATGTTTAAAGCATGGTAACTCAAGCCTAAATTGTTTTTTAATTCTCCCGATTGCGGAAAAGAGTTGACACCGTCTTTCAGCATGAAGAAAGACGGAAACAATTGTTTTTGGTGTTGGTATACACCCGACAAACCAATGAAGGCGTAAGGTGTCGCTTTTCTGCGCAAAGCGGCATCGTAGTGATGAAAAGCAATATCCCATTGTTCTTCTCGCTCCGCTATTTGTGCGATTGCGTAATTGGCTCGATGACCCAAGTTATCCCATTGGTGTGCTTCATTGTAATATTCTTTCGCCATGACGGTATCTTCGGTATAGGCAAAATAATCGCCGAGTTGCACGTAATGTGCCGATACCGATTGTTTGTAAGGAAAGTAATGGCTTAAGGCCACCAAGCTGAATACACCGATAATGCCTAAACCTTGCGCGATGAATAATGGAGTAAATTTCGCTTCAAAGAGGTACGCGTACACGTTGATGTTTTTCAACATGGGTGCTGCAAAATTAATCCATACGTAGAGCAGAAAGGCAAGGGATAAACACAATTGAGAAAACACAATCATGTATTCTAAACTGTTATGCAAAGGGTCATTGGCCGTGAAGTAGCCATAGCCTAATGTTGCTGTCGTGATGATGAATAAACACAAGTAAAAGAAAGCGCCCAAGGGTTTGAAGGGCATCGTGTCTGAAAACAAGACCGATCTTTTTTTATAGCCATACAATCCTGTGATGCTTGCACCTAGAAATAAAAACAGGGGGTGAATCAAAATCAGGCCTAAATCGGTTTGAAAGACTTTGCCTTTTGTCCACAAGAGAAAGGTGTTTCCTATGAAAAGGATAGAGATGATGCTGAAATGAAGCAAGCTTTTTTTGCCGTCGTGTTGTGCGGCTACTGCAGTGATGTAAAAGAAGGAGCGGATGTTTTCGAATCCGATCATGAATAAAAACAGTACAGCGGCAAGGAACGAGACTAATAAGGACGATTGTGCTACTTGATAAAAAGGAAGTTTAGCCGTCGAGAAAAAACCAATACACAACGCGAAGACGAAGGTGAGTGTGGCAAATAATTGAATACGTTTAAAGAAACCGAGGTCTGTACGAAAGGCTTGCATTAAATAAGCAAGTCCTGCATAGCCAATGATCAACAGTACAGTGAAACCTCGGTGTTGCCATCCAAAGATGCCGAGCAGTTCGGTGTTGAGGCTGACGATGAATACTACAATCGCCGTCATACCGATTAAGAAATAAGCTAAATCTAAAAAGGTGAAAATGGTGAGCAATACAATCACTGTCGCCGTAATCACCAATAAAAAAGCATAAGCAACAAGCGGATATACTTTTACGGCGCCGTTGTTAATCCAACTGCGTGTAATGTATACATTGGTTTCTAAGGAGTAATTAAAAAAGTCGATAGTAGTCTTATCGCTTTCTACCGCTGCAATTTCAAGGTCTACGTCTTTCTCCCAGCCAATGGTAAAAGACTCTCCCATGAAATAAGATACCGCTAAAAACAGCAGACAAACACCCAATAGAGAGAGCATCGATAAATAAAATGCCCGGAATGGTTTATTCCAGGCGTTCCAGAAAAATAAATTTTCTTGCATAAAGGCAAAGTAAAGGGTGTAGATGCTAAACTATTAACTTAAGAACTTAGGTACTCTAAAATAATCGGAATCTTTTTTAGGTGCATTGAAGAGCGCTTCTTCGTGCGTGATGTCTTGTTTTATGACGTCTTCTCTTAATACATTCACTTCTTCGCTCATGTGAATAAGCGGAGCTACATCGTCTGTATTGAGTTCGTTCAGTTTGTCCATCCAGTTTAAGATTTTATTAAAATCTTTGCTGAGTTCTGTCGCTTCGTCTGCGTTAAATTCAAGGCGTGCTAAGTGAGCAATTTTCGCAATGGTTTCTTGATCTATGTTCATGCTATGTGAGGATTAAACTGTTTTAATTCGTGGTCGATGATGTCGTATGTTTTTTGTTTTAAGGCTTTCAAGTCATCCATGGTCATGCCTTTTGTGATGATGGGCTCACAAATAACCGTAATCATCGGATGTAAACGCGGAGTAAAGGTACCATCGTCGGGCAGTATTTGCCAATTATTGATGATGGCAACAGGAACAATCGGAACTTGTTTTTCAATGGCAATACGAAAGGCTCCGTCTTTGAAAGGTATCATTTGAGGAGGATTCTCACGAGGGATCGTACCTTCTGGGAAGATCGCTAAACCGTGGCCTCTGTCGATGGCGTCTAATGATTTTTGTAAGGCTTCAGCTCTGCTTTTCGCTTTTGAGCGGTCAACTGCGATGTATAAATTGGTAAACATATAGCCAAACAAAGGTGCTTTTGCTAAACTTGCTTTTCCCATGAGCATGTAGTAGCCGGGTAATGAATAGCAGATTGATGGAATGTCGAGGTAAGAAGAGTGGTTGACGCAATAGACGTAGACATCTTTTGCGTTGGGTTTAAATTTAAAACGAACATCGGTTTTTAATCCACAACTCCAAAACACAGTATAGGCCCATACTTTGTTCATGAAGTGCCCGTATTTTTTCCAAGACTCTCTTTGAATAAAAATAAAGAAGAAAGGGAATAACAATAGAAAGACAGTTATGAAACAAAAGATAACCCAGAACTTAAATATTTTGATTCGAAATTTTTTCAACATAATAATCAATGCGCTTAATAACCTAGTTTTCTCGCTGCCAATAAAATACTTACCATGCTCATGCTGTCTGTGATGCTGCCATTACTGACCAATTCAACGGCTTCTTTTAGGTGTATTTTTTTTACGAGAAGTTCTTCCGTGTCTTCAGGTTCACTTTCTCCTGCTGTTAGGCCCGTGGCTAAGTACAGAAACCCTTCTTCATCAGTCACCGAATTTGACGTATGAATGCGTGTCAGTAATTCCCAATGCGAAGCCGTAAAGCCTGTTTCTTCTTTCAGTTCGCGTTTCGCCGCTTCAAGAGGATCTTCATTCATGGGACCGCCGCCTTCAGGAATTTCCCAAGAATATTCATGCAGGGTGTAACGGTACTGACCGACCAAATACGTATAGCCGTTTTCGTCTATGGGAATAATACCGATGGCTTTGTTTTTAAAACTTACTACACCATAGATACCATCGCCTCCTGCAGGGTTTACGACCGCATCTTCACGAACGTTGATCCAGGGATTATCGTAAATTTTTTTGCTGCCGAGGGTCTTCCAAGGATTTTCCGTAGGGTTCTCCACTTTTTTCTTTGCAAATTGCATATTCGGGAGCTAAATTCCGAATTGAAAACTATAAATTTATGCTACAACCTTTTTACATCGCTCATAGCATTGAAGCAGGTCTCGATGAGGCTGGGAGAGGTTGTTTGGCTGGGCCTGTAGTGGCAGCTGCCGTTATTTTACCCAAAAAATTTAACCTGCCCGGATTGAACGATTCTAAGAAATTGAGTGCCGAGAAAAGAGCAGTTTTAGCTGTGGAAATTAAAAAACAGGCCCTTGCTTTTGCTGTAGGTTTGGTTTCACATACAGAAATCGATGAGATTAACATACTGAATGCCTCGTTCTTAGCCATGCACAGGGCTTTGGATCAGTTGAAACAGGTGCCAAAGCAGCTTCTCGTGGACGGGAATAGGTTTAAGGCGTACCAAACGATTCCTCATGCCTGCATCATAAAAGGAGACGGTAAGTACGCTTCCATTGCAGCCGCTTCTATTTTAGCCAAAACACATCGAGATGAATTGATGCAGGCATTGCACTTGGAATATCCTCATTATGCTTGGGATAGAAACATGGGTTATCCTACAAAGGCCCATCGCGCGGCGATTCTAGCGCATGGCTTTACGCCTTATCACCGATTGACCTTTCAATGTTTGCCCGCTCAACCCACTATTTTTTAGGGCTGGTGAATATCTTTTTTTTAGGGCTGGTGAAAAAGTGTTAAATTAGACGATTATTCTATACTATGAGCGCGGATACAGATACAGTGAAGTACTTGCCATTGCACGAAGTCCATGTGGCATTAGGCGGCAAAATGGTTCCTTTTGGTGGGTATATTATGCCGGTACGGTATTCTTCCGACATCATCGAACACAATACGGTGCGTCAAGTGGCTGGAATTTTTGATGTCTCACACATGGGCGAGTTTTGGGTGCGAGGAGATAAAGCTTTGGATGCTTTGCAATACTTAACCACCAACGATGTGTCTACTTTGAAAATGGGTCAAGCGCAATATTCTTGCATGCCGAATGAAGAAGGTGGTATTGTCGATGATTTATTAATTTACAAAGTTCAAGAGAAAGAATATTTGGTAGTAGTCAATGCCTCGAACATTGATAAAGATTGGGCTTGGATGACATCTAAAGATCCTGTAGGCGCAGAATGGGAGAACCGTTCGGCTTCTACATTCTTATTTGCAGTACAAGGGCCTAAAGCGGCAGCGATGCTACAATCGCTTACCGCATTTCCATTAGACAGCTTGGCGTATTATACCTTTGCTAAGACGGAGTTTGCAGGCATAAAAGATGTCATTGTTTCTGCGACAGGTTACACTGGAGCAGGAGGCTTTGAAATCTATGGTCCGATGGATCAAGCAGAATTCGTTTGGAATGCCATATTAAAAGCAGGACAGCCTCATGGCCTTATCCCTTGTGGCTTGGGTGCGCGCGATACCTTGCGTTTAGAAATGGGATACAGTTTGTATGGCAACGATTTGAGCGATACCACTTCTCCTATTGAAGCGGGATTGGGATGGATTGTGAAGTTTAATAAAAACTTTATTGCCAAAGATATTTTAGCCCGTCAAAAAGAAGAAGGGGTGAAAAGAAAATTAATCGCTTTTGTACTTTCGGATAAAGGCGTTCCGAGAAGTGGATTTTCAGTATTGTCTGAACAAGGAGAGCAGATTGGTGTTGTAAACTCAGGAAGTATTTCCCCTGTCATTGAAAAAGGAATAGGATTAGGTTATGTCGATGCGCGCTTTGCAAAAATAGGCACAGCCATAAAGATCGATGTACGAGGAAGACAATTGAATGCTACGGTGTGCAAATTGCCATTTATTAATCAAAGCGTAAAATCATAACACACATGAGGTCAGTAGAGGTTTGTGTAAGTCCAGATTTAATTCCATGCCACGAGTTAGAAGGTAAAATAGTAGTGGTAATTGATATACTACGAGCTACTTCTTGTATGGTAACGGGCTTGGGTGAAGGCTTGGCGGGAATTATTCCAGTGGAAAAATTGGAAGAATGTCAGAAGCTAAAAGACAAAGGTTATATTGCTGCTGCTGAACGTGACGGTAAAAAAGTAGAAGGATTCGATATCGGAAATTCTCCGTTTAGTTACCAGGATTCAGCCTTGAAAGGCAAGTGGGTAGCGGTAACGACGACCAATGGTACACGTGCTTTGGTGCATTCTTTAAAAGCAAAAGAAATCTTGGTCGGTGCATTTCTAAACCGCTCGGCTTTGGTGAAATATTTATTGAACAAGGAAGAAGACATCGTATTGGTTTGTGCCGGTTGGAAAGGTCAACTGAATTTGGAAGATACTTTGTTTGCCGGTGCTCTTATCGATTCTATGTACGGTACAGTAGAAATTAAAAACGATTCGTCTCTTACTGCTTATTATTTATATGAAAGAGCAAAAGAAGATTTGTTTGCCTTCTTGGGTAACTCTTCTCACTTCAACCGTTTGAAAGGCTTAGGCATTGAAGACGATGTGAAGTTTTGTTTGAAAGAAGATATGTACGATGTCGTCCCTCAATTTGTAGAAGGGAAGCTGACCTGCGCTTTGGTTGAAATTGATAAGTAAAAATATGGAGTAGAACTATTTTAGTAGGTCTCTCTTATTGTAATCAGATGGCGAAAAATCATTTTCTTCATGTTTACACCTTGTGTAAAAATGAAATAGACCTTATTCCATTTTTTTTGGCGCATTATGAAAATATTGCGGACCGAATTATATTTTTTGATAACGAATCAACAGACGGTTCTCAAGAATATATAAAAAAACATCCTAAATGTTCTGTCATTGAGTTTCGCACCAACAACCTCATGCGCGATGATATTCTTAGGATGATCAAGAACAGTGTTTGGAAAGAAAGCAAGGGTGATGCAGAGTGGGTTATCGTGGCGGATATCGATGAGTTTTTGTACCATAGAGACATAAAAAAACAATTGACATATTGTAAAGAAAATGGAATCTCTATTCCTCTTGTCGAAGGATTTAATATGATTTCTAGTTCTTTTCCTAAACCAGGAATTCCTATTACAAAGCAGGTTAAATTTGGTACTTATTCTAAGCAGTATTCAAAAAATATCGTATTTGATCCTAATAAGATAACAGAAATAAATTATAGAGTAGGTGGTCATTCAATAGAACCGGAGGGGGAAGTTAATTTTAGTCAAGACATTGCCTTTAAACTTTTACACTATAAATACTTGGGTCCTACGAAGCGTCTTCAAGAACGATGGGACAGGATGGGCGCTTCCTTGAGCGAGATTAATAAAGCGAATGAATGGACTTTAGAAAGATCTAATCCAGCTATTTTTACAGATTGGTTTGGCTATGTTAAAAAACACGCTGAATTGGTTGTAGATACTAGCTTTAAACAATGGCATTCTAAAGTGTATCGTTATTTTAAGAAAAGAGATCTTTCATCTCCTTGTTAATTATAGTAAGAGAAATTTTTTTATGCATGTTTCGAGTTTCGGCCAGTTTGGGTACATACCGAGGAAACGGTTCGTGAGACTAGAATCGAGGTAAGCCCTTGAATGGCCGATGAAAAGGAAAAGTTTTTTACTTTTGATCACATACAGATGCCACCAATTCATGCAATTGCTCTTCTATGATTGCTTTATGGTGATGGATGTTTTCAGTGATCTTACCTGTTATCTCTTTATTGGAAATAAATTCAGCGAGGAGATTGATGCGTTTTATGCGAGATTCGGAATCTTTTATTTCGTCTAAGAATACATAAAAATCTTGCGCTTCATACATGTCGAAAAATAATTCTTTTTTCTTATCGGTAAGTGTACTGTCAAGGAGAGAATTCCCAGAACCGATGCAGATGGCAGGTATTCCCATTTTCCATGCGTTAAGGCATAGGTGGTAGGTGTCGGTTACTATAAAATCGTATGTTTTTAACAGTTCAAATAATTCCATTAGATTTTTATATTCTGGTAAAATGACAACGTCGGGTAGGTTCTTATGCATACTTGCATAAAATTCTTCGTTTTGCCAAAGCCAAGGAATCCATTCCATGTCCGAATTGAGGCCTTGCTTGAGTGCTGTTACAAATGGAATTAACTGCGGTAAGACTTCGTGCATTCTTCCTAAAAATACACCTGCTTTCGGTTTCTTTTTACCAGAAAACAGCGACTTGATCCTTCCTTTACTTTCTTTATCGACTGTTTTTATACCATTCTCAAAGAGAAAACAACAGTCAATGCCTAAGAAATTTGTAGTATAATCTTTTTTAATGTGACTCATGCGTAGGGCAGAGAGTACATCCCTGTTCCACACTCTTTTGATGTGCGTAAAAAATCGAATGGAGTTATGGTTAAATGTATCATTCAACATGTCTTTTGTTCCATTGATGAAGTAATTACTACCGAATACAACCGTCTTTTGTAATACTTCAATTGGAGCTTCAGAAAGAAAGAAATGTTTTTGAATGGTATCTAATGCCTCGTTTTCATTTTGTGCAAGTCCATAACGAACGAGTCTTCTGGAAAGGCCACGGTTAAAGGGGGCATTATGAAAGAAGTCTCCCCAATACACGATTAAATCATTTTGGTAAAGCGCATCGAGTTGGTTGAAAAATAAGGTGTATGTGAAAGGTAATTGATGGTCTATAAATTTCTTGAGTCGAGGTTCTGGTTCATGAAGGAGATAAAAATTCAATTCAATTTCTTCGCTAAAGGGATGTCTTTGAAAAAAAGAATATGCGCCTAGATCTACAGAGTGCATTCCAGGGTTGAATTCACTGTGAGGAGGGGCACATACAATGGCTATCTTTTTCATGAGTCTTAAATTAGGTATGCAATATAAAATTTTTAGTTAATTTTACTTTCCTTTATTTTCTATTATGATAAAGCCTGTTGTACATGTATATGCTGTCTGTAAAAATGAGATTGAGATACTCCCATTTTTTGTAGCGCATTACGAAAAAATAGCGGCTAAGATTATTGTGTTTGATAACCAATCAACAGACGGTTCTAGAGAATTCATACAACAACATCCCCTGTGTACTTTGGTAGAGTACAATACTAAAAATTTATTGCGAGACGATATTCATCGGTTTATTAAAAATAGCGCATGGAAGGAAAGCAAAGGCATTGCCGACTGGGTAATTGTATCCGATATCGATGAGTTTCTTTTTCATAAGGATCTTGTCGAACAGCTTCTTTTGTTTAAATCCAAAGGTATAACGATACCTTATGTTGAAGGATTCAATATGATTTCTGATACGTATCCTGTACAAGGGATTTCGATAACCGAACAAGTGCGATATGGGGCGTATTCTATACAATTCTCAAAACAAATTTTATTTGATCCCAATAAAATTATTGACATTAATTATACACCAGGAGGTCACACGATCGAACCAGAGGGTGATATAAAGATTGGAGGTGAATTAAAATTATTACATTATAAGTATTTAGGTTCTCATGACCGTTTGCAAAAGCGTTGGGATGAAGTGGGTCAAACCTTAAGTACGATTAACGTTGAAAACAAATGGGGTACCGAAAGGCTGAAGCCAGATGTCATCCTTTCACGGTTCGAGTTTGTTAAAAAGAATGCGGAGCTGGTAATCGATCATAGCTTTTGTGAATGGCGATCGAAAGTGAAGAAGCTGTTTAAAAAGAGGGATATGTCTGTGAAATTTTAAGTGCATTATAAAAATGAATCGAAATAAAAAATCCCGCCATGGAGCGGGATTTTTTATTATTTCTTAATGCGATAGATCCAACCGTGTGTGTCTTCGATATCTCCGTATTTCAAACCTAAAATATGGTCGTTGAGTTTGTTCGATAATTCTCTTTTTTCTACAGGAGGTAATTCCATGTCAACACCGTTGTGGTTAATGACAGCAATGTGCGTAATGGTTGCGGCAGTACCTGTTCCGAAGGCATCTTTCAACGTGCCATTTTTATGCGCTTCTACTACTTCGTCTACACTTATTCTGCGTTCTTCTACTTTCACTCCCCATTCGCGAGCAATGGTAAGAATACTGTCGCGTGTAATACCCGCAAGAATAGAACTCGATAGAGGAGGAGTAACCAAGGTATCTCCAATTTGGAACATCACATTCATGGTACCACTTTCTTCGAAGTATTTGTGTTCAACACTGTCAGTCCATAAAATTTGTTGATATCCTTTCTCCGTTGCTTTTTTTGCAGGCAATAAAGAAGCAGCATAATTACCACCCGCTTTAGCAAAGCCAATGCCGCCTTCAGCAGCACGGACGTATTCTGTTTCGATGATGACTTTCACTGTGCCTTTATAATAGCCGGCTACAGGACAAGCGAAGGTGATAAATTTATAAGAGGAAGAAGGTTTTACACCGATGAATTCATCCGATGCAAAAACAAAAGGGCGCAAGTACAATGAGCATTCTTTTTCAGAAGGAATCCAAGCTTCTTCCATCTTCACCAATTGGTGAAGGCCTTCCATGAATATTTTTTCATCGACAGCAGGAATACACAAACGCTCGCATGATTTGTTTAAACGTTTAAAGTGTGCGTCTAATCGAAAGATCAACACGTCGCCATTTTTAGCGCGATATGCTTTCATGCCTTCAAATACCGTTTGTCCATAATGTAATACCGAAGCGGCAGGACTCATGGTAATGGGTTGAAAAGGAACGATGCGCGGATTGTTCCATTTATGATCGAAGTAATCTGCCACCAGCATATGATCAGAGTAAACCGCTCCAAATTCCAAATTGGAAAAGTCAGTTTTACTCAGCTTAGATTGCTTTGTTTTTTCAATGGCGATGTTGGCAGTGAATTGTTCCATAAATTATCTTCCCATGTTAAAATCAGGTTCCTAAAATATTCAATATTAATTCAGGTTCAAAATCCTTGTAAGGTAAAACACGTTTTTATTTTAATTAGGGCTTGAGCTTGGGGTTGTTTTTATGTCTGTCTTGGTCTCTAACTTGCTTCTTAGCAAAGTTTTTGTTCAGGGCATCTTCTAAGTTTACACCCGTCTGGTTCGCCAGGCAAATCAGCACAAACAGCACATCGGCCAGTTCATCGCCTAGGTTTAACTCTTCTTCTTTATTCTTAAATGATTGTTCTCCGTACTTCCTGGCAATGATTCGGGCGACTTCACCTACTTCTTCTGTTAACATGGCCATGTTGGTGAGTTCGTTAAAGTAGCGAACACCAGTAGTGGTGATCCATTGATCGACTTGTTCTTGTGCTTCGTTGAATGTCATCTTAAAATTTGTTTTCGGTATCAATGATCAGGGTAACAGGGCCATCGTTCACAAGACTTACTTGCATGTCGGCTCCAAAGGTTCCTGTTTTAACTCTGTTAGGGAGTTCTTTTTCAAGGATTTGTATCATGTTTTCATACAAAGGGATAGCCACAGCAGGTTTAGCAGAAGCCATAAACGAAGGTCGATTCCCTTTTTTTGTGGAAGCAAACAAGGTAAACTGACTGATCAGCAAGATACTTCCCTGGATGTCTTGTAAGGAAAGGTTCATTTTCTGCTCTTCGTCGCTAAATATGCGAAGCTGACAGAGCTTTTGCGCAAGCCATGCCACGTCTTCTTGGGTATCATTTTGTGCAATTCCTAATAAGACGAGAAGACCTGTTTTGATTTGTGCTTTTTCTTTTCCCTCTATATGGACTTGTGCTTCGGAAACTCGCTGTATTACTGCTTTCATGCTTATGTTCTATTATACCAATCTGTTTTTTTGAATTGTTCAACGTTAATCATTATGCTCCCTTGGTAAATACCGATAGAGTAGCTGTTGTAGGACAATACAGCGAAATAATTAATTAAACTAATACAGATACCGTATCGGTATTATCTTTGCAAAATAATGCATTCTATACAATCATTTGCTAAATTGTTTTTTAATTAAGGTAAACAGTATGAAAAATAATAAACCACTGATAGTCATTTTGGTAATAGTCGTTTTGGCTGTAGCAGGATGGGTCGGTTATAAGACGTTTCAAACTAAAAAGGTAGAAGACATCTTTCTACTGATTCCTGCCGAAGCATCGATGGTGATAGAAATTAATGACATCAAGTCTTTTTATCAGAAAACGCTTGATAAAAACTCCATTGCTGGCTTACTGTCCATTCCTGTTTTAAAAGATTGGACGCAACGCATGGATGGACTTATTCCGTTGTTAGACTCCGCTACTTTTTCTGGAGCACTGTCCAAAGAGCAATCCTTGTATTGTTCGGTGCATGCTTCAGCCAGTAAAGAATTAGGCCTCCTATGGTATGTGTCTTTTGAGGATAAAAATTGGGAAACAGAAATCGCTTCTTATTTAAAAGATCACCTTAAGTCTGCTGATTATACTTTGGAGCAACGCAACTACGAGGGCCATGTCGTATACGATTTATTCGACAAACATACGAAGCAATCCTTTACTTTTGCTTGGCATCGCAATGTATTGGTTGGAAGTTATACAGGATACCTTGTAGAAGATGTGTTGCGTTTAGTGCGCTCACAACACGAAAATCATTTCATGTCGGCTTTCGAAGAACAAAGACAATCGCGTAAAATACATTACGACGACGGAAATTTATTTGTTAATTTTTCTCGCATGCCCCAGTTTATCGCTTGTTACGCTTCCGACAGTACCACAAGTATGATACAAGGCTTGGCAAGTTTTGCGGAGATTGGTGTATACGACATTACACTTGATAGCAATAAATGGTTGTTTCATGGCTATACCCATCACAAAGCTGGAGTCGGCAATTATAGCGCGGTATTCGAAGGGCAAAAAACACAAACCTTTAGCTTGAATGAATACGTGCCGATGAATACCTCCCTCTGTTATTTCTGGGGCATGGATAAAGGAAAAGAATGGTATCGCAAATGGACAGATTACAATACGCTCGGCGATAAAGAATACATCAACAAGGTAAAAGATTGGGAAGTGCAACACCACATTGCCATTGAGCATGAGTTCATGGGTGTCATGGGCAATGAAATGGCCTTACTTTCTTTTCCGCTTGCTTCTGCGAGTGATCCCATTGAAAAAGTATTGTTGATTAAAACGAAACATAAAGAAAAGGCAAGTGAGTTGATGAACGAATGGAGAACTCGTAATAAAACCATACAACAAAGTTTATATGCTGAATATTACGATGGACATAAAATTCATCAATGGGGAGCAGATCAATTGCCATTCTGGTTATGCGGTGACATGGCTAAAGGTTTCAACCAAGTCTATTATACATTTGTGCAAGATGTATTGGTGTTGGGAAATAGTATAAGTGCAGTGAAAAACATTGTGAAATCATATAATAATCAAGATGTATGGAGACGTAATGTGGACATGGTTTCTCGTTGGAAAGATTTAACAGCTTCTAATTTTAGCTTGTTTATACAACCCTCAGCCTTGAAAAGCACCTTGTTGCAAGCAGGCTTAAACCCTGTCTATGCAAGTGCTTTGAAACAATACGATCAGCAATACAATTTATTAAAATCGATTGTCATTCAATTTGGATTTACGCAAGGTAAATTATATACCAATGCTGTAATAGAGCACAATTTCTCCATGGGCATTCGCTCCGAAGTCAAGAGATTCAAACAGATTTCTAAAGATAACAGCGTACCTGTAAATGCAACTTTATATACCGTTACCGTATCTGATAATTGGACCGATGTCTTGTATACTGATTCGTTGCATACTTTATCTTTAGTCAATAATAAAGGAGAAGCGGCGTGGAGCTTTGCAGTGGGCTCGCCTTTGCAAACGCAAATTAGCAGTGGTGATTTTAACAAAGACGGCAGTTCAGATTATATTTTTATAGCAGGGAATAAAATACATGCGATATCCAATAAAGGCCAAGAATTATCTGGCTTCCCTATGAACTTGTCAGATACCTTGAAGCCCGCACACTTGGTGGTGATTGATTATGACCTGACGAAAAACTACAGACTTTCCATTACCGATTTGTACGGTAAAGTAATGTTGATCGACATGACAGGAAAAGCTTTGGAAGGCTGGTCCAATAAAGACTTTGGAACAAGTTTATATTTACCAGTGACACACATTAGAATCGGTACCAACGATAGAATTATAGCCTTCAATGCAAGCGGCGATTTTTATTGCTTAAACAGAAGGGCTGAAATTCAAATGGGATTCCCATTATCTACAGGGCAGCCGACGATTTCTCCTTGTTATCTTTCAAAAGGAACATCGTTAAGTGATAGTTATATTTATACCCTTTCCGATAAAGGCTTAAAATGTAAATTTAATTTAGAAGGAAAACTAGAAGCAAAAACAGAATTGCCACGTACGTTTCCGACAGGGAAATTCATGTTGGTAAAAGCAAACAATAACAATGCACGCCAATTCTACATGGCCAATTGGGATGAATCGTCGGTGCAATTGTTGGATGAAGCAGGCACTCCTTTGTTTATCGCAGCAGGTGCTTTTTCTAACGAATTGAAAATAAGCTGTATTATCCAAGATGAAAGTGCTATATTCTTACTTCAAGATGAAACAACTGGTTTCAGTCGCGTGTATGATTCCAAAGGCTCAATCCTCCACGATGGCTCGGGTACGGGCAACCTTTTGACTTTACTCACGAAAAAAGATCAATCAGGATATGCGGTATACTTGCTGGAAATCAAAGCAGGAAAAATGCATTGGTTGAAATTAGAAAAGGCTGTTGAAGAAGTGTTATAAATTTATTATATTCCATCATGAGGCTATTCGTCATTATGCTTTTGTCAGTGAGTACAAGTATTTGCTTTGCTCAAAAAAGACCCACACTTTGTAGAGAAGGATGTGCTCCTTATGCCAATTTCTTTTTGGTAAGAGGGGATAGTTTATTGCCCATCAGTTATTTGGAAAAGAATAAAACCAACACCATAAGAATAGCCTTAGACGGAGGCATTGAAAAAGTGAAGCATAAAATGATCATCACCTCCAAGAATGCGAAGGTGGTTAAAATAGAAGGTAGCGAACACGATTATTTAATTACTCCACAGTCATCCATTTGTGAAGTTATCGTAGACATTAAAACCTACGAAGACTACCAAGAAGTACAGAAAGTGAAAAAGGACGGTCAGGAAACAAAAGAGGTGATTAAAACATTTCCTCCAAAGACCTACATGGTAGCTTATGAACGGTTTGCTTCCCGTTAAATTTTAATTGACAACCAATGAATAGAATTCATACAACGCAAGAATACCAACGTGTAAGTTTTGCGAAAGAAAATAATCCGTGGAAAAACTGGGGCCCTTTTTTGACTGATCGTCAATGGGGAACTGTACGTGAAGATTACAGTCCAGACGGTGCAGCATGGGAACATGTGACGCACGACATGGCCCGCAGTAAGGCTTATCGCTGGGGTGAAGAAGGCATAGGCGGTATTTCTGATAATAAATCATTGCTTTGTTTTGCTCTTGGTTTTTGGAACGGTAAAGACCGCATCATCAAAGAACGTTATTTTGGCTTGAGTGGAAACGAAGGCAACCATGGCGAAGACGTAAAGGAGTTGTACTATTATCTAGACAGTACACCGAGTCATTCGTACATGAAAATGTTGTACAAGTACACGCAAGAAGAATTCCCTTACGAAAAAATTACTGCAGAAAATGCGCGTAGAACACGTATGGATCCAGAGTGTGAGCTCATCGATACCGGCGTGTTTGACAAAGACAAGTACTTCGATATTTACATCGAGTATGCGAAAGCCGATAAAAATGACATCTTAATTAAAATAAGCATTGTCAACCGTGGCCCAGCATTGGCGGAGCTTACCGTATTGCCTACGGTATGGTTTAGAAACATTTGGTCTTGGGGCTATGATGATGAAAAGCCCAAGATGTCGAAAGAATCGGCGACGAGCATCAAGATAGACCACGAGCTTTTGCCGACTTATCGTTTGTATACTGATACCGAACAAGAATTATTGTTCTGCGATAACGAGACCAATACTGAGCGATTAGAAGGTGTTCCGAATCAAACAAAATATTGCAAAGACGGAATTCATGAATACGTGGTGAATGGCATTAAGAAAGTCATTAATCCTGATCATGAAGGTACCAAAGCTGCGGTCAATTATAAAGTATCGATCAAGTCTGGCGAGACCTCTGTCATTCGTTTGCGCTTAAGCGATAAAAACTTAGAAGCTCCTTTCGATCAATATGAACCCATCTTTTTCGATCGAGTGAAAGAAGCCGATGAGTTTTATGATGTCGTACAAAACGGTGTTGAAGATCCTGAGTTGCGTATGATCCAACGTCAGGCCTATGCGGGTATGATGTGGTGTAAGCAGTTTTATTATTTTAACATTAACCAATGGTTGAAAGGTGATCCGATAAAGCCCTTACCAAAATCGAGGGCAGAGGGACGTAATAAAAATTGGACACATTTGAATAATTCCAATGTGATTAGCATGCCCGATAAATGGGAGTACCCTTGGTATGCCGCATGGGACTTAGCGTTCCATTGTATTCCCATTGCACGTATCGATCCATTTTTTGCAAAAAGACAATTGACTATTATGTTGAGGGAGTATTACATGCACCCCAACGGACAAATTCCTGCCTATGAATGGCATTTCAGTGATGTGAATCCACCCGTGCATGCATGGGCATGTTGGAGGGTATATGAAATTGATCGAGACCTTAATCATGGTCAAGGAGACAGAGCATTTTTGGAACGTGTATTCCATAAGTTATTACTCAACTTTACTTGGTGGGTTAATCAAAAAGATGCCACAGGTAAAAATATCTTTGAAGGTGGTTTCTTAGGCTTAGATAACATCGGAGTTTTTGATCGCAGTCAACCTTTACCGATTGGAGGAAGGACGGAGCAAGCCGATGGTACAAGCTGGATGGCGATGTATGCCCTAAACATGTTGCGCATTTCTACGGAATTGGCGATGACAAATTCGGTGTACGAAGATTCAGCGTCTAAATTCTTTGAACACTTCTTGTACATTGCAGGTGCCATGACCGATATCGGTGGTGAAGGCATCGGTTTATGGGATGAAGAAGAACAATTTTTCTTTGATGTCATTCACTTGCCAGACGGACGCAGTGAGCATTTAAAAGTACGATCTATCGTAGGTTTAATTCCTTTGTTTGCGGTTGAAATATTAGACAACGAAACACTCGATCGCTTACCAGCCTTTAAGCGTCGTCTAGAGTGGATCTTAGAAAACAGACCCGACTTGGCATCCTTGATTTCTCGTTGGCATGAAGAAGGGAAAGACCATTCAAGGCTACTCTCTTTGTTAAGAGGTCACCGCATGACCATGGTATTGAAACGCATGTTGGATGAAACAGAGTTTTTATCGGACTATGGTATACGTGCATTATCAAAAGCTCATAAAGACAAACCATACGAATTTCATTACCACGGAAGAGTATTCTCCGTATCCTATAAGCCTGGAGAGTCGGATTCAGGCATGTTTGGAGGAAACTCTAACTGGAGAGGTCCAATTTGGTTTCCGATCAATTACATGCTCATCGAATCGCTCTTGAAGTACGATCATTATTATGGTGGTACTTTTAAAGTAGAACACCCTACAGGTTCGGGTATTCAACTTTCGTTGAAAGACATTGCGGCGGAGTTGTCTTCTCGACTGACATCTATCTTTACACTCAACAAAGAAGGCAAGCGTCCTTTTCACGGAGACATCGATAAGTTCAGTTTAGATCCTAACTTCAGAGATAACTTACAGTTCTATGAATACTTTCATGGAGATAATGGTAGAGGTTGTGGAGCTGCCCATCAGACGGGCTGGACAGGCCTTATCGCTGATTTGATTCAGACCTTTAAAGGGAAAAAATAAGATATAAGAATTGAAATAAAAATAGCTGTGAGAGGAAACTGTCGCAGCTTTTTTTTTATTTAACTTACCCTGCCTTGGTTCGTGTCTCACGAACCATTACCTTATAATTTTTAATCTCTTCATACCTCGACGACCTGATACATTTAATAACATAGGAATTAAGAATAGCAAGAATCTTATTTTACCATGGTGGCGAGGTGATAATTTATATACTTCATCATGCGAACGTCGTCGAGGTGTAAAACCATCGCTGACGTTTGTAGTTGCATTTACTCGTCGATGCTTGGATTTAATGTCTAAAAAAATTCTCCTGAATAAGTGTATTGAGCCCCAGGCCTAAAGGGGCGACATTTGTGTAACGATGGGTGCAGCCCATCGTTTAGAACGATTTTACGATAAAGAAATGGTTCGTGAGGAACCATGGCGGAGAATTCAACAATACAAAAAATAACAAAACAAAAAAACCGCCCATAAGGCGGTTCTTTTGTTTCCTTGACTAGAGAAAATTACTTAGCTACTTTCTTAGAAAGATCAGCACCCGCTTTGAATTTAACTACTTTCTTAGCTTTGATTTTAATTACTTTGCCAGTTTGAGGATTTCTACCGTTTCTAGCAGCTCTTTGAGCAACTTTGAAACTTCCGAAACCGATCAATACTACGCTGTCACCTTTTTTCAAGGCTTTTCCTACTGTACCCAAAAATGCATCAAGTGCTCTTTTAGAATCAGCTTTAGTTAAGTTAGACTCAGCTGCGATTGCGTCGATTAGTTCTGCTTTGTTCATTGTGGTAAAGGTTTAGGTTTTTGGTTATTAATTAATTCTACACAAAAATTACATAATGAAATCGCATGTGCAAATAAGTGAAAGAAAAAAAACATGATTGTTGATAACTTTGTTTGCGCTGTAAGCCTAGTGGAATCGGTGCATTCAGAGAAAAATACAATTCGTTTTAAAGATTATAAAGTAGAAATTCATTTTTCCGTTTGTATTTGAAGTGCCCGTTTGAAAGGCACTCTAGCTCATCGATTACTTTATTTGGACTTATCCACATTTGTCCACATTGCTCAAAATCCCTTTATCGATAAGCTTACAGGCTTTTTTATATAGAATGTGTTTATTCATAAGGACTGCTCAGGCTTTTTTAGATTATCCTGCCCATGTCTATTCATAGGCTCTTGCTGAGTGGTCTCCCTGTGAAGAGCCTGTTTTGCTGAAGGTGTGGATATTGCTAAAGTTCAAATTTCTCAAAACCCCTATGGACAAAGCCCTGTGGACTGTCGTCGATTTTCTGTTCGAGGAAAATGTGGATATGTTGATTTCGCATCGAGCATGTGGATAAGTGTGTGGATTCTATTCCGACTGGCTGCAAAGGCCGTTTTATTTTTTCTCAAAAAGCGTTGAATCTTCAAAATTGAAATAAATCATACATGAATCAGAAAAAAGAGGTGATTTCCCAAAAGGGGATAAGGTGGCGTTTTGGGTGTATATGTGGTGTTATTTATCCACAAAGTGGTAGAAAGTGGCGGAAAGTGGTTGGTTTTTGCTTTTTCTTACTTATTTTTGTTCAGGCTCTAAAAGGTTAATAATGGCTTACTTATCAGGTGAATATGAGTGTAAATTGGATGCAAAAGGACGCATGGTGCTGCCTTCACGCATTAAATCTACCTTGCCTGATACAGAGGTGCCGAAGATCTTTGTAAAGAGGGGTTTTGAGGAGTGTTTAGTCTTGTACCCTGAATTGGAGTGGAAGAAGGTTTACTCTCGTGTGGCGGGCTTGAGTGAGTTCAACGAAGAGCAAAGAAATTTCCAACGTGTATTTTTTAGTGGTAGCGCAGAATTAGAATTAGACAGTAGTGGCCGTTTTCTTATTCCTAAGCTCATGTTGAAATATGCTCACATCGATAAGGATGCAGTTGTAATTGGTGTTGGTAACAGGGTAGAAATATGGAATCCTGATAAATACAATGCGTACCTGACAAAAGACCAGGATGCGTTTTCTAAACAAGCAGAAAAGTTTTTATCAGGTCAATAGTAGAGTAGAATATGGAATATCATGTGCCAGTCTTATTAGAAGAAAGTGTTGATGGCCTGATTTGGGAGCAGAAAGGTGTCTACGTTGACGTAACCTTTGGTGGGGGAGGTCACTCCACTCATATATTAAGTAAGATACAAGATCAAGGTGAGCTCTATTCTGTCGATCAAGACGGCGATGCTTTAGCCAATAGCGATAAGTTTCGCACCAATAAATCCTTCCATTTTATCGACGGTAATTTCCGCTACTTAAGTAAGTACCTCCGTATGGCCGGTGTTACGAAAGTACACGGCATACTGGCTGATTTAGGGGTATCGTCACATCAGTTTGATACGGCGGATCGTGGCTTCTCGATTCGCTTTGATGGGGAGTTGGACATGAGGATGGATAAATCGCAAGGCATTTCTGCCAAACAACTCTTGCACGATTATAAAGAAGCGGATTTGGTGCACATGTTCAGTTTGTATGGTGAAGTAAAAAATTCTAAAACGCTAGCACAAGAAATTTGTCGCTACCGCATCGATAAGAAATTTGAAACCACAGCCGATCTTAAAGAATCTGCCATGAGGGTTGCTCCAAGGGGCTATGAAATGAAATACTTAGCGCAAGTTTTTCAAGCGATAAGAATAGAAGTCAACGATGAAATGGGCGCCCTACGGGATTTATTGCAACAAGCAGAAAGTTTGTTGGTAAAAGACGGGCGCTTGGTGGTGATTTCTTACCACTCGCTAGAAGATCGATTGGTAAAGGATTATATGAATGCCGGTAATTTTAGCGGCAAACTGACAAAAGATTTATACGGTAACGATTTAAAGCCTTTTCAGTTGTTGACGAAAAAACCAATGCTGCCTACAGAAGAAGAGTATGCGCGCAACAGCAGGTCGAGAAGTGCTAAACTTAGAATCGCTGTCAAATTATAATACATGACAACAAACAGTTATAAAGTAGAAGAGGAAGAAGAAAAAGCGCCACGAGAAGGTTCTGGAAAAGGTTTGTTCAGTGCTGTTGAAGGAGTGATGTCTTCTACGGGTTTGTTTAAAGAGGGTTTACCGGTGAAGTATGTTCCTTATGTGTTTTTTGTCAGCGTATTTATCATTGCTTATATATGGAATGCACACACTTCGGATAAGTTGGTGCGTCACATTGAGAAATTGAAAACAGAAGTAAACGATTTGAGAGCCGATTACACGACACTGAAAGCAGAGTTGATGTTTAAAAGCAAACAATCGGAAGTTGCAAAAGAAGTACAATCACTAGGATTAGAGGAAAGCATGGTGCCTCCTCAAAAACTCAATACAGAAGAACTTGAATATTAAAGGTTCCATATTGTTAAGAATACGCGTAGCATTTTTATTTATAGTGCTATTCTCTACAGCTATTGTATGGCGTATTGTTAAGGTGCAGTATGTTCAAGCCGATCACTGGAAAAAAGTAGCACATGAAAACTTGCTGCAATACAAAACGGTAAAAGCAACGAGAGGTAATATCTATTCTGATAACGGCAGTTTGTTAGCGACCTCTATTCCTTTCTATCGTTTGTGTTTAGATCCAACCATTGTAGACCGCGAAGTATACCGAAAAGGAATCGATTCTTTAGCGATGTTACTTTCTCGTTTTTACAAAGATAAAAGCATTGCCGAATACAAGCGTAAAATAAACAATGCACGCTTGTCCGATAAAAAATATTTAATACTTAATAAAGTGTTGATCAATTACCAAGCAAAGAAAACGATGTCGGATTGGCCTATCTTCAGAGAAGGGCGCATGAAAGGTGGTGTTGTATTTGAGAAAATTGATAAACGTTTCAAACCTTTTTCAACCCTGGCCATGCGTACCATTGGTTTCGTCAATGAAAACAATAAAGGAGCAGGATTAGAATTTACCTTTAACAACCAATTGGCGGGGAGAAACGGTCAGGCTTTGTTTAGAAAAATGTCTGGCGGTTCGTGGAAGCCGATGCACGATGAATCCGAAGTTCGTCCTGTAGACGGTGTCGATATTCAAACCACGATAAACGTCAACATTCAAGACGTTGCAGAATCGAGTTTGCGAAAACATTTGATCAGTCACGATGCCGATTACGGTTGTGTGGTATTGATGGAAGTGAAGACGGGTGAAATCAAAGCCATAGCCAACATGGGCAAAATTGCTCCAGGAGTATATGCTGAAAATTACAATTATGCATTAGGAAACCACGGTCTTACAGATCCGGGTTCTACGTTTAAATTGGTATCTATGATCTCTCTCATTGAAGAGTCAGGATTAGAAGCAGAGGACACCGTAGAAACAGGCAACGGAGAATATAAGTTTTATGACCGCATCATGCGCGATCATAAGCCTGGGGGCTATGGAAAGATCACGATGCAAGAAGCCTTTGAAAAAAGTTCGAACATTGCCATTTCTAAAAAAGTACAAGAAGTATTCGGAGACAAACCAGAAGCATTCATAGGCTATGTAAGACGCTTAGGCATGGCTGATCCTCTCGGTTTTCAAATGGAAGGTACGGCTAAGCCACGTATCAAAACACCAACCTCTAAAAGTTGGAGTGGTATTACCTTGCCTTGGATGTCGATTGGTTACGAATTGGAAGTTTCTCCTTTGCAAACCTTAGCCTTATACAATGCAGTGGCCAACGAAGGGAAAATGATTAGACCCATCATTGTGAAATCTACCAAAGTAGTGGATCACACCATCGAAGAATTTAAAACAGAAGTGCTGATCGATAAAATTTGTAGTGATAAGACTTTGTCGATATTGAAAAAGATGTTGGAAGGTGTAGTGGAGAATGGAACAGCGGTAAACATTCGTAATGCCAATTATAAAATTGCAGGCAAGACAGGTACAGCGCAGAAACTAAAAGACAATTCTTATACCCGCACCTATTATACGTCATTCGTTGGTTATTTCCCTGCTGAAGCACCTAAGTACAGTTGCATTGTAGTCATTGATAATCCTAAAGGCTATCAACAATACGGTAGTGATGTTGCTGCTCCTGTATTTAAAGAAATTGCCGATAAGATATTTTCTACCGATTTGGATTTGCATAAGATGGTGGACTTGAAAGTGAAAAGTCAATCTACGGCATTGCCTGTCATTCGTGGTGGAAATTTCGAAGAACTAAAACAACTTTGTAAAGAATATAAAATTGCGAACCATACCAAGGAAGAAATTGACGAAGACTGGGTGGCTGTTCGCGTTGAAAACAATGCTGTGGTTTGGATTCCTAAAAAAGGAGAGAAAGATCAACTGCCCGATGTATTGGGTTTCCGTTTAAGGGATGCCTTGTATGTTTTAGAGAATAAAGGATTGAAAGTAAAAGTTTCAGGAGAAGGTCGTGTCGTAAGACAAAACCCGATTCCGGGAACATTCATGCAAGGTTTGTCAACGATCGTTTTAGAATTAGAGTAATGAAGTTATTAAGCGACATACTGTATAAAGTATCCTTGAAATCGGTTTCAGGTAAAATGGATTTACCCGTAATGGATATTCAATTCGATTCTAGAAAAGTTACGGCTTCTTCATTGTTTGTGGCTTTGGTAGGTTCTGCGTCGAATGGACACGATTTCATTCCACAAGTACTACTCAACGGCGTGAAGATGGTGATTTGTGAAACCATGCCAACGGTCTTAGAATCGGATGTAACGTATGTACAAGTTGCCGATTCTTCAGAAGCACTCGGAACGATGGCTTCTAATTTTTACGATAATCCTTCTTCAAAAATAACACTAGTAGGCGTAACGGGTACCAATGGGAAAACTACGACGGTGACTTTGTTGTTTGATTTGTTCCGTGAGTTAGGTTACAGTTGTGGGATGTTATCGACGGTACACAATAAAATAAACGATACGGTATTAGCTTCTACGCATACGACGCCTGATGCAGTGAGCATACAACGTTTGTTGGCAGAAATGTTAGCTAAAGGTTGTACGCATTGTTTCATGGAAGTGAGTTCGCATGCGGCAGTGCAAAGAAGAATTGCAGGCCTAGATTTTAAAGGAGCACTATTCACCAACATTACACACGATCACCTCGATTACCACAAGACATTTGACGAATACATCAAAGCAAAAAAAATATTTTTTGATGGCTTGGGTAAAAATGCTTTTGCATTGATCAATGTCGATGACAAGCGCGCACGCGTGATGTTACAAAACACCAAAGCAAGCAAACATACCTTCAGTTTAAAAACAATCGCCGATTATAAGGCAAGCATTATATCGAATACCATTCATGGTTTAGAATTGGACATCGAAGGTCGTTCGGTTTGGTTTAAATTAATTGGAGACTTCAATGCATATAACTTACTGGGTGTATACGGTGCAGCCGCATTGCTAGGAGAAGATAAAGATGAAGTGTTGACGGTATTGTCTACGCTTTCTTCTGCAAAAGGAAGATTTGATCAAGTGATGTCCAATGCTGGAAACATTACAGCCATTATAGATTATGCTCATACGCCAGATGCTTTGGAAAATGTATTGTCTACGATTCAGTCGATTCGACAAGGTAATGAAAAAGTAATTACAGTAGTAGGATGTGGAGGGAATAGGGATTCTGCGAAGAGGCCCATTATGGCTGCGATTGCTTGTAAGTTTAGCGATCAAGTGATCATCACTTCCGATAATCCTAGAGATGAAGATCCAATGGATATCATTCAGCAAATGCAAGAAGGGATTAAGATTACGGATAGACGAAAAGTATTGGTGATTGCCGATCGTAAAGAAGCCATTAAGACTGCAACGACTTTATCAAGTGTAGGGGATATCATTTTGATTGCAGGCAAGGGCCACGAAAATTACCAAGAAATAAAAGGAGTAAAATATCCTTTTGACGATAAAGAGATTGTGAAAGAAATGTATGACCTATTAGGTAAATAGCTATGAGAGAGTTGGACGAAATTACTAAGAATTCATTTGTGCTGTCGGAAAAAATATTTGCGTTGTATTGCTTGTTAGCGAAAGAAAACAACTCTGACATGGCTTCAAAAATTATGAAGAGCAATATGCCTATTCGTAAAAACATCGATTATGCATCTGCTGCTACTAACAAGTCTGAATACTCTGAAAACATTGCCAAGGCATTACAAAACGCGACTACGCTTAGGTACTGGTTGAAATGCATTCAAATGAAAAATATCGTTTGTCCTCCTTGTGAAGAGTGTGTAGAAACACTCAATGTATTAATCAATCAACTTATATCTTGTGGTATGAGACAAGACCTTACTAAAGTTTTACTTCAAACGCAATTGAACTAATGCTGTATTATTTATTTAATTACCTCGACACTGAATTTGATTTCCTAGGAGCAGGAGTATTCAAGTACATTTCTTTTAGAGCAGTATTGGCTGCTGTCGCTTCTTTATTAATTTCCATGGTATGGGGTGGGAAATTAATTCAATACTTGCGTGCAAAACAAATTGGAGAAAGCGTGAGAGATCTTGGTTTGAAGGGTCAAATTGAAAAAACAGGTACACCGACCATGGGAGGCTTAATGATTCTTATGAGTATCATCATTCCTACCTTATTGTTTGCTAAACTGGATAACGTATATGTGATTCTATTATTGATTTCTGCCGTTTGGATGGGACTCATCGGTTTCATGGACGATTACATTAAGGTCTTTAAGAAAAACAAGGAAGGCTTGAAAGGAACGTTTAAAGTCATCGGTCAGATTTCACTGGGTTTAATTGTGGGTTTGGTACTGTTCTTTAACGATTCGGTAGTGATTCGTAAATACATCAATTCTGTCAACAACAGCATGTCTACCATTGAAGCTTCAAATGTATTCAGTGATCAAAAAGATTTAATCACCACGATTCCATTTTTGAAAAATAATGAGTTTGATTATTCAAACCTCTTGTCGTTTGTAACCGATGATTATACTTGGATCATTTATTTGTTGGTTGTAGTCTTTATCATTACGGCTGTTTCTAATGGGGCCAACATGACCGACGGTATCGATGGCTTAGCAGCTGGTACATCTGCCATTATTGGGTGTGTCTTATTAGTCTTTGCGTATGTCTCGGGTAATGCAATTTTCTCGAGTTACCTCAATGTAATGTTTATTCCTAATTCTGGAGAAATGGTTGTGTTTTGTGCCGCATTCATTGGAGCTTGTATTGGATTCCTTTGGTATAATTCATATCCCGCTCAAATATTCATGGGAGATACAGGCAGCTTGATGTTGGGCGGAGTAATTGCTGTATTGGCTTTAGCGGTACGTAAAGAGTTATTATTACCCGTTATCTGCGGTGTGTTTTTAATTGAAAACTTATCGGTGATGATTCAAGTCGGTTATTTTAAATACACGAAAAAGAAATATGGAGAAGGCAGACGAGTTTTTAAAATGGCTCCTTTGCATCATCATTTTCAAAAAATGGAAATTCACGAATCTAAAATTGTAACACGATTTTGGATTTTGGGAATACTGTTAGCAATCCTCGCATTGGCAACGTTAAAATTGAGATAAGGTCCATGGACAAAAAGATTTCTATACTCGGAGCAGGAGAAAGCGGTACAGGTTCAGCTTTGTTAGCGAAAGCGAAAGGCTATACTGTGTTCGTTTCTGACCAAGGAGAAATTAGTCCTAAATACAAAACTGTATTAGAAGAATACGGTATTGCCTTTGAAGAAGGTAAGCATTCTGAGGAAGAAATATTGTCTTCTGACTTGGTGATAAAAAGTCCTGGAATACCCGATAAAGCATACATCGTTAGAAAACTGGTAGAGCATAATATTCCAGTCATTTCTGAAATAGAGTTTGCTGCGAAATATACGCAAGCAAAACTGGTTGCCATTACGGGTAGTAACGGTAAAACAACCACGACTTTATTCACTTACCATCTCTTAAAGGAGATGGGATTGAATGTAGGCTTAGCGGGTAACGTTGGAAAAAGTTTTGCATGGCAAGTATGGGCAGACGATAAAGATTACTATGTATTAGAGTTGAGTAGTTTTCAATTGGATGGTATGTACACGGTAAAACCTGTGGTTGTTATATTATTGAACATTACACCCGATCATTTAGACCGTTACGATTATAAGCTTCAAAATTATGTCGATTCTAAATTTAGAATAGCGCAAAATGTAGATGAAAATTCTTTCTTCGTGGTCTATACCGACGATCCCATTGTTTCGAATGAAATGACGGTGAGAGATTTTGATACCAATGTGCTTACGCTCTCTTTAAAAAATGCGAGTGCAACAGGTGCTCATTCAAACTCATCGTTGATTAACTTAAACAATGGCGATGAAAAAATAACATTGCCTGTTGAGCTCTTGCCTTTGAAAGGGAAGCATAACTTGGTAAACATGATGGCTGGTTTCGTTGCTGCATCATGCTTGGGTTTAGATGCTCATAAGTTTGTTGAAAAAGCGAGTACCTTCAAAAATGCAGCGCATCGTTTAGAGAAGGTAAGGATTCTTCATGAAGTGACATACATCAACGATTCTAAAGCGACGAATGTCGATTCAGTATATTATGCTTTAGATGCCATGGATAGGCAAATCATTTGGATTGCTGGTGGGGTAGATAAAGGTAACGATTATTCGGCTATTCACGATTTGGTAAAAGAAAAAGTAAAAGCGTTAATATGCTTAGGTACGGATAATTCAAAGTTACATGACTTCTTTGGCAATACCATAGAACTGATGGTTGATGCATCGAGCATGAAGGAGGCGATTGAAAAGGCAAAGGCCATTGCACATTCTGGTGATGTTGTTTTATTGTCTCCAGCTTGTGCAAGTTTCGATTTGTTTAAAAATTACGAAGATCGTGGTGATCAATTTAAAACCCTCGTTTCTGAATTAGTATAATGGTACATAAATTTAAACATTGGCTCAGTGACAACCTCAAGGGAGATCCCGTGATGTGGGCAATCATTATACTCTTGAGTTTAGTCAGTATCATGGTTGTATACAGTGCTTCTGGATCTTTAGCCTATAAAAAAACAGGTGGTAACACAGAGCATTTCTTAATCAAACATTCCATGTTGATGTTGGTGAGTTTTGTGCTGATGTGGTATGCTCATAAACTCAACTATAAGTATTATGCGAAGTTGAGTAAGCTTGGAGTTTTGATTTCTATTCCTTTGTTAGTCCTTGCATTTGCAGTGGGTAGTAAACTCAATGATGCAAACCGTTGGATTACGATTCCGATCATCAACCAATCGTTTCAACCTTCTGATTTTGCAAAGCTATCGTTGATCGCCTATTTGGCAAGCGTATTGGCTAGAAATCAAAATAACATGGAAGATTGGAAAAAATCATTTGTTCCTGTCTTGATATACAGCGGTATCATTTGTGGATTAATTGCATTAGCCAATTTGTCGACGGCATTAATTTTATTCAGCACCTGTATGTTGTTAATGTTTATCGGTCGCGTGCCGATGAAGTATTTAGCCATGCTGGTATTGGCAGGAGCTTTAGTAGGAACAGTAGCCTTGAGTTTTGGTCAAAGGGGAAGAACATCGATCAACCGTATCAAGTCGTTCATGTCTTCTGAAAACATTCCATTCCAAGCAGAGCAATCGTACATCGCCATCTGGAATGGAGGATTGATGGGTAAAGGTCCAGGTAATAGTGATCAGAAGAATTTTCTTCCACACTCGTATTCGGATTTTATTTATTCCATCATCATCGAAGAATATGGATTAATCGGTGGTTTGTTCATTTTGTTTTTATACTTGGCCCTATTGTACCGAGGTATGAAAGTCGCGGCCAATAGTGATCGAGCGTTTGGCGGACTGCTGTCTGCCGGTCTCTCCTTTAGTTTGGTCATTCAAGCCATGATTAACATGGGTGTTGCTGTTGGTGTTGGTCCCATTACTGGTCAGCCGCTGCCTTTGTTGAGTATGGGAGGAACATCGTTATTGTTTACGGGTTTATCCTTAGGCATTATATTGAGTGTAAGTAGAGGTGATATTTCTGAAGAGATGGTCAATGGATAAGTTGAAAGCTACATATCGAATCATGATCAGCGGTGGAGGCACAGGCGGACATATTTTCCCAGCGGTTGCGGTCGCAGAGGAAATCATGTCTCAATACCCTCAATCAGAAATCTTGTTTGTAGGAGCTTTGGGTAAAATGGAAATGCAAAAAGTTCCTGAAGCAGGTTTTCAAATTGTAGGTTTGCCGATTAGAGGTTTGCAAAGAAGGTTAACCTTAAAAAATTTACTGTTGCCATATTATATACTAAGAAGTTTAATCCAGGCCTTCCGTTTATTGTCGAGCTTTAAACCCAATGCTGTTATTGGATTTGGTGGATATGCAAGTGCACCATTATTATTTGCAGCTGCAGTGAAAGGGATACCCGTTTTTATTCAAGAACAAAATTCGTATGCGGGCTTAGCCAATAAAGTATTGTCACGATGGGCAAAGAAAATATGTGTGGCTTACGATGAGATGCAAAAGTTTTTCCCAGCACAGAAAATACTATTTACAGGTAATCCTATTCGCTTCAATGTATTGAAGGCTTTACAACACAAAGAAAGTTTCAAGTCAGAATGGATGTTGACTGAAAATCAAAAAGTACTTTTGGTCATCGGAGGCAGCTTAGGTGCAACAGCAATCAATAGCAGTATCGCTGCATCTATACAGCAATTGAAAGCCTTGGGACTTCAAGTGATATGGCAAACGGGTAATAAAGATGTTGAAGCCATGTCTAAATACCAAGATTCATCGGTAAAAGTAACAGCGTTTATCAAAGATATGCACAAGGCTTATGCTTCTGCAGACATCATCGTTTCAAGAGCTGGTGCGATTGCTGTTTCAGAATTGGCTATTGTAGGAAAGCCTGTGATTTTAATTCCTTCGCCCAATGTGACGGAAGATCACCAAACTAAAAATGCCTTGGCCTTGGTGAAAAAAAATGCAGCCATCATGATCAAAAATGCAGATGCTGAAAAAGAAATACTTGCTGTGATTACTGATTTGTTAAAGCACGAAGAAAAATGTAAAAGTTTATCGGCATCTATTTCTGCCTTGGCAAAACCGAATGCAGCAAAAGATATTGTAGACTTAGTCGTAAAAGAAATTTAAAGCGCAGTGAATTATTTATCCAACATATCGAAAGTTTATTTCCTTGGCATAGGTGGCATAGGCATGAGTGCTTTAGCGCGTTGGCTTTACATGGAAGGTAAAGATATTGCGGGATACGACAAAACAGAAACACCACTCACCAAGCGTTTGGCAGAAGAAGGTATGTTGATCAATTATGTCGATAGCTTAGATGTTATTCCTTCGGAATACAAAGGGGAAGATGTGTTGATCGTATATACACCTGCTGTTCCTGTTACTTCTGTACAATACCAATATTTTGTAGCACAAGGAAATAAGATGATTAAGCGTGCAGAGTTGTTGGGTGCGATTGCTCAGAATTATTATACGATTGCCGTTTCTGGTACCCATGGAAAAACAACGACTTCTTCAATGGTCGCTCATGTCTTGAAACATGCAGGACGTAACGTTGCAGCTTTTCTTGGCGGGATTACTCAAAATTACCATACCAATGTATTGTTTCCCGATTTTGAAAAAGGGAACATCATCTTCGTGGTGGAAGCTGATGAATTTGACCGTTCGTTTTTACAGTTGAATCCAGACGTTGTGATTGTCAATGCAACAGATCCAGATCACCTCGACATATACCATACAGAAGAAGCATTTAAACAAGCGTTCAACGATTTTGTAGCGAAGATCAGGCCTCAAGGTACCTTGATTGAAAAATGGAATTCAGGAATTGCTGTTAAAGGTGACTTAAAGACATATGTTTCCTTTGGTGCAGAAGAAGCAAATTATCATGTGTCCGCTTTTGAAGTCAACAAAGAAGGAAGCATTGATTTTACCGTAAGTTCAGCTCGAGGTAAAAATATTTATACGCTAGACATGCCAGGCGTACATAATCAAAACAATGCTACAGCGGCGGCATTGGCATGCGAAGCAGTGGGTTTGACACAGGATGAAATCAAAGCAGGCTTGGCGTCGTTCAAGGGTGTGAAGAGAAGGTTTGAATACCATGTGAGATCGCCGAAGTTAGTCTACATCGACGATTATGCACACCATCCTGAAGAGGTGAGTAATTTTATTCGCGGTGTGAAATCGGTATATCCTCAACGAAAACTAACAGTGGTATTTCAGCCTCATTTATTTAGTCGTACCAAAGATTTTATGAATGAATTTGCTGAAGCCTTGAGTTTAGCCGATGAGGTATTCTTATTGGAAATTTATCCTGCAAGGGAATTGCCGATAGCTGGAATTACTTCTGCCGTATTATTAGATAAAATTACTAGTGCTAATAAATACTTGTTAAGCAAAGAAGACCTTGTTGAAACCCTTATTAAACATGAGGTAGAAGTATTAGCAACGCTTGGTGCTGGAGATATAGATCAATTGATATTGCCTTTGAAAAAAATAGCAGAAGCAAAAGTTGGAATATGAAATTTCCTAAAATAAACATATCGCCTAAGTTTTACTTGATTGCAGGAGCAGTGTTTGTTATCGCTTTGTCTATATACTTTATTAATAATTCAGTGTACAGGTCAGTGAAGAGGATTAGGGTTGCCATTAATAATGAATACGAGAACTATTTTATTGACGAAAAGGAAATCTTAAGGTTGGTGACCTTAAACGATACCGATCCTATCGTAGGGAAATACCTAGAAGAAGTTGATTTGAAAGAAATAGAATCGAGAGTAAGAGAATGTCCTTACATTGAAAGTGTACAAGCTTTTAAAAATCATTCGGGGGTAGTGTTGGTAGAGGTGACGCAAGTTAATCCTTTGGCTAGAATTTATCATTATGGATTAAACGACAAGTATTTATTATCCAACGGGAAATTAATAGCAGTATCTGCGCGATACACAACGAGAAGCCTTGTGGTAAGAGGAGATTACTCTTATAAGTTTTCAGATTCGCTTTTTAAGCAGTCGCAAGAATGGATAAATTACATGGCTTTTTTCAAAAAAGTAAAAGAAGATAAAATATGGAGTGCTCAAATTGCTGAGATTAAAATTTCTAAAGAGGGTAGCATTACACTCTTTCCTCAAATCGGTGATTATGCCATCTCTTTTGGTAAACCCGACGATTTGGAATACAAGTTTAAAAAGCTTGCTGTTTTTTTCAAAGACATATTGCCTTTGAAAGGATGGGATGCTTATCAAGAAGTGAATGTTCAATATAAGGATCAAATAGTTTGTGATTAAATAGTATCGCTATGCAAAAAAGTAACGAATTAGTAGTAGGGTTAGACATCGGCACAACAAAGATATGTGCCATCGTTGGTCGTAAAAACGAATTTGGAAAGCTTGAAATTCTCGGCATGGGAACAGCTGTTTCAGAAGGTGTCATCAGAGGCATGGTCACAAACATCAACAGTACGATGCAGTCTATTGTGAAGGCAGTGAAAGATGCAGAAGACCAAGCTGGTGTAAATATAGAAGTTGTCAATGTGGGTATCGCTGGTCAACACATCAAAAGTTCTGTTCACCACGGTTCTAGAACACGTCACAACGGAGACGATGAAATATCTGTTGACGATGTGACTTCGCTGACTTTAGACATGTATAAAACGGTGTTCCCATTGGGAAATGAAATTATACACGTGATGCCGCAAATCTATACTGTCGATGGCGTGGAAGCGATCAACGATCCAGTAGGTATGATTGGCGTAAGGTTACAAGCTGACTTTCATGTAATCACTGCACAAACCAATGCGATTAAAAATATTAAAAAATGCATTGACAAATCGGGTTTAAAAATCGATGAGTTGATTTTAGAACCCATTGCTTCGAGTTTGTCTGTCTTAACACGGGAAGAAAAAGAAGCAGGTATTGTTTTGGTTGATATTGGTGGTGGAACAACCGATGTTGCAATTTTCCACGATAATATCATTCGTCATACGTCGGTTATTCCTTTTGGAGGAAACATCATTACTTCGGATATTATCGAAGGGTGTAAAGTAATGCAAAAGCAAGCGGAACAATTGAAAGTGAAATATGGTTCGGCCATGTCTTCCATGACAAAAGCCAATGAAATCATTTCGATACAAGCGCTTAAAGACAGGCCGAATAAAGAGATCTCTAAAAAGAACCTTGCACAGGTTATTGAAGCAAGAATGACAGAGATTGTAGAAATGGTACATACTGAAATCATCAATTCAGGGTACTACGACAAACTTGCTGGTGGTATTGTATTGACTGGTGGTGGATCTCAATTGGCCAATGCCAAACAATTGTTTGAGTTGATTACAGGTATGGATGTAAGAATAGGGTATCCAAACGAACACCTAGGCAAATCAAAAATTGAAGAAGTAAAAAGTCCGATGTATTCTACCGCTATAGGACTTGTATTGGCAGGATTCTGGTCTATCGATGAAAGAGAAAATAAATATAAAGAATTATCAGGTGCCCAAAAAAATGAAGTTAGACTAAATAATACGTCTGGTTCATCCTCTATTAAAATGTCTGATTTTACTAAAAAAATCAGTGAAAGAATAAAAGGATTTATGCTTGATGATTATAACGATACTGACTTTAAAGGATAATTAAATTAGAAACCAAACCAACTAACGATATGCTTACAAATAATTATCAATTCGACGTACCCGATCATCACAAGTCCATCATCAAGGTTATTGGTGTTGGAGGAGGTGGTAGTAATGCCGTAAACCATATGTATAATATGGGAATTAAAGGTGTGGAATTTGTAGTTTCAAATACAGATTTACAAGCTTTAAAAAGCAGTCCAATTCCTAACCGTCTTCAACTTGGAAATAGAAGTCTAGGTGCAGGAGCTAATCCTGAATTGGGAAGAAATGCTGCTTTAGAAAGTAAAGAAGAAATTAGAGAGTACTTGAGTGACAATACTAAAATGTTATTCATCACTGCGGGTATGGGGGGCGGAACAGGCACTGGTGCAGCGCCTGTAATTGCTAAGATTGCTCGTGAAATGGATATCCTAACAGTAGGTATTGTTACTGCTCCTTTTTCATTCGAAGGGAAAAGAAAAAACACACAAGCAGAACAAGGTATTGCAGAAATGAGACAATATTGCGATACGGTTCTTGTTATTGTTAACGATAAATTGAGAGAAGTATACGGAAACTTATCTTTGAAAGAAGCGTTCGGAAAAGCAGACGACATTTTATTAACGGCTGCAAAAAGTATAGCAGAAATCATCACCATTAATGCAACCATGAACATCGACTTTGAAGATGTGAGAACAGTCATGAAAGACTCTGGTGCTGCAGTTATGGGCTCTGGCAGAGCGAGTGGTGAAAACAGAGCAAGAACGGCTGCTGAATTGGCATTGTCTTCTCCTTTGTTAAACAACACCAATGTAAAAGGTGCTGGTAATATTTTATTCTCTGTTACGTATGGTACAGAATGCAATATGACCATGGATGAGTTGTCTGAAATTACAGATTACATTCAAGAGCAAGTGTCTAACGATGCGTTCATGATTTGGGGTTACGGTGAGGACAGTGCTTTGGGCGAAGATTTAGTAGTGACAGTGATTGCTACAAGCAATCAAGAAACGTCTATTGAAAAAGAAATAGAGCAAAGAAAAGTGATCGACCTTGAAACAGACAGAGTGATTAAACCTGCTATGCCTGTTCAGGAAAGACCGCAAAGACCTACTCCGAATTTGTTCAGCCAAGAAGAAATTCCAGCTCCTCGTGCAACACCTCAAAATTTTCAAACCAATTTTATCGTTGAGCCAAAGGAAACGTTTAAGTCAGAGGAGAAGCAAGAGTATATTATTCATGATTTAGATACCGATAAAGTAGAGCAAGTAATTGCTCCTGTTAAAAATACCAACAGTGTCATTGATGATTACGAACAAGATATTCAACGTAAAGTGGAGCGCTTGAACGATAGAAAAGATAAATTGAAATCGATCAGTGCTAATTCATCAGGTATGACACCAGAAGAGTTTAAGCAAATGTTAGAAGTACCTGCTTACAAAAGAAACAATACGCCATTGTCTGAATACCCGCATTCATCAGAAAGAAACATTTCTAGGTTTCAATTGAATGAAGACAATGAAATATTAGGCAACAATAGATTTCTACACGATAATGTAGATTAATGATTTTTTGGTTGGTTTTGGTTTAAAAAAGTCCCGCTAATGCGGGACTTTTTTTGTGTCGTTGGTCATACAAGGTTTTTTCACCTTATTTTAATGTAAAACAATGAATATTTGTATATTGACTACATGAAGATCTTAATTATAGAAGACGAAAAAGAACTGAGAAAATCAGTCATCACGTACCTTAGTGCAGAAGGGTACTTGTGCGAAAGTGCAGCAACATCTAAAGAGGCCATTGAAAAAATTGGGGTATACGATTACGATTGTTTTGTGGTAGACATTATGTTACCCGATGGTAATGGCTTAGATATTATAAGAGAGATTAAAAGAAAAGGCATCGTTGGCGGAGTCATTATTGTTTCAGCTAAAAATTCTTTAGAAGATAGAATCGAAGGACTAGAAATAGGCTCGGACGATTATTTGGTAAAACCGTTTCATTTATCAGAGCTCAATGCTCGCATAAAATCAATAGTAAGGCGACGAAATTTTTCTGGATCTAATGAAGTCGTGTTTCATGAAATTACAGTAAACATAGATTCTAGGGAAGTGCATGTCAACGGAAAGTCTGTAAACTTGACGGGTAAAGAGTACGAAATATTAGTGTATTTTTTGTCGAATATCGGCAGGGTGATCCCCAAAGATTCACTAGCAGAGCATGTTTGGGGAGATTATATGGATAATGTAGATTCACTAGATTTTATTTATACGCACATTAAAAATACAAGGAAAAAACTTCTTGATGCTGGAGCCAACGATTACATTAAAACGGTTTATGGGGTAGGTTATAAATTTTCAGCCTAATGAAATTGCTTGATAAATCAACTCGTTATTATCTGGTCTATTCATTTTTTGTTTTTGCAGTAGGATCTGTTTTTTTTTACTTTTCTATTCAACAAGTTATATACGATGGTATCGATGAGGCACTTCATCAAGAAAAATTAATCTTAGTCAATAATTTAAAATACGAGAAACAAATTGATTCTTTGAAACTCAACGATGTTACTAGAATCAAGCGTTTAGGTACATCTTATCATTCAGTATATGACAAGTATTATACGTTAAGTCCCAAACGAGATTCTACAATAAGTGACAATCATCGCCAGTTGGAGTCTGTATTTAAACACGATGGAGTATTTTATGAGTTAAGGATCAAACAATCCTTAGTCAAGGAAGAGGAATTGATACAGTCTATTGTACCCGTAGGCATTGTGATGTTTATGATTTTATTGGTTGGGATATTGGGTATCAGTAATTTTATTTCTGTTCGCGTATGGGCTCCTTTTTATGGCATTATTGATCAGTTGAGAAATTATGATATTAAGAAGGGAAATATTGTCAAGTATGAAAAAATGTCGATCATAGAATTTGATCGCTTGTCTAATGATCTTTTTGTTATGACCTCTAAGATTAACGAAGATTACAAAATGCAAAAGGAGTTTAATGAAAATTTTTCACATGAACTTCAAACACCTTTAGCGATCATTCAAAATAATTTGGAAAATATGATTCAGTCTCCTAATTTAAAAGAGGAGGAGATGACTCATGTGAGTGCTATATTGGAAGCTGTTAAAAGAATCACATCACTGAGTAAAGGTTTGTTGCTCTTATCTCAAATCGGGAATAATCAATTTCTAGATGTTTCGAGCGTAGATGTTGTCGCGGTCACTAAAAAAATAATTGCGTTTTATTCTGGTATTATTGAAGACCAAAATATTAGCGTGAAAGAGCATTACAATGTTTCGGTATTCATAAAAGCAAATCAAACCCTCATCGATATTTTAATCACCAATATTATTTCAAATGCCATTCGTCATAACATAGATACAGGTACGATAGCGATAGAAATTTCGATGGATAAATTGGTGGTTACAAATTCCGGTAAACCGTTAATGGGAGACGTCAATACGATTTTTGATCGCTTTGTAAAATTGGGGGAAAAGAAAAACTCGATTGGTTTAGGTCTTCCAATTGTAAAAAAAATATGTGAAGTATCAGGCTTTACGGTATCCTATGAAAATAATGATGATGAGCATGTTGTAACTGTTCATTTCTAAGGCATTACTTGTGTGCTTCTTCTTCCATTAAAATATTGAGGTAGTTTTGATACCTGGAGAGTGGGATAATGCCTTGCTTCACTTTTTCTACTACCGTACATCCTGGTTCATTGTAATGTTGGCAGTTATTGAACTTACATTGACCAATATGAATACGCATCTCTGGATAATAGTGTGAAATTTCCGCTTTACTGATTTCATACAAGCCCCATTCTTTTACACCGGGTGTGTCGATGAGGTAAGACTGCTCATCGATTTCATGCATTTCTGCAAAGGTAGTGGTATGCACACCTTTGTTAGACGAAATAGAAATGTCAGACGTTTTGATATCGAGATGAGGACAGAGTACATTCAAAAGGCTTGACTTTCCAACACCAGAGTGACCAGCGATGAGCGATGTTTTATTTTTCAAATGTTTTTGGATTTCATCTAATCCTTCCCCTGTAATCGTGGAAGTAAACAAAACAGTATACCCGACCTGATTATAAATATCTTTAAAAGCTTGAGCCGATTCCCAATCCGCATCGGTAAACAAATCTGTTTTATTAATCACCAACAATGCTTGCAACCTGAAGCTTTCACAAGAGACTAAAAAACGATCGACAAAACCAAGTGAAGTTCGAGGGTGTGCAAGAGTAAAGATGAGTACGGCTTGGTCGATGTTTGATCCTAATAAATGTCCAAAAGCTGTTTTTCGTGTGGATTTACGAATGAGGTAATTTGTTCTTTTTTCAATCTGTTCAATGGTGTAATTTTCATTGTCGCCTTCTTTGCGAAGCGATACAAGGTCTCCAACAGCAATCGGGTTGGTTACTTTTAAATCATGGGTTTTGAATTTTCCACGCAGTCGAGCTTTGACAATGCTATGATCGATCAAACGTACATCATACCAAGAGCCCGTTGACTTTACAATAATACCTTTAATTAATTCTGCCATGGAATGCTTTGAATGATTTTATGAGTAGCGCCTACATGTTGTTTAATGAGTGTGCTGTTGAGTTTTTTGATGTGATCGAGTTCTTGTGCTGAACGGAGTTCGTTTATTTTTAAACGTAAAGTACTCGTGTCTGTAATGCTGAATGCTCCTTTGCTGTGGATAAAAGAAATGGCTTCAGGGAATCTCTTAAAATGAGGACCGAAAAGTACAGGTAGTCCAAACGACAAGGGCTCAAGGATGTTGTGCAAACCTTGTTTGAATGCTCCTCCAATATAGGCGATATCTCCGTATTTGTAAAGTGCCGATAACATACCGATGTTGTCAATAATGATTACTGTGGTGTTTGATAAAATGGAATCTGCTGAAATTTGCGAATAACGGATGTAAGGTGCCTTTAATTTTTCTTCTATGCCTTGGAGGTGCGATTCGGCAATCTCATGCGGTGCAATAATAAATTTAAAATTGGGTATCGATTCATTGATGAAAGGAATTAATACGTCTTCGTCTTCAGGCCATGTACTTCCTGCAATAAGAAGGTGATGAGTCGTTTTGAAATCTTCAATGAAGGAGATGGTTCTATTGGCATGCGCTGTGTCAGAAACCCTGTCATATCGTGTATCTCCTGTGATGATAACGTTCTCAATAGCGATGCTCTGCAACAGTTTTTTGGATTCTTCTTCGATGACAAATAGTGTCGTAAAATTAAGAAGCATTTTTCTGTACCATGCACCATACGGTTTGAAAAATACCTGAGAAGGCCTGAAGCTTGCAGAAAATACGTAGGTAGGTATCGATTGTACTTTAAGTTCGTTGAGGTAATGAAACCAATAATCATACTTGGCAAAGAAAACCATTTCTGGTTTAATGATGGAGATCAAGTCGCGTGCATTGGCCGCACTGTCAATGGGAAGGTAATCGACATGAAAAACTAAAGCGTCATTTTTCTTCACTTCAAAACCTGACGGTGAAAAGAACGTGATGAATAGGTGTTGAGACGGGTTTCTTTTTTTGAGTTCATTGATGAGTGGGACAGATAATTCATATTCTCCCAAAGATGCGCAATGGATCCAAATGCAAGAAGAGACACCCTTGAACTTTTCTTGCAGTTTGCTCCTCCAATCTTTTCTTCCATCAATCCATAACTTAGCTTTACGATGACCGAATAGAGCAAGGGTATTTAAAATGAAGGTATAGCTGAGTATTCCCAGGTGGTATAAAATGCGCATTTAATGTGCTTTCAATTTAAAACAGTCTACGAAGTTAATAAATTACTAAGTTTTATTAATTTTAATGTGGATTAAAAAAAATATCATGGATCAAAAAGTGTTTAAGAGTGTCATTAATGCAACCGTTATCGTTGCCGCATTGGGGTATTTTGTGGATGTATACGATTTGGTGCTTTTTTTAGTGATCGGGAAGGACAGTATACAAGAGTTGTTTCACAACACCTTAACCCAAGACCAAGTATTGGAGAAATTCCAGTTTTTACTCAATGTTCAAATGATCGGTATGCTGATTGGAGGAATTTTTTGGGGTGTATTGGGCGACAAAAAAGGACGACTATCCGTGTTGTTTGGCTCTATCTTTTTGTATTCCTTAGCCAATATAGCCAATGCATTTGTTCCCAATATGGAGTTATATACCCTATGCCGTTTCTTTGCAGGCTTAGGCTTAGCAGGAGAATTAGGCGCAGGTATTACTTTGGTTGCAGAAGTGCTGGATAAAAAATACCGTGGATACGGTACGATGGTGGTTGCGTCGGTAGGAGTTACAGGTGCTGTCGTTGCTGCACTCGTAGGTGGTAGTATGGGTTGGAAAGTTGCTTATTTAGTCGGCGGCGGATTGGGGCTGTCTTTATTATTGCTTCGTATCGGAGTGTTTGAATCTGGTATATTTGAAAAAGTACAACATCAAAAAATAGCGAAGGGTAATTTTTTACACCTTTTTTCTAATCGTAAAATTTTCTCTAAGTATTTGCACTGTATTCTCATTGGCTTACCAGTTTGGTTCATCATTGGGATACTTGTAGCAAGGGCTCCAGAGCTTTCTAAGATCTTAGGTATACAAGGTAAGGTCGATCAAGGCATGTGCGTGATGCTGTGTTATGCGGGTTTAATTGTAGGTGACTTAGCGAGCGGTTTGATTAGTCAATTATTGCAAAGCAGGAAAAAAGTATTTGCTTTATTTTATGTGCTGTGTGCCATTACCATAGTGGTGTATTTAAATCTTCACGATGTACCTGCTTGGATATTTTATGCATGCATTACCATGTTAGGTTTTTCTGTAGGCTTCTGGGCGATCTTTGTAACCGTGGGTTCAGAGCAGTTTGGTACAAACTTGCGTGCGACAGTAGCTACTACAGTCCCCAATTTCATTAGAGGATCGCTTGTCTTAATTGCATTGATTTACGATTTTATTTATGTGCGTTCCGATGTGTTTTGGGCGAGTTATACAGTAAGTACGGTCATCTTGTTGGTCTCTTTTTATTCTTTGACCAAGCTTCCAGAAACGTTTGGTAAGGATTTAGATTATATAGAAGAGTAAGCTCTGTAAGCAATAGACATAAAAAAACTCCCTCTTTTACAGAGGGAGTTTTTTATGCAATTCATATCGAGTGTATTATTTTGATAAGTATTCGCTAACACTTTCAACGGTAGCTTTGATGGCTTTTTTCTTTTGGTTCCAATCTGCAGGACAAACTTCTCCGTATTGTTCTACATGTTGAAGCGCTTCAACCATTCTCAATTCTTCATCAATGTTACGACCAAGAGGGAAATCATTGATTACTTCATGACGAACAATGCCTTCTTTGTCAATCAAGAATGTACCACGGTAAGCGATAGGAGCACCTTTGAAAATAAGACTTCCCTGATCATCAAGATCGTAATCACCTGCTAATACACCGAAGTTTGCAGCAATGGTTTTAGCAACGTCTGCTACGATAGGGTAAGTTACACCTTGGATACCTCCTTTGTTACCTGGCATGCTTAACCATGCTAAGTGAGAGTTTTCAGTGTCCGTAGAACAACCAATAACAACTGTATTCAATGCTTCAAATGCTTTTAGTTTATCTTGAAATGCTATGATTTCAGTAGGACATACAAACGTGAAGTCTTTAGGGTAGAAAAAGAATACAACGTATTTCTTTCCTAAGTATTGATCTAATGAGAAGTTTTCAACGACTTCATTGCCGTTTATAACAGCGGGAGCATTGAATGAGGGAGCTTTTTTTCCTACAAGTGCCATAATTAAATTGTTTTATTTAGAGTTTAAAATTTGAATTGTTTTGGAAGGGTCTATCTTTCTTCCACTGATTTGTATTGAGATATTGGTGATTTCTAGGTTGTTTATGTTTTTGTTTTTCAAATGCTCTTTCATCAAGCTTTTGATTTGCAGGTCTTCGAAGTCGATGATTTCATTGGTGCCTTCCACGAGTATGTGGTGATGCTCATCTGTTTTACCATCGTATCGAAAGGTGCCTTCTATGGTAGAAACTTTTTGAGCCAATTCGTAGTCGACTAAGGTTTCTAAGGTTTTATGCACCGTTGCCAATGAAATGGTGGGGTGATGAGGTTGAATTTGTTCGTAAATGAGCTCTGCACTTGGGTGACTGTGGTCTGAGAGTAAAGTTTCATAGATCAAGATGCGTTGAGGTGTTGCCTTCAAGCCTTTTTCCGATAAAGTCTCCCAGATGGTTTTCATTTTCTTTTGGTAATTATTAGTAAGTAATAATAATTATTATTTAAAACTATAAAAAAAACTCCGAAGAGTCAAGAATATTTTAAAAAAAGCTTAAAAACCTATAAAATACCATTTATTGAGCATTTGAACCAACATAGGACTGTCTAAAAAGCTTCCTATATTTGCCATAGAACCAATAATAGAAACTTCTGACGTACTACTTTTAGTCATCCACATGGAGAGGAATAAGCAAACGTACAAAAGCGCTACTTTGAAAATGAAATGTTTGTTATTGGTAAAGTTGCTTTTCATATAGATCGACTTCTTTTGAAGTAGATACAGTAAGTTAACAATTAGTAAACATGTTTCTATAGAAAATATAGGTAATCTTTTTAAACATGGATAAAACAAGAATTTTATTTATTTGCTTGGGTAACATATGTCGTTCACCCATGGCTGAGGGCATATTTAAGCATGTTATTAAGGAACGTAATTTAATTCAATGTTTTGAATTGGACTCAGCAGGAACGGGCGCATACCATGTAGGTAGCATGCCTGATCAACGAGCGAAAGAAGTTTGTGAACAAAATGGTATTAAGCTTTTGCATCAGGCTAGACAAGTGCATGTCAGAGACTTCGAAATATTCGATTACATCATCGCCATGGATACTCATAATTTCAAACACCTTCAACAGATGTCTTCTGGTTCGTGTTTAATGATGATGCGAGATTTTGATGTCCATGCTCATGCAGATAAAAATGTTCCAGATCCATACTATGGTGGTGTAGAAGGTTTTCAAAAAGTGTATGAAATGCTTCTACATTCATCTCATGGACTTGTAGATCATTTGATGAGAAAAAAGTGATTTAGGATTCCGGGTTGTTTTTAGAGGAATACTTTTTTCGAAGCTCAATTTTTTGTTTTATTCGTTCGATGATCAGGTATGTGAGTTGTTCACTAATGAGTGTCTTATCTGCATTATCTAAAAAAACCTTTTTTACTGCTTGTTCTGAAATATCAATACGATAGAGCAGTTGAAATAATTGATTGATTTCTCGATCAAGTAAAGAAGCAACACTTTCGTGTATGAGTTTAAAATAGTACTGATCATCGAGAGATTCACTCTTCTCTAAGTCATTTACGATGTTGAGTATCTTATCCATGTCGAAGTAAATCTATTTAGTAATAGTAGGATTTGTTTTTGTATAAAAAAAACATGACCCCAATTAATGATGTTGTTTTAAATCATTAATGCTAAATTCATATGGCTTATAAAACGTATTACAGCGTGTATTTTGGGTCAAAATTTCGCTTACTAATTTCTAATTGGTTATCTTTAAAGAAGGATGTATCGTGATTAGTTTTTGAAAAGAAAGTAGCAAAGGATCTTTGTTTATTTAACATTGAAAAACTTTGTAAAATAGTTTTAATAGAATTGATAAGTTGATTTTAAATTTATGTTACATCAAATAGATTTATTAGACGCCAATAAATTAAATGCAGTCATTAAAGAAAAATACAAAATTGATTTTTCAACATGGTCGCATGATTCCTATAGACGCAATGTCTATGAAGCAATGGTATTGTCGGGAGAAAAAAATATTGAAGAGTATATCTTAAAAGTAGCAGACAGTCAAGATTGCTTCGCCAAATTTTGTGCTAACATAAGGGTTGATGTAACGGAGTTTTTTAGAGACCCTTCTTTCTGGAAACAGTTTAGAGAACAAGTAAGTCCAAAGCTATTGTCTCATCAAACCATTAGAATTTGGGTGCCTAACTATTCTTCAGGACAAGAATTGATGAGTCTATTGATTTGCTTAAGAGAGTGGGGAGCAATTGACCGTTGTAAAATTATAGCTACTGAAATTAATGAAGAGTATTTAGGACGCTTTAATCAAGCTCTATTTCCGCTTAAAGAGATGGAACTTGCGCAAAGTAATTACGAGCGTTATGGAGGCAAAAGTATATTGTCAAATTACTATACGATAGATAATGATATGGTAAAATTTGATCAAAGCTTATTGCGTAATGTTCAGTTTAAGGTCAATGTTTTAGGCTATGATGAAATGCCTGGTAAATTTGATTTGATATTATGCCGCAATAACATGATTTATTTTAACCATAAGTTGCAAGAGAAGCTGCTTAAATTATTTGCTGAATCTACTTTATTGGGTGGTTTTTTGGCAATTGGAGTCAAGGAATCGATAGAACATTTCACCTCCGCAAAAGAATTTAAAGCATATTGTTTAGACGAAAAAATATACCAGAGGGTATAACAAAAAGTATGGACTGTGAGCGCGAGTATCGATGGTTTTCTCCATAATCACACTTCATACTTTTATTAGATTATAAAAATGCAGCAAAATAAAAAAGGGTAGCTAGCTACCCTTTTTTATTGATGTGTTGAAATGCTTAAGCTTTTTTATACTTCAGTAATTCTGCCTGTAAGTTATCGATGAGGTTTTTATATTCTCTTTCTTTACGTTCCATCTCCTCTTGAGTAGCCTGCAATTCTTCCATGTTTTGTCTCATCTCCTCTTCTTGAGATTTCATTTCTTCTGTTTGAATTTTTGAGATTTCAAGGAGTTTAAAGGTCTTGTCATTTATTTTTGAATTGGAAATGGTAGAAGCTATATTTTCTCCCAGTTTATTGACGAAATCAATTTGATAGGTTTCGAAATTTTTGAACGAAGCGAATTCTACTAAACCATAGATCTTATCGTTTACTTTAAGTGGTACACATAAAATGCAAGAAGGTGTTACTTCGCCTAAGCCTGAAGTAATGTGTACATAATCTTGAGGAACCTCTGTGATGTAAACGTATTCTTCTTCTAAATAAGCTTGGCCCAAGATACCTTCACCAATTTCAATGCGTTTCTCCATGAATTTTTTTCGTTCATAGGCATAGCATGAAACCAACTCTAAATAAATGTCGTTTTCGTTATCGTCATTTACAATGAATAGTCCACCTTGATTCGCACCCATATACTTTACTAAATTAGATATGGTTTCATCGTAGAGTAGGGAAGTAGAACTACCATTGTTATTGTTTCTTAATATTTCGGCAAATTTAGCTAAGCCTTCTGTAGCCCAGTTTCTTTTATAATCATCTTCCGCTGATTTTTGAAGGTTGTCCCTCATTTTAACAAGCGAAATCCCCATGTTGTCTTCGTTACTTAATAAGGTAAATGCTGTATCGTATTTACCTTGACCAATTTTTTCAGCAAAAATTGCTTTTTCTTTCATGCCATCAATCATGACTTCGATTGACTCTACCATTCCTCCAATTTCATCGTCACTTTTCTTAACGTTCATATCAATTAAACGTCCTTTTGACACATTAGAGATTAATTCACTGAGTTGGATAATCGGTTTAACGATTGTTTTTTTAGAGAAATACGTCGCGACGATGCCTATGACTAAAAATAGAAGTATGCTGAATATATAGATTCCAATCATTAATTGGGAATCTTTCATTTTTTCATTGAGTGCATTGTCAACACTCTTGCTTTGCATCTCAGAAAGATTTTGAATTTGCTTAATAAGAATTTCTTTTTTAGGCTTCACTTCTTTTTCATAGATAGTTAAGCCTATATCTACAATGCTGTCTTCAGCAAATACTTCTTGTGAGTGCAAAACGTTTAAGACTTTTTTATCTGAAGCGATTAAGCTTTCAAACGACAGCAACATTTCATTAGAAAGCTTTATGGATGCTTCATCTTCAAAATTGTTAACTTGTTTTAGGTAATCTTGTTTAAAAGCAATGAAATCTTTGTTGATTATATTTTCAAGCGTTCTTTTGTCAGCATCATCGGGTTGATTTACCCATCGTGTAATTAACATGTATGAATCTGAACATAGCTTGTCTGCAGCCTTCAACTTAATAATGGATGGGAACAAAACTTCCGTTGTGTTTTTGTCAGACTTATTGTTTTTGTTTATAATATATAAACTCACAAATGTTGTAATTAACGCAACAGTAATGATCATTATATAGCCTATTACAATCTTACCTACTACTGACTTGATGAATTTTTGAAACATAATGCTAATAATTTAGAATTTAATAAAGGTAAAGGATGAAATTTTTCATCCTTTACCTTTATAATAAAAAGTATTAATTAACCACTAAAACAACTTTGACTTTACTTTTCATGTCAGGAGTTAAAGCTGATTCGTCAATATAACCAATAGCTCCTGCTTCAGCAGATACAAACTCAACCATGGCCTCATTTGAACTTAATTTATCAGCAGGTTTTTCAGCACTTTCATATTGTTTCTGTGTGAAATATGTTTGAACGTCAGAACCTGACATTTTAAGGACAGTACCATAAAACGTTTGTTGCGCACCATTGCTTGATTTAAAATCTGCAGGTCTAATGTTTTTATTGATTTCTGGCCATCTTTTTTTGATTTTTCTCAACCAATACAATTTAACATCACCAGCAGTCAAGGAAGCAACAGGGTTCTCTTTGTTGACAATAATGGCAATACTTGTTCCGCTATTACTGTTTATCTTAAAGGACATAAGTAGTCCTACTAAAACAATTAAGATTATTTTTTTCATAATTTTCTACGTTGAATGAAGTGAGTAAATACTTAAAATGCAAAAGCGAACTGCATACGTACTGAGTTTGTTTTAAGAAACCCTTTTTTATCACCATCATATAATGAGAATGGACCGAACACTGGCATGGCTGCAAATGAACCATTTTTGTATGTATAGTTTACAGTACTGTTTTCGTACTCAAGTTTCAACACAAAGTTTGAATTGATTTTATACCTAACACCCAATACGAGGTCGACTTGATTGGCCAATACACCCTTAGCTGGTATATAATAAAGATCAGCTTGTGTTTTTGTGCCTGCTTGTGAATAACTGTACATAGCGTAGGGTACGATTTTATTCGTTACTTTATAGCCAGCATATGTGAAAAATCCTTGGCTAAAATTGTCTCCGATACTATCTAGTGTACTTTTAGAGTGGTAGTATTCACCAATGAATTCCACTTTCTTTTCTGGGCTCATGAAGGCAACAGAAGCATTGAGGATACTCTGTCTACCGTTTTGTGGTGTTATACCGTTTACATTTACAGTTCCTTTGTATAGTTCAGCAGTACTTGCAGATACCAACAACCTTAATCCATCAATAGGTTCGATACCCATTTGTCCTGTAAGGGCCACCGAATTCACACCCTTGTCATTAGCACCTGTAAAACCGATACCATTTGAGACTAATCCACGGTAGAAGAAACGAAGTTTAGTAATTTCATCACCTTCAAATTGAAATCCGACATCTTTTATTTGAAGAACACCACCATCGGATGAGTTTCTAATAACCAATGGACGTTGGATGGTAGGTTGTAACACTAAACCTAAGTTGTATTGGTTATTCCAATAACCCATCGGAGTAAACATTTTACCGACTCTTACACTGAAATAATCCTTAAGGTAGTAACGGAGTAATAACCTCTCAATTTCAAAATCAAACTTTCCATTACCTGTGCTCATTGAGTTTTCACTCAATACACTAATTCTGTCGTTCAATTGTGCAGTAACGAACAATACCATTTTACCTGTATTAAAATTAGTATTACTGGTATCTCTTACTGTTTCGTTAGGTACTCCGGTAAAAGGATCCCAATCCGTAGGGGATAGTTTTTCACTTCTGTTTTTGTAGATAAATTCTGGTTGACCGAAAAATTTAATTTGTGCGTCTTGTGCATTCATCTGTGTTAGGCATCCGACCGATAAACTAACACCAAAAGCTAGATTCAGTAATTTTTTTTTCATAATAAAAGGGTTAAGGTGCAATAATTTAAAGTATCCTTTACGGTTAGGCCTAAGAAAAGGTTCGCTTTCCAAAAAAACAATTTTAAGGATTGTTTTTTTGTATTTATAATACAAGATTAAATTTCACGAATTCTTCATTTTTAGCCTAAAAATGGAGTTTTAGCTCATGTTTTATTATTTTATTATGGATTAATGTTTAAACTTCTTGATTTAATAACACAGTTTTTTCAGTCCACTGTAACTCCCAATGACAACTCAGCGTAAACCCTCCTTATCTAATGCTTAAAAATGCGTTTTTCATCAATTGGGGTACTAATTATAATATACTTTTAAAATGAACGAGGGTTTTCTTTTACAATTTAGATAAGTAAAAGTGTTTTAAATTTTGTATTGAGAATTGTTTCGAGGTAATATTTTAGAAACCGTATTCAGTTTTTGGAAAAGCTCAACAGTGTAAAGAATATATACTACATTAAAATAATAAAGGGTCATTATGAAAAGTTGGTTTTTTAATCTTAGCGTAAAGGGTAAAATCATATTAATTATCGCTATTAATCTTTCTTTTGTAATTGTTTCAGGTGTCACCACTGTTTTTATTAAAGTGAACACCACTGCAGCTCTTAATGAAAAAATAAATGCTGCTGCCAACCTCCAATCTCTACTTCAGAAAACAGACATGATTCATCATGCTTTGCATGCAGACGTCTATAAAATATTAGCTGTTGACAGTGGAGATGTAGTTGCTTATAAAAAAGAAATAGATGTATTGAAAAAACACAAGGATGGATTAAAGAATGCATTCGAAAAGATTTCTGCTTGTGAAGTTGAACAAGGTGTAAAAGATCAATTAGAAGTTTTAAGAGTTTCACTACAAGATTATGCCAAAATCTCAGAAGAGATAGCGAATGAAACAGCAAATGCTAGGATTGACTTTAAAAGTGAATATGGAATAAAACGCTTGGATGATTATAATGCATTGTTTGATTTATTATCCTTGGATATAACGAAGTTAACGAATCAGGTAAAGGATAAAGGTTTTAAATTACAAGGTCTTATTGAGGATTCGATATTAAGTTTAGCACTTGTGCTTGCTATAGTCATGCTTATAGCAATTACTACTGCTGTTTATTTAAGTTTAAGAATTGCTAAATACATAGCCAAACCAATTATTGTTTCAGGAGAAATTTTGGCTCAGCTTTCTTCTGGAGAAATTACTGATACTGCTGAAGTTGAAGGTAATGATGAGACGGCTCAGATGCTACAATCATTGAACAGCATGGTGACAAACTTGCATAACATAAAAGAATTTGTAACGGAAGTTGGCAATGGAAATTTTAACACGGAGGTTTCTGTTTTTGATAATAAAGGTGATATCTATGAGTCATTAAATAAAATGAAAAATGATTTAAAGAATACCGCAGAAGAAGATATGAAACGAAACTGGGCTACTGAAGGGATGGCAAAGTTTGGAGAGATCTTACGATTAAATAATGATGATATTACGGTCTTGTCGAATAATATCATTAGAAATTTAGTCAAATATTTAAATGCGAATCAAGGAGGATTGTTTATTGTAAACGATAGTAATACAAGCCAAAAACATTTAGAATTAATCGCTTGTTATGCATGGAACAAAAAGAAATACTTAAACATGCACATACAAATGGGAGAAGGTTTGGTAGGTCAAGCATGGCAAGAGAACGATACCATATACATCACAGAAGTACCTAAGAATTTTATTAGGATCACTTCTGGACTAGGTGATGCTAACCCTTCTTGTTTTTTAATCGTCCCTTTAACCATCAATGATGTAACATTTGGCGTATTAGAGATCGCTTCTTTTAACGAATTTGAAAAATATCAAATAGAATTTGTTAAGAAAATTGCAGAAAGTATTGCTTCTACGCTATCGACAGCTAAAATTAACGAACGCACTAAAATTCTTTTGGAACAATCGCAACAACAAGCAGAGGAAATGCGTGCTCAAGAAGAAGAGATGCGTCAGAACATGGAAGAGATGCATGCAACACAGGAAGAGATGCAACGAAAGGAAACAGAAATGTTTGCGATGATTGAAAAGTTGAAAAAATCGAACGGAGAATAATTACTCGATAGGTATAATACAGTTGTCAATTGTAGGGTGGAATTTATCAAGCATATATGAATGAAGTAGAAATAGAAATTCATGATATCCGACATTTGATCAATGTTGTACGAGATAAACATAAGTTTGATTTTGGAGATTATGCTCTTTCTTCCTTTAAGCGTCGTATCGCTCGCTTTTTAGAGTTGTACAAGCTAGAGTCTATGGCCAAATTGATTGAACGATTGACATTTGATAAGCCGTTTTTTGAAGTGTTCTTAAAAGAGATCACAGTAAATACAACGGAGATGTTTAGGGATCCTTCGTTTTGGAAAACCTTAAAAGAAACAGTTTTTCCTGTTATAGCAGAGTTTCCTACAATTCGTGTATGGCATGCTGCCTGCTCCACAGGAGAGGAAGTCTATTCAATGGCAATAGCATTAAAAGAAGCTGGGTTATACGATAAAGCTAAAATATTTGCCAGCGATATCAATGAAGATGTAATTACCAAAGCAAAGGTAGGCAAGTATTTGGCTCGCAACATGGAGTTGAATGAGTTGAATTATAGAAAATTTGAAGGGAATGAAAATTTGAGTGATTACTATAAGCTTTCAGGCGATTATGTTTTCATGGATTTGGATTTACTCAAAAACGTTACCTTTAAAAAATTCGATTTGGTTCAAGGAGAACAGTATTTGAAATTCGACATTATATTGTGTAGGAATGTATTGATCTATTTTAATTTTCCATTGCAAGATAAGATCATCGATAAGTTTTCAGAAAACCTCATATCGGGTGGTTTTCTCGCTGTTGGCGCTAAAGAAACCATTGCCTTTTGCAAGGCCGCTGAAAAGTATACTGTACTTTCTCAGGAGGAAAAAATATTTAAAAGGTAATGTTTTTTTGTAATGCAATGTATTAGGTTTGAAATGAAATAAGAAAATAGATTAATGAATGATGGGATGTTTTGTGAGTGTGAATCGTGTAATGCAATGTTGGTATGTCGAAATATAAAGCAATAGTTATTGGAGGATCTGCTGGAAGTTTTCCATTAATCGTTAAGATATTGGCGGGATTACCTAAGAATTATCCATTCCCTGTTTTTTTATGTCTACACAGGCTAAAACATGTAAGAATGGGATTTGTGGAAGCTTTAAATTTGAAATCTAATATTCCTGTTGTTGAACCAGAAGATAAACAATCTATTAAGCCAGGTATAGCTTATTTAGCACCGTCAAATTATCATATGTTAGTTGAAGTCGGAAATACAATTGCTTTATCTACTGATAAAATGGTGAAATACTCAAGGCCTTCCATTGATCTTACCTTTGATTCGGCATCCAATGTCTACCGTCATAAGTTAGTTGGAGTCATTGTTTCTGGTGCCAATAGTGATGGTGCAGATGGCATCAAACAAGCAAAAGATAGAGGGGCTTTAACGATTGCACAAGATCCATTAGAAGCAACGATTCAGACCATGCCTAGTGCGGCCATTAACGCTACGAAAATAGACCACGTATTAAAAATTGATGAATTGGTGAAGTTTTTAGTAAATCTACAAGTTCAAGACTAAGCATAACAAAGCTTGATCAGTATAAGGACAAATGCATTTGAAAATATAGGATTAGCAAGGATTTAAAACGATTCAGATGAACATAAGTAAAACAGAAATTGACAACTTATTGTCAAAGCTTAAATCGACAACAGATCTTAAGGAGTTTGCACAACTTTTTTTATGGACTGTTGCTAAGGCGTTGGAAATATCCCAAGGGGCTTTTTTTATAACGAAAACAAAAGAATCGAAAAGAGTCTTGTCGTTTGTAGTAGGTTATGCCTACAATATACCAGAAACAGGTGCCATTGAGTTTGAATTTGGAGAAGGCTTATCCGGACAAGTTGCGAAGGAGGGTAAACCCATTAACCTTAATACTGTGCCAGATGGCTACATCACTATTTTGTCAGGTCTAGGAAAAGCTACACCTAACTCTATCATTATATTTCCGTTAAAGAGCAATGACGAAGTAATTGCTGTCATTGAATTGGCCTCATTTAAGAAATTTGACAAGGAGGAAGAAGATTTTCTGGTTGAAATTTCATCTCAGATTGAAGTGTTAATCGGTAATTTAACCGTTGAAAATTAATATAATTTATGGAAGAGCTTGAAACAAATGAACATCGTTTTAAAGTGTTAAGAACATTTTTTATTAAATCTTTTTTAGTTGGGTTTGCTTTACTCTTAATGATTTGGGGTGCTTTATTATACCAAACTGGCAGAGCTTTTTCTATTCAAGGACTTATAGATTTACATCGTTCATTCACAATATACCTATTGATTGTTGATATGCTTCCATTGGTACTTGCGCTTTATGGATTGTTCATAGAGTCAAAGTCATTGAGAAAAATCAGTGCAGTTCAGAGCATTCTTGACGAGCAGTCTGTAATGGTTGAAAAGACAGCATTATTTGCAGATAAAATTGGTAAAGGAGATTTTAATTTTGATTTCAAACCGGTTAATGATGATGATGTATTAGGTAAAGCACTCATTGAAATGAGAGACAGCTTGCTTGCTGCAAATAAGAAGGAGACCGACAATAACTGGATTGTTACTTGTGTTGCTGAAGTAGGTGAGATTTTAAGGCGTAATAATGAATTATTGAAATTGACAGATGAGATCATCTCTTTTCTGCCTCAAAAGATTAATGCAGTTCAAGGCGCATTTTTTATTGTCAACAATGATAATGAAGACGATGTATTCATAGAATTAGTAGGCAGTTATGCATACAATAGAAAAAAATATTTAAAAGGTAGATTTCTCATTGGTCAAGGTTTGGTTGGGCAGGCAGTAGCAGAAAAGGATATTGTGTACAGAACAGAAATACCTGCTGAATACGTAACAATAACTTCTGGTTTATTAGGTGATCAGAAACCAAAATCAATTTTGATTGTCCCTCTGATTACCAATGAAAAGGTATACGGTGCTGTTGAATTTGCAGGTTTTGAAAAATTCACTGCACTTCAAATTAAGTTTATTCAGGAGTTAAGTGATATTCTTGCTCGAACAATCTTTAATGTAAAAGTCAATGAGCGTACGGTTCGATTATTGAATGAGTCTCAGAAAATGAGTAGTGAACTTACTGAGCAAAGAGAAAAATTGCTTGAGAATGCTTTGGAGATGCAAGAGACTCAAGAAGAGATTAAGAAAACAAACATAAAACTAGAAGAACAAATAGAGGAAGTTAATAAAAGTCAACAGCGTACACATGTACTTTTAGAGAATGCCTCTGAGGTTATTAATATCTATAACGAATCGGGTGAAACTACCTATGTCAGTCCATCGGTTAAAAATATATTAGGTTATAATCCCGATGATTTAATTAAAGAAAACATTACCAAACGCATTCATGAGAAAGGAGTTAAAACGGTAGAGAAAATGTTTGCCGATTTAAATAACAATCCCAATGAACCAGTTACAGCACAATATACTTATATCAAGCCTGATGGAGTTAGAGTATGGGTGGAGTCGACAGGTAGAAATTTAATTAAAAATCCATACATTAAAGGTATTTTATTTAATACGGTCGACATCACTGAACGTAGAAAAGCGGAGAAAGAACAAAGAGAGCGAGCGAAGATGCAAGCCTTATCTGAAAATTCTCCTGATATTATTTTGCGATTCGATTTAAAAAATACTATAAGCTATGTAAATCCTACGATTACGAAGTTTACAGGAATTAATGCTTCTCAGTTTTTGGCTGTTCACTTGGATCAAATTAAACTCGATACACTCATCATTAATAAATGGAGAGAATTATTGGCTTCAGTTACGGAAAGTAAAAAGGCATTAAGTTCTGAAATGGAATTTTTCAATGCAGCAGGGGAAAAACTTTTCATGAAAGTGAATGCCTTACCTGAATTTGGAGAAGCAGAAGCATTAGAGAGTATCTTGATGATATTGCACGATATCACGGAAGCTAAATTGGCCGAGCGAAAAATACAGGAAGCGAATGAGAAAATACAAGACAGTATTAATTATGCAAAGAGAATTCAAAACTCTATTCTTCCTCAAGAAGTTGTATTAAAGGAACTGTTCAAGGAGTCATTTATGTTATTCCGTCCTAAAGACGTAGTCAGCGGTGATTTTCCTTTTGTGTTTCAAAAAGAAGATTATGTATACTTTGCTGCGGTTGACTGTACAGGACATGGTGTTCCAGGGGCTTTATTGTCGTTAATTGGTTCTTTAGTACTTAATGAAATATTAACCTATGAAACACCTATCCCTTCTTTGGTTTTAGATAAGTTGCATGCGATGGTGGTGAAGACATTGCGCCAAGGACAAGTAGGAGGTGAAAATGAAAGGGATGGCATGGATGTAGGCATGTGTCGTTTGAATATGAAAACAGGTGAGTTTATGTATTCAGGAGCACATAGACCACTTTACATTGTAAGGAGTAAGCAAAAGGCTGACGAAGAAATCGAAGAAGTAAAAGGCGATAAGTATCCAATTGGTGGTGTTCAATACCGTGGAAGGAATAATTTTACTAATTTCGAAACCGTATTAGGGAAAGGAGATAAAGTGTTTCTTTGTTCTGATGGGTATCCGGATCAATTTGGAGGGAATGATCCCGTTGAGTTGAAAAAAATTGGGCCTAAAAAAATCAGAGAAATACTTTTGACGAATAAAGACAAATCAATGTCAGAAGTGCATGATAAATTGGTTCAAAATTTTGATGATTGGAAAGGGCCTCACAAACAAATAGACGACGTTCTCTTTCTCGGTATAAAATATTAGATCTGCTAAAATATTAATTGAATTATTTTTAAACAAAAATACCTATGGGAACACAATTAAATTCGACATCAGAGGGTAAATCAGAGTACATGAAGTTTGTAATGAATTTCCATAAGATGATGGTTGAGAAAAGACTTACACTAGTCTATGAAGGAGAGGTAACGCAGGACATTACGAAGGCATTTACTTCTATGACTGAAAAAAATCTCGATAAAATAGAGGAGGATGGAAGGATAAAGAAAAAGGTATACCATGTTATGGTAGAGTGTTTACAAAATATCGCCAAACATGCGGATGATGATACCGATACTGCATCCGATAAGCTGTCCGATGGATTATCTAAATCTGGGATTTTTGTAGTAGGTAGTGACGACGATGAATATTTTATTACTTCAGGTAACAGTATACTCAATGAGAATATTCCTGCGCTAAAGGATTTAATCAATAATGTCAATTCATTAGATAAAGATGGACTGAAAGAATTGTACAAATTTAAAATGAAAGAAAATGCAATTTCTGATAAAGGAGGAGCAGGATTAGGGTTTATTGATATCGTTAGAAAAACGGGTAACTCATTAGAGTATTACTTTGAACCCATAGACGCTAAGAGTTCTTTCTTTATATTAAAATCAAGAATAAGTAGAAAGATAGTCGAAGAATAAATCTTAACGTATAAGTTTTATAGTATAAAGGATCTGTTAAAAATAAAAATATATAATATGGAAGCTCTAATCATAAACAAAACTGACGATACTCCGGCCATTCATTTTGATCAAGCATCAGGTAAATTTGAGTTGTCTGGGAAATCGTTGCCTGAAGATGTAAGTACATTTTATGCCCCTGTTTTTTCTTGGATTTCAGAATATGCCAAAAGTCCAAATCCTGAATCCGTGTTTGTATTTAAAATGGTATACTTTAATACAGCTTCTTCCAAAATCATTTTGGATATATTACTTCGGTTAGAGGAAATTCACAACGCAGGTAAATCGATATCGATTCAATGGGCATTCGATAGCGACGACGAGGACATGAAGGAAGCAGGTGAAGAGTATTCAGAAATTGTTGAGCTTGCCTTTAAATTCGTAGAAATATAATATTTCCGGAGCTTTAGAGGGTATAGCTTTTGACCTTAAAGAACAGAATTAGAATAGCGCTGGGGCTTAATAGCTTGTAAGTCAGTATAAGACCGAATGCTATTAAGCTACATTTTGTAAGTTTTACTTAGGCTCTCTACGTGGCTATTTTTTTGTCTATTTGAGAGCACTTTTCCTTTGAAACCTTTTATACCATTATTCGTTAAGCCCTTATAGGCAACTATTTGATCATTTGGTTAAGGAAATGCCCGTTTTTGTTTCAAATAGAAATTGTCAATTTAAACCCAGCATGTGTTTTTTCTGATGGATTTTGAATCAAAAGGTTCTGAAAACAATAAGAAGAATTTCAATAATGATAGATTTCTATAGGCTCAAAATCACTGGTTTTGAGGGTTAGTTTCATCTACATATTAATATATCAGAAGTATAAATAATTAGCATTAGGCCTCTATGAGTATTTCAAATTCTGATTTAAGTTATGTTGTTTCGATAAAAAAAATAATGGAGCAGCATAATTTCATGTTCTGTTATAAAGGAAAATTTACCCATCAAATTACCAAATCGATCTTAAACATTACGGAACGGAAGTTAGTGACAGAGAATGTTGAGGTTTCTATTAAGAAAAAGGTGTTTAATGTGATGGTAGATTGCTTGCAGACTATTTGTAATAAAAATCTTAATGATCAATATAATCGTTCTTCTCTTATTATGATTGGTAAAGTAAATACTGATTATATTATTTATAGTGGGAATATCATATCAAATGATGACGCAATTAGTTTACAAGATAAACTTACTCATATTAATTTAATGAGTAAAGATGACTTGAGAAAAATGCACTATAATTCATTGAGTACACTAGACCTTGAAAAGCTAGGAGAGACAGGTATAGGCCTAGTTGAAATAGCAAAGAAGTCTGGCAATAAATTAGAGTTTAATTTTCTAACGATTAATGAAGAACATTCATATTTCGTTTTGCGTACCTTGATCAATAAAGCCTAATTTATGAGTACGAATGATAATTCACCATTAACAATGAATGCTTTTTATGAGCTGTATAATGTAATGAACGGTAAGCATATCATCATGATTTATGAAGGTGAGTTTAATCAAGAAATTACGAAAACAGTGTTAAGCATGACAGAAAATTCTTTTGGTGATTTTGGTATAGAATCTGGAATTAGGAAGAAAATATTTAATGTCATGGTTGAAGTTTTACAGAATATCTGTAAGCATCAATACAATAATCATTCAGCGGAACCGAGTGCTTTGTTTTTAGTAGGAGATAATGAGACAGATTTCATCATCGTTTCTGGAAATATCATTGAAAATAGTAAAATTGAAATTGTCAAATCAAAAATTGACAAAGTAAATTCCATGTCTAAAATTGAACTAAAAGAATTTTATAAAGTATCTCGATTAGAATCAACCTTGTCTGATGTAGGAGGTGCTGGTCTTGGATTCATTGATATTGCTCGTAAAACGGGAGAGAAAATTGAATATGAATTTTCCCCTGTGACGAGCGAATATTCTTTCTTCTCTCAATTAGCTAGAATTTCTAAAAACGACCTTAACGATTAATAATAATATACATGGAAAAGATAAACATTGAAGGTACAGATGATACTCCAAAAGTAGTAATAGATTCAGAAGCAGGTGTTTTTATGATTTCGGGTCGTTCTCTACCGGAAGACGTAATTACGTTTTATCAGCCTATCATGAATTGGTTAGACAGTTATTCGCTAAAGACGCCTTTGAAATTGGATGTTAAACTGGAATATTTCAATACGGCATCGTCAAAGATTATATTAGACATATTGCTGAAGTTAGAAGAGTTGTCAGAAAAGTCGATCACAACCTCTATCAATTGGCATTATGATGCCAATGATGAAGATATGCAGGAAGCTGGCGAGGAATTTTCTGAGATGGTGAATGTTCCATTTGAATTGATTAAGTATTAATAGTAATATAGGTACTAACGAAGATGAGTAAGACGTTACCTTCCTTTTTAGACTAGTAATTTTTGTAATACCATGAGTGAGGAGATATTAAAAGCATTGATGCAATTGTTTGCTATCATATCTAAACAAGATGATGGTGTAAGTTTGAGCATAAGAAATTATGTTGAAACTTTTTTGCGTTTTCAAATTACAGAGGAAAGTGTACACGAATACTTGACATTTTTTGATGAGCTTTTAATTGAAAAAGAAAAAAAGGTTGTTGAAGGTGCTGAAGAGAAAAAAGGGGCACCTGAATTGGAAGATAAAAAAATGAAGTTAACATCGATGAAGGATTCGGTGAAAACATTGGCAATTTGTAAAAAAATAAATAAAACACTTTCGAGTAAACAAAAAACCATTGTATTAGTAAGGTTGTGGGAGCTTTTAAGAGCAGAACAACAGTTTACTGCTCAAAGGATACAAATTATAAATACTGTAGCCACTGCTTTTAATATTACAAAAACAGAATACGAGGAAATTGAAATATTTTGTTCTAAACCTGATTTAGCGACTTATCAATCGGATAATCTTTTATATATAAAAGATGTTAAAACGAATCAAGAAGAAGAAAGTACTCAACTTAAAATTGTCGATTCGGATGGACTTCATGGATCTTTAACAATCATAAGGGTTCCTTCTGCTGAATTGTATTTTGTTAAATATGATGGACATAGTGAAATATTTTTAAATGGCTTATTATTCAATAATAAAAGCATTTATTTACTTGCTCCTGGTAGTACATTAAGATTGCCTCAGGGTGCGGTTTATTACAGTGATATTGTCGCACGTTTTTTAAGCGATAGGGGTGGTGTTGAGATTTCATTTAATGTGAAAGATTTAGCTTTTACTTTTCCTAATGGGAAGCTAGGGTTACAAGATGTTAATTTGTCTGAAGGATCAGGCAAATTAGTAGCCATTATGGGCGGTAGTGGTGCTGGTAAAACGACTTTGTTAAATGTCCTGAGTGGTATTGAGACACCTTCAGCGGGTAGTGTTGTTTTAAACGGTATTAATATACATGCAGATAAAGATAAAGTACAAGGCTTAATTGGTTACATCGCTCAAGATGATTTACTGATTGACGAGCTTACGGTATTTGAGAATTTATACTACAATGCAAAGCTTTGTTTTAAAAATAAGTCGAAAGAAGAGTTAATAGAGCTTGTTCATATTACCTTAACAAATTTAGGTTTATTTGAAGTTAGAGACATTAAAGTAGGAAATCCACTCAATAAAAAAATTAGTGGTGGTCAACGTAAACGTTTAAATATTGCGTTAGAACTTATTCGTGAGCCTTCTGTTCTGTTTGTCGATGAACCTACATCAGGGTTGTCTTCACGCGATTCGGAAAATGTAATGGATCTTTTGAAAGAACTTTCTTTAAAAGGAAAGTTGATCTTTGTTGTTATACATCAACCATCGAGTGACATCTATAAGATGTTTGATAAATTATTTTTGCTTGATACTGGCGGTTATCCAATCTATTATAATAATCCGATTGAAGCGGTCATGTATTTGAAAAGACAGACCAATCAAGTAAAGTGTGATGTTGGCGAGTGTAGTTCATGTGGTAATGTTAATCCAGAATTACTCTTTAATTTATTAGAAGCCAAAGTTGTAGATGATTACGGTAACTTTAAAAACGAAAGAAAAGTTAAACCCGTTGAATGGTATAAAAGGTATAAGTCCTTGTTTGCGGTATCATTTAAAAACGACATTTTAGAATTACCAGAAAATATTTTAAACATACCAGGAAAAATAAAACAGTTTAATGTTTTTATTACCCGTGATGTTAAAAGTAAAATAAGCAATTCACAATACTTGCTCATTAATTTACTAGAAGCACCTATTTTGGCATTTATCCTGGCTATACTCATTAAGTATACCGACAGTGCTACAGCTACGTATCAGTATTTTCAAAACGATAATATACCCGCTTATATTTTTATATGCATTGTCGTTTCATTATTTATTGGATTAACGGTAAGTGCGGAAGAAATATTCAGGGATAAAAAAATATTAAAAAGAGAGCAGTTTTTAAACTTGAGTAAGTTTAGTTACCTCTTGTCAAAAATTGGAATTTTGTTTTTTGTCTCCGCTATTCAAGCAGCCATGTTTGTGCTTATTGGTAACTCTATTTTGGAGATTAAAGGAATGTTTTTGTCTTATTGGTTAGTGTTATTCTCTGTCTCATGTTTTGCCAATATACTAGGGCTTAATATTTCCATATCATTTAACTCTGCCGTTACCATTTATATCATCATACCTTTATTGGTTATTCCTCAAATGATTTTAGGAGGAGCTATGTTTAGTTTTGACAAAATCAATAAAGTAGTAGGAGGGGGAGGATCTGTAACTCCTATAGTGGCTGACTTCTTTGCTTCTCGTTGGGCATTTGAAGCCTTGTTGGTGAATCAGTTTAAGGATAACGAATTTGAAAAACCACTTTACGCCTATGATAAGTTAGAGAGTCAGCTTAATTATAAAACGGCTTATTATTTGCCGAAATTAGTAGAACTTTCAGAACAATCTAAAACCTGTTTAGAAAACAAATCAGATTCGACAAAGGCGATCTTAAAAGATAACATAAAGGTTCTTCGTAACGAGATTAAAAGCGAATCAGTAAAAATAAAATCGATTCAATTTGAATCGATTGATAAATTGTCGGAGGAGAAAATAAGCCCGGCTGTATTGGATGAGTCTGTTTTGTATTTTGATAAGTTAAATGAATACTACAGCGAAAAGTTTCTGCAAGTAGATGAAAAAAGAAACATGCTTGTGGCTAAGATTAAAGGTAAAAACACAAGCGATTTAGAACTTCAGAAATTAGAACGCTTATTCGCCAATGAAAATTTGAATGACTTGGTTTGTAAAACCACAGAAAAAAATAAAATTATAATTTCAAAAGGGAGGTTGGTACAAAATATTGATCCGATCTATAAAGATCCAAGTCCTAAGAATGCACTTGACTTTAGAGCACATTTCTATGCACCCAAAAAACATATTTTCGGAACCTTCTTTTCAACCTTTAGTTTTAATATTATGGCCATATGGGCTATGTCTATCCTATTGTTTTTAACGCTTTATTTCGAAGCATACAATAAGGTAGTGGATATCATTGCTAGAGTATTTAGACGTGCGAAATAATGAAAATTGATTAATGTCCTTAAATCTTACATAAGGCTTTGATATTTTCTTAATATTAACTAGTTTGAAATGATTATAAAACGCGAGATTTTGTTTGTAAATTACAGTCGTTTATAATGATGTAATAATATGTTTGAACATGCTAAAAGAAGTTAATTAAGAGATTATAAGTTCAATTACGCTTCAAAAAAATAACATTTAACATTGAGTATAGTAATTCGTTGAGTAAAATATAAATGAAAATGAAGTACCTGTTTATATCTATTTGTCTTTTGAGCGTGGCTTTATCAAGCTGTGTTGAGAGTTCTCCAGAAGAGGATTTAACAATGAACGATACATTGTTGGTGAAAACAAAGGCACTAAATAGCGATGCCATTCATGAAGCTCTGCAATCAATTCCGTCTCCTATTGAGACGACGAATTCGATTGAACGTTCAGGCGCTGAATGTGATAAAAGTTTGTTAAACAATGTAGACAATATAGACAACTACCAATCTACCTATAAGAAAGCCTTAAATTTAGGTGTATACGGTACAGATTTAGGGTATTTAAATTTGTATAATAAAACAGTGACCTCTTTTGAATACCTTGATAATATTAGAAAATTATCGGATGACTTAAAAATCGGTCAATTTTTTGATTTTGCAACAATCAAAAGATTAGCGTCAAACCAAAGTAATATAGATTCCATCATATATATTTCTACGAGTGGTTTTGAAAACATGAATAATTATTTAACAAGTCAAAAAAGAGAAAACATCAGTACTTTAATTTTGGTTGGAGGCTGGGTTGAATCTGTTTATTTGTTGAGTAAGATTTCTGAATCTACGAAGAATGTAGATTTGATAGAGAAAATAGGAGAGCAGAAATTTGCCTTGGCTCAAATCGTAATTTTATTGGAAATCTATAAGGACAACGAATCTTACGGTGAGCTTTTCGATAAAATTAACAGCTTGAAACAATCGTTTGATAAAGTGAAGATCACCTACATCTATAAAGAACCTGAAACCAAAGAAGTTGATGGTATGCTTGTGGTTGTTGATAACAGTAGGAACGTTGTAGAAGTGAGTCCTGAAGTGTTCAATGAAATAGTAACAAAAATCAGTCAAATCAGAACTGATTTAACGAAGTAAGGTCATTCTTCAAAACGAATAGTAAGCATTTGTTTAACGGGGTTGTTTTTTTTCAAACTATTTGAGGAAGAATAACCCTCTTTTTTATCTATCTCATGAGGTTCTTTATAGGGTTCTTTTTTTTAAGTTCTATTCTTACTGCGCAAGTACACGCTCAGAAATTCAAAGGTCTAGTTACCTTGGGCATTAATACTTCTCAAATTGATGGCGATGGCTTAAGTGGTTATTATAAATCTGGATTAATGTTGGGTGCAGGCGTAGCAATACAATTGCATGAGCGTTGGAGTATGAATGTAAGTGTAGAGTATATGGGTAAGGGCAGTAGAACAGCATTCAGAGACTCTGTCAATTATTTCAAATGGAAAATGCAATACATAGACATCCCATTAGCTTTGTCGTTAAAAGTTCATGAACGCTTTTCTTTTCAATTGGGCCTTACGCCATCTGTGTTAGTGAACGATAAAGTAGACGGTGGTTTTGGTTATACTGCGAGTGTTCCTAAAAACGATCCTTTGAATCTATTAATAGCCCCAGGTTTTGAATACTTTCCTGTGAAAAATATTTCATTTCTAGCGCGGTACCAATATTCTTTAATTCGTTTCAACAGTAGTGTAAGCAATGCCACTGCGAAGTTTCACAACTTAATCAGTATTGGATTAAGGTTCTATTTAAAAAGTGCAGAAGAATAAAAAAGCGGTTTCTTGAATTAATCAAGAAACCGCTTTTGATGTATTTTCAGTTTTATTAACTATCTTTTTTAGCAGCAGCTTTCGCTTTCGGTGCCGCTTTTTTCTTTACTGGTTTTTCAACAACTTCGCTTGCTGCTTCATCCTTACCTGCAGGAGCAGCTTCTGCTTTGCCTTTAATCAATTCAGGGTAAGCAGAAAGTATTATTTGATACCAAGAGACCAGTTTTTTAATGTCTGAAGGATATACTCTGTTTTCATCGTATTCTGGTAATACATCCGATAAGAATGATTTTAATTGAGCAGGATCTGATTTAGGGGTTACCGGTAAAGAGGCGCTGAATTTTGTATTGATTGCTTTTAATACATACTCTAAAGGTTTTGACCCTTCAGCATCGGTTGTGTAAATGGAGATCTCATTGAGTATGGATACCCTATCATTCCCATTAGCAACAAGACGCGTAGCAGCATTGTCTATACTTTCTAAAATGACTCCTGTACGTGTAGGTTGTACTATTTTAAATAGACCTCCTTTTCCTGTGATTGCTGCAATTTCTTTTAGTTCCATGAATTAAGATGTATTAGTAGGGTATTGTTTTAATTTATAGTCTGAAGTAAACAGACATGTTTTGTCTCGAACTGTAGCCTTGTCCTTTGAATTTCATAAGTTTCAAAACACGTAAAGCTTCTTCTCCGCAACCGCCGTTGACGTTTTTTACGACTTCGTAATTGGTTGCTTTTCCATCTGCACCGATATTTACAGAAAGTACTACTTCTCCTTGAATGCGGTTTCTTTTGGCATTGACAGGGTAATTGATATGGTCGTTGATGAATTTATACATGGCTACTTTACCTCCTTCATATAAATCTGCAATGGGTACTACTTTTCCTTCTGGAGGACCATAGTTTTGAGCCTTGGCTGAAATTACACCCAATATCATAAATGCGAGTACTACGATGATTTTATTCATGTTGGCTTTGGTTTTAATTTACAATAATAAGACTTAAAGAAAAGATACTCAAATTTATTCTTGTGCATTATAGTTTGCACATGCTATTTCAATTGTTTTTTGCAGGTCTTCGTTCCCTTGTCCTGATATTGAAGAAGTTACGATATATTCTGGAAATACTTCCCAAGTGGTTTGCAAGGTTTTCCAAAGTTCGTCGACCAGTTTTTGTATGCCCAATTTCGACTGTTTATCGGCCTTTGTAAACGCAATGGCAAATGAAATGCCATTTTCTCCCAACCAGTTAATGAATTCTAAATCCGATTTTTGAGCTGATATGCGAGAATCGATCAATACGAAGACCATGGCGAGGTTGGGTCTCAACAAGAGGTAATCCCTAGTCATTTTTTGCCATTTTTCACGGTTGGTTTTCGAGACCTTTGCAAATCCGTAACCTGGAAGATCAGTTAAGACCCACGATTTATTGACCTCAAACAAATTGATGCATTGTGTTTTGCCTGGGGTAGAGGAAGTTTTTGCCAGTTTTTTATTGCCTGTAAAACTGTTAATTAACGATGATTTACCAACATTTGATCTGCCAATGAATGCAAATTCTGCCATTTCAGTAGTAGGGCATAAGGTGTACAAATGATAGCTACCTATAAATATTGCTTGCAGACTTGACATAAGGGCTGTTTCCTATCTTTAATAATTTAAGACAGGCGTTCAATTACGTTATTTTATAGAGAAATTAAAAGTAATTAGGCTTAGAAATTATACCGATAGATTTTTTTAAATCGGTGTAAAGCAATCACCATTAGATGTTGTTGAATATATTTTATAATTTATTACTGTAATGCCAGTTCATTGTTGCTTTATGTTTATTGCGTTGATGAAGGTCATTAGTTTCGATTTAAGTTTTGTAGACAAATATGAGTGAAGAGATACTTAAGGCCTTAGTGCAATTGTTTGCCATCATTACAAAACAAGATGGTGAGGTTACTGAAAAAGAAAGGCAATATGTCATAGATCTTTTTTCAAAAAAGCTTAATAAAAATTCAGTAGCAGAATATGTAGCATTGTACGACCTTCAATCAGGTTATAGTAATGGAGATGTAAGCGAATGTAAAAAGGAGGTCTCTGCAAATGACCATGTTCGACTCATAGAATTATGCAAAACCATTAATTCAACCCTTACTCAGGCTCAGAAAATAATAATCTTACAAGAATTGTTAGAGTTAGTGTATTTCGATAAGGAATATACGCTTCAGCGAAAAGAAATCATTCATACTGTTGCCGATAAATTTAATGTTCATCCGCTGGAATTAGAAGTCCTCGAGAAGTTTGTATTGAGTGAGGATGGCTTAGATTTAAATTATGAAAATGGATTAATCATTGCGCAAGAAAATTGTATCCCCAATGGAATTAATAAATTCTTGCAGGCAGATGAACATGTGAAAGGAATTTATGTGTTTGTTAGAATTGCAAGTGTTGACGTATGCTTGTTTCGCTATTTTGGACAAGACCTTTGCGTCTTAAATGGAATTCAGGTTACTCCCGAAGACACGGTTCATTTTCCAAAAGGAAGTACCATAAAAACACATTCAGGTGCCACTTTTTTTTATTCGGATGTTGTCGCATTGTTTTTAAGTGATATTCAAGAGGTAAAACTTTCTTTCAATGCTTTGAATTTAGAGTATCGTTTTGCGAATAAAAAAATGGGTTTGTTTGATGTCAATGTTTCTGAAGGAGCGGGCAAACTCATTGGCATTATGGGTTCCAGTGGTGCTGGTAAAACTACTTTGTTAAACGTATTGTCAGGGCTTGAAAAGCCCAGCAAGGGGCAAGTACTCATGAACGGCATTGATATCTATGAGGATAAACGTGCAGTTGAAGGACTGTTGGGTTATATTCCTCAAGATGATTTATTGATCGAAGACCTTACTGTATTTGAGAATTTATATTACAGCGCAAAGCTTAGTTTTGGATCTGATAATTACCATCAGATTGTAGATAAGGTCAATAAGACCTTAAACGATTTAGGACTTTCTTCCATTAAAAATTTTAAAGTTGGTAACGTTCTTAATAAATCCATAAGTGGAGGACAAAGAAAAAGGCTCAATATCGCCTTGGAATTAATAAGAGAACCAGCAGTGCTTTTCGTAGATGAGCCTACCTCGGGTTTGTCGAGTAGGGATTCTGAGCATGTGATAGACTTGTTGAAAGAATTGTCATACAAAGGCAAGCTCATTTTTGTAGTCATTCATCAACCCTCTTCAGACATCTATAAAATGTTTGATAAAATTATTGTCTTAGACACAGGAGGGTATCAGATATACTATGGTAATCCTATTGAAGCCATTACTTATTTTAAAGAAGAAAGTAAACAAGCATTAGATTATGGTGGGTTTTGCATGACCTGTGGTAATGTGAATCCAGAACAAATGTTTACCATTATTGAGGAGCAAGTTGTAGATGAGTTTGGTCATTTTACAGGAGAACGAAAAAATAATCCTAGTCAGTGGTACAGTAATTTTAAAGAGCGTTTTATTTTAAAACCATTGCAAGATCTTAACAATGTAAGATTAGAGATTCCTAAGAAGACCTCCCGATTAAAACAATTTGGAGTTTTTATAGCAAGGGATGTAAAGGCTAAACTTCACAATAGGCAATATGTATTGTTGAATTTGCTTGAAGCTCCTTTTCTAGCTTTTGTATTGGCGTTTATTATTCGATACAAAAACACACTCTCATCAACAGAATATATTTATAGGAATAACGATAATATTCCAGCGTTTATATTCATGTCAATCATCGTCGCTCTCTTTATGGGATTGAGCGTAAGTGCCGAGGAAATTATTAAAGATAAAAAAATATTAAAAAGAGAAGAGTTTTTAAACTTAAGTAGATTCAGTTACATCTCCTCGAAGGTACTTATTCTTTTTTCCATTTCTGCTTTTCAAACATTACTCTTTGTATGGGTTGGGAATTCGATCCTTGAAATCAAAGGTATGTTTTTTTCATATTGGCTCATGCTTTTTTCGGTTTCGTGTGGTGCAAACTTAATGGGTTTAATAGCGTCTTCTACCTTCAATTCAGCGATTACCGTTTACATCTTGATCCCTCTATTATTAATACCTCAAATGATTTTAAGTGGTGCTATGTTTAATTTTGATAAAATTAATGATAGCATTAAAAATAAAGCAAAGGTGCCGTTACTTGCAGATGCCATGATTTCGAGGTGGGCGTACGAAGGACTTGCCGTACATCAATTTTCTGAAAATAAATATGGAAGTAGGTTTTATACTTTAGAACAAGAAGAGCAAGTCGCTTTATTTAACATTGTGTTTGGTATTCCTCACATGAGGACTGGTCTTGACAAGTTGACTGACAAGTTTGCAACTAATACCATCAAAGATGGAGATGTTGAGCGGTACTATACTCCAGTATTTGAGTTTGTCATATCCAACGGCTACTTATTAGAGTTGACAGAACAGGATGTTGATGCCATGAGGGAAATATTTAAAGATATTAAGTTGAGTAATATTGATCAATTACAACGTCATTTAATGATGCTCGATGAACGTATGAATATCGTTTATAACCTTACAGCGGAAAAAGAAGATAAAATTGTTTCAGCCTTAGATAAAAAATATGGAGCTGGTTACACGGTGAAGTTAAAAGACGACTACTACAATGAAAGCCTTGCAGAGTGTGTAAGGAATTTGAATACCATGGAAAAGGTAAATGTCAACAAAGGTCATTTGATCCCTAAAACAGAGTATATCTACTTTTCACCGATTTACTCAGATGGCGTTTTTGATTATAGAAGTCATTTTTTCTCTCCTGTAAAGAAAATGTTTAACCATGCATATGCAACCTATTGGTTCAATACTGGTGTGATTTGGATTAATGTTGTATTGTTGTATTTGTTGCTTTATCTTGATGTAGGTTCTCGATTCATGAAGGGAATCAGGGGAATGATAAATAAATAGGAGAGGATTGAAACCCCTCTGTGATTTTACCGTTAAATACTATGATGCGGTTACGCTGTTTTGTTTGTATTTTATAATAGTTTATGCAAAGAGTTTTATTTTTAAGTATTGTCTTGTTATTATTTACTGCGTGTAGTTCTGAAGATTCAGTTTCAAATGAAGAATTATTAAAAGAGGCTGCTGAAGTAAATAAGGCCCCTCAAAAGAAAATTTCAAATGAAGTCATTGGAGACTTAATCAAGTCTATTCCTTCGCCTTTAGAAATATCATTTTTAATAAAAGAAACGAATAAAGTCTACGATCCAACATTACTGAACGATGCAAGGAATTCTTCCATGTATACAACCAGTTATAATAAGGCCTTGAACTTGGGAATCTACGGTACAGACCTTGGGTATATTTCTTTATACAGTCACACAGCAGATGCGATCAGTTATATATCAGCTTTAAGAAACCTTTCAGATCAATTGGGAATAGGACAATTTTATGATTTTGATCAGATCAAACATTTGGCGCTTAATGCCAATAATGTAGATTCTTTACTTTATTTGACGACTAAAAATTTTGAAGACATCAACAATTACTTGCATCAAAAAAATCGGTCAGAACAAAGTGTACTCATTTTAACTGGAGGCTGGTTAGAGGCTTTGCATCTATCTTGTAAAATTGCTCAAAAGACAGACAATAAGGCTTTATTAGATAGAATAGCAGAGCAAAAAGTTATTTTCGAACAGATATACCTGATGCTAGATAATTATGCCTACGATCCCAAAATAGAGGGTCTTGTACAGCAAATGAAACCCCTTAAGGCTGTTTTTGATCAAATAACCATTACTTATACAGAAAAAGAACAAAAGGTGAAAGAAGTGGACGGGGTTCTTTCTTTTGAAAGTGAACGAGAAAGTGTTGTTCATTATAATCCTGAACAGATCCTCCAAATAGGCAAACTTGTGGAAAATATAAGGGCAAGTGTTATTTAATAATTGTTCTAAAATTTATAAATTGACTTTTAATACGAAAATAATGAGTAAGATCGATATGGGTAATAAGCTTTATAGGTACTTCAGTGTTTTAGCATTCATAGTATTGTCTGTGTTTGTTTCTGATGCCAACGCTCAGTGTCAGCCAGATGCTTGTATTAAAAAATTCAGCGACGGTTATACGTTCCTCAAAACCTATAAAATGGAGCAAATAGGAACTGAAACGGAATATTCATACGTCTTTAGTAAAGAAACAAATTACATGATTGTTGTTTGTAGTAGTTCAGGTACGGATGCTACAGTGAAAGTAACGCTATACGATGCCACGAGAAAAGAAGTAGCTTCAAACTTGGATAAAAAAACAAATAAACTCTACTCGGGTATTGCCTACCAGTGCAAAGCAACAGGTATTTATTATTTGAAATACATTCCAGTAAATCAAAAAGTGTCAGATTGCTGTGTGAGTGTATTAGGCTTTAAGAAATAGTTTTTTTTCTTGTAAATCATTAAACGAATCAGGGCCAAAGTCCTGATTTGTTTGTTTAATAGAAGTAGGTATGAAGAAATATTCCATTGTATGCTTTGTTTTGTTTTTTGTCTCAACAACCGTTTTGGCTCAGGTCACAGACAGGTTTTTCCAATTTACCTTTGGGGGAGGTAAAAAAGACATTTTATACAATACCATTGAAGCAAATGATAAGGGTTTTATATCTGTTGGTTATACTGAAAGTTTTGGGGCTGGTAATTTCGATATGTACCTCATTAAAAACGACAGTTTAGGTAATATGGAATGGTCTAGAACTTATGGTGGGATCAAAGAAGACTATGGTCGTTCTATTGTGAAGTCTAGCGATGGGAAAGGGTATATGCTCCTTGGTTATTCCAACAGTTTTTCAGGAAACAATTATTTTGACATCTACCTAGTTAAAATTGATTTTAAAGGTGACACCCTATGGTCTAAAAATTATGGTCTAGACCGAAGTGAATACGGTTATACCATAATCCCTACAAAAGAAGGGGGATACATGTTATTGGGAGAAGTAATCAATAACATCAATGGCGATAAAAATGCAGACATCATGCTCATTAAAGTGAGTGAATCAGGCCAATTTGAATGGTCTAAAATATATGGAGGCAACCTCACGGATTATCTTTATAGCATTGAACAATTAGCTGATGGTACTTTTTTATTAGGAGGAGAAACCAATTCTTTTGGCGCTGGAGAATGGGACTTTCTGGCTGTAAAGATGAAAGAAGACGGTACTGTAACCATGGCTAAAACATATGGTGGACTCAAAACAGATTACGGAAGGTTTGCTATTTCGGGAAAAGATGGAGGAGTTTTGCTTGGAGGTAATTCTTTTAATTATGGTGCAGGAGATATGGATTTTGTGTTGATGTATACAGACAAAGAAGGTGTTATTCAGTGGTCGCAATCCTACGGAGAAACTGGTACAGAGTATATGCTCGATATTGCTAAAAATGGCGATGATGGATATTTGATATCGGGTTATTCGAATAGCTTTGGTGCTCATGGAGAAGACATTTACTTGTTGAGTATAAAAAATGACGGGAAGTTTTTATGGGGGAAAACCATTGGAGGTGATCTCGGAGATTATGGTGTTTCTATCTTGCCAACAGCGGATCAAGGTGTCGTGATTACAGGTAATACCAAAAGTTTTGGCGTGAAGTCAGACGATTGCTTTATTTTTAAAGTAGAGAATAAATTGTCTAGAAATTTGTGTAATTCTCAAATCATAAGACCTGTTATTAACTCGTATTTAAAAATCAAGACATCAAATGCTGATATCTACGAGCTTGAAACGCACATGGTCGATAAATTTGTAAAGACGATTATCACTAAATCAGTGACAGCAGAACAAAAGCTCTGTTTAGAGTAGTGATGCTATTTTAGCTTCATTCACGTTGAATGAAAAATCCATTATGGACATGCTTATATAATTATATTTTAGTTTGTCGTTCAGTCATAAAAAAAGAGAAGCATGATTCATGCTTCTCTTTTTTTTAAGGTATGATGAATACTATTTTGATAGGATCTTTATTTCTGTACGCCTGTTTAATGCTCTTCCTTCTTCTTCGTCATCATTCGATGCAATGGGCTCATCTTCTCCGTAACCTTTAGCTTCTACCCTTGATTTACTTATGCCATGTGTGCTAAGCCAATCGATTACACTTTGTGCTCTTCGTTGCGATAAATTATAGTTATAATCTTTACCGCCTAAGTTATCGGTATGACTACCCACTTCAATTCTCATGGTAGGGCTAGTTTGAAGTAATTTTAATAAGTTTCTTAGTTCAGGGTCAGACTCTTTTTTAAGTTCTGCTTTATCGAAGTCATAATAAATATTTTTTAATACATACTTGTTTCCGACAACTGGTTTTTCTAAAATAATGATGCGTTCAACAACTTTCTTTTTATTACTGTCCGGTAAAACTTTAACGGTGATGTCTTGAAATATGTACCCGTCTTTTTTGATTGAAACGAGGAGCGTTGTTTTCTCCGTAAACCTTAAAGAGTTGTTGTATTTACCACCTGGTGTAAGCCCCTTCTGCAATTCCTTGTTGTTGCTCATGTTTGTAATTTCAACAGAGACTTCCAAAGGCAGGCCTGTAATTTTATCAGTAATGCTCAGTTGTATGTTGTACTCAGTGCCTTTGCTGATCGATGTGTCTTTTACTTCAAGAGGAGGTAATAGCGCAAGCTCTTTTTTGAGTATGCCGTTTTTGAAATATTCTCCTGGCATTCTGATGCGATAAATGTCTGCATCTCCGTAGCCATTATTTTTAGTAGAAGAAAAATAACCGTAAACCCCATCAGGAGACAATACAAAATACATGTCATCGTCTGTTGAATTGATAGGGTACAATAAATTTTCAGGTTTAGACCATTTATTAGAAGTGCTGTCATAGATGGTACGGTAGAGGTCGTAACCTCCCATGCATTGATGTCCTTTTGAACTGAAGAAAAGTGTTTTGCCGCTGAAGTCGAGGTAGGGGCCTTCGTCATCGTATTCTGTATTGACATAAGATCCTAAATTGACAGGCTCTCCCCATTCTCCTTTGGGATCCTTTTTACTGAAATAAATATCTTGTCCGCCAAATCCACCGGGTTTATTACTAGAAAAAAACAAGGTGTTGTCATCTTTAGACAAGGTCATTGAATTTTCAATGAATTCTGTATTGATCAATTTACTGAGTTGTTTCAAAGGCGTCCAACCGCCTTTGCCGTCTTTTTTTGAATAGAAGATATCGCCTATGTATTTATCGTTGTCTACATACACAAAAAGCTGATTGCCATCGTGAGAAAGAGCGATACACGATTCATGTAGGTTGGTATTGATCGGAATACCTATGTTTTTAGACGTTTGCCATTGTTCTCCTATATTTTCAGAGAGATATAAATCTTCAAAAAATTCGTTGTCGTTGTCTTTGTTGGCTCCTGTAGATCCTTTTCTTCTCGACGTGAAATAAAGATTCGTAAGATCTCCATTAATGATGGGGCCATAATCTTTAAATTCAGAATTGATCCCTTCTCCTAAGTTAAATAACTCAATGTCTACAGGTGTTTTAATGTATTCTTTACCGTTTTGACATTCGTATATTTTACGTTCGACTCTACTTTCTTCGGCTTCTCTTTCTCTATCTTCAAGTGGTACACCTTCAATGTCTGTTATAATTCTCGTGCGGTATTGTTCATAATAAGATACCGCATTGTCAAATTCGTAGTTTAAATGGTACGCACTGCCTATGAGCAATAAGATATTATAAGAAACATTGGGATTGAGTTCGTAAGCCTTTTTTAAGTATTTCAAGGCTAAGTCTTTGTGGATAGTGGTTAAATAACATCGACCAGCCATGTAATTTGCTTGTATGTTTACAGGGTTTATTTCAATGGCTTGCACATAAACTTCCATTGCATCCTTAACGTCACCAAAGTTGTACATCTCGTCGGCAACTTGTACCAATTGTTCATCTGCGCCAGCTTCTTGTGCATTACTGTACTGAGGGATACCCCAAAAGGCTATAATTAACAAGGTTGAAAAAAAGTGTGTTAATCTCACATGTTGAATTTTAACTCCCATCATAATTTCATTCGAATCTAAAAGGCACAGTAACGTAAGTCATATATACGCACTTGTTTTGTTATAGGTTGTTTATGAAGTTGACCTTTCTTCTAATTTTAGTAGTCAAGATAATTCATTTAATTGAATTTGGAGCAGAGAGAAAGACCTCGTGGGTTACTTTTCAACCAGTCTTATGATTTAGGTTTAGTCAGTTTATAAAATAGGACAATGGAATGATGGCGTTTAAACACTTAAGTGTTGTTTGGAAGTAAAAAGGTGATCAAACTTTAAGTTCAGCGAATTAGACTGCTTTTTAGTAGTTAAATACTTGTAAAGTAATTAGTTGTATTTATTTCGTGCTGTTGTGAATAGTAATGAATGAACAATAACGCTTGAATTAAATTTTAGTCGAGCATTCTAAATAAGTAATATAATTTGTAGATTTGAACTTTAAATATAACTGTTTAATTATGAGCATGAAGTATTTTTACGCTATCCTAATTTTGTTTGTAGTTTCTTTGTCTGCGAACGCTCAAGATGTTAAGTTTTTAATGAATAATGGCGACAAGCTTTTTACTGACAATATGTACAGAAAGGCCTTGCCATTTTATGAACAAGTACTTACTGCAGAGCCTAATAATGCTAAGGCATTATTCAAATCTGGTGTATGTTATTTAAACCGTTATTCTAAAGAGAAAGCTTTAGTGAACATTCCTAAAGCATATGAATTAGACCAGGATGTAGATAAACATATCCATTATTGGTTGGGTAGGGTATACCACTTGAGCTATCAGTTTGATAAAGCAAAAGAAGAATATACAACGTATGCTCAATCGTTGAGAAAATCGGATTCTAGAAGAAAAGAAGTCGAGCAGTACATTGAACAGTTAGGAACGTGTAAAGCCTTCGTTTCAAAACCTTCTAATTTTCTAGTGGCAAATTTAGGCGCATCTATTAACAGTTCTTTTTCTGAGCACAGTCCAGTTGCTTCATTGAACGACTCTTCTTTGTTATTCACGACACGTAGGGATGCAGGAGCAGGAGCTAAGGAAGAAAAAGACGGAGAGCCTTTCGAAGATATATACATGAGCAAAAAACAATCGGATGGTTCATGGACTGCACCAGAAAGTATTCATTTGAATACAAGCGGTCACGATGCCAGTATACAATTGTTTGATAACGATACTAAACTTCTCATATACAGAAGTAGCAAAGATGGAGATATTTATACGTCTCAAAGAGAAGGTGATAAATGGGGAGATCCGAAAGCATTTTCAGAAATAAACTCTGGTGATTTTGAATCGGATGCTTTTGTAAGTGCCGATGGAAAAACTGTATATTTTGCAACCAATCACTATAAGAAGTTTGGAGATATGGACATCTATTATGTTACCAAGAACGATGATGGTTCATGGAGCAAGCATAAAGAGTTAGAAGGAGACATCAATACCGATGGAGATGAAGATGCCCCTTTTGTAACACCGGACGGTAAAACGTTATACTTCAGTTCTCGTGGTCATAAAGGCATGGGTGGATTTGATGTATACAAAAGTGTGATGCAATCGGACGGTTCTTGGTCTAAACCTGCAAACTTAGGTTACCCGATCAATACACCCGATGATGATGTTTATTTCTATTATGCATCTTCGGATGATATAGCTTATATAGCTTCTTATAGAGACGGTGGTTATGGAGAAAAAGATTTGTATTCTATTGCTCCAATTGAAAGTGTATTGATTTACGGAAATGTGGTGGAAGAAAAAACAGGCAAAGTCATTGAAGGTGCTCAAATCGTTTTCAAGTCTACCACACTGGTTACTAATTCAAGTGAAGACAGTGAAACCATTGTGGGTGGAGAATACAAAGACATACATGTTTTATCCATGAATGTATACAAAGTAGAAATTACAAAAGGGAGCGAAGTATTATTGACGGACAGTTTGGCTATTCCTTTATATTCTAAAGAAGGCCATTCTATTAAAAAAGATTTTACTGTGCCGTTTAAAGGTAATCCTGCCGATACGCAAAGTGTTGTAGCGGTTGTTCCTGTGGTTGGGGTTGTACCTGTTGTTGTAGTGCCGACAGCCAAAGAAAAGGAATTGATCGTATACTTCGATGTGAATTCAATAGTTGTTTCTCAGGCGAGTAAAAAAGAGATTACTGATTTGTTATCGTCGTATACAAAAGTGTCTACTGTTAAAGTTGAAGGACACACAGATGATTCTGGTTCTGATGCACTCAACTTGAAATTGTCTAAAAGTAGAGCATCAACTGTTGCTAAGTATTTGGGTTCAAAAAGTAAAGCTACTATAACATCCGAAGGCTTTGGAGAAGCTTACCCAATGGTAGCCAACGATACTGCCGAAAATAAAGCTAAAAACAGAAGGGTTGTCCTTAAAGTTGCCGGAGAATAAGGAATTCCAAATGCATTAAATACAAATAGCAGGTCTATTAGGACCTGCTATTTGTATTTAATGCCGATATATAAATATGTTTGAGTGATTTTTGTTAATTTTGCATCCTTATGAATACCGTTACTCCATACAATACAGGCGAATCTAAAAAAGATCAGGTACGTGCTATGTTTAACAACATATCGGGTACTTACGATGGATTGAATAGGATCATAAGCTTGGGCATTGATAAGCGATGGAGAAAAAGAGCCATTCAACTTTTAGCGCTAGAAAATCCAACTAGTGTTCTTGATGTGGCAACGGGAACAGCTGATTTTGCCTTGGCAGCTTGTCAGCTAAAAGGTTTGAGCGTTGTGGGTGTCGATATTGCAGAGGAAATGCTTGCGATAGGAAGGGTTAAAGTAGCAAAATTGGGCTTAGCCGAACGCATTGAATTACTTTCTGCAGATTCAGAAAATTTACCTTTTGAAAGCAATAAATTTGACGCTTCTATCGTTTCTTTTGGTGTGCGTAACTTCGAGAACTTGGAGAAAGGTCTTTCAGAAATTATGAGGGTGATAAAACCAGGAGGAGTATTAATTATATTGGAAGCTTCTACACCTCAGCATCAACCCATGAGATTTTTGAACAATCTGTATTCAGGGAAGTTATTACCTTTTGTAGGTCGATTAATTTCAAAAGATAAACAAGCATACCAGTACTTACCCGACTCCATACAAGCATTCCCCAGTGGTGCAGCTTTTACAGCGGTACTAGACAAAGTTGGGTTTAAAAAAACGTATTACGAAGAACAGACATTTGGGGTATGCACCATATATTTAGGAAGAAAAGCTTAATTGCTTTATTGGTATTATTTATAATCTCTACTGCGGTAAAGGCACAAGATCCACGTTGGTCTAATTTGCCTACTTACGATAACCGCATACTACATTATGGCTTTTCAATCGGTGTAGGTACCAGTGGGTATAGGGCAACATTGTCACAGTCTTTTTTAGATAACGATACCATACTTTCAGTAAGGCCCTCTTTTACATCCGCCTTTACCTTGGGCTTTGTTGTCAATTTAAGATTGCACGAATACTTTGATTTGAGGTTATTGCCGACCGTAGGATTTTACGAGCGAAAAGTAGATTACCAGTTTGCTGGCTCATCAAAATCACAATCTATTGAATCGACTTTTTTAGAATTCCCTTTACTTGTGAAGTATAAATCACAACGAAGAAAAAATACACGAATGTATTTAGTCGGTGGAGTCAAGTACAGTATTGAAGCAGGTGCGAAGAAGAAAGAAAAAAAGAAAACAGAATTGAGAACGCAGAGTGCTGATTTGGCTGTAGAGTATGGAGTTGGCTTTGATTTTTATTGCCCGTTGTTTAAGTTTTCACCTGAACTTCGGATGTCCCATGGTTTAGTCAACATGGTCAATGCTGACCCTAATGTTTACAGTACGAGTTTATCGAAATTAACCACACATACGCTGACCTTGTATTTGCATTTCGAATAGCCTATTATTCTCTTGCTGGTTCTACGTGTATCAGAACGTCAGCAATTTCAGGCATCTTTACCATCAAATGGTCTTTTAATTGATGAGCGATATCGTGACCTTCTCGAACCGATATTGTACCGGGTAATGTAATGTGAAGGTCTACGAAATACTTCATTCCCATTTTTCTTACCAAACATTTTTCTGTATATAGAATTTTTGGGATCTCTTTAGAGTATTCTCTGATGGTGTTAATCATTGTATCATATTGATGTTCGTCCATCATTTCACCAAGCGCTGGTTTTATGATCAAATAGCTATTGATGAATATGACCCCTGATGCAAACAAGGCAGCCCAATCGTCGGCTGTTTCGTAACCTTCTCCAAAAAATAGTGCAATCGATATTCCTATGAAGGCTGCTAGTGACGTAATGGCATCGCTTCTGTGATGCCAGGCATCTGCTTTTAAAGAAGTACTGTTTGTTTGTTTGCTTTTTTTAATGACATAATGAAAAGAGAATTCTTTGAATATAATAATGGCGCCTAATACCCATAATGTAAAAGCCTTTGGACTTTGATGTGGGGTATTAATGTTTTCAATGCTTTGAATACAGATCAATGTAGCAGATATAATGAGCATTGCCGCAACCATAAACGTAGCAATGGCTTCCGCCTTTCCATAACCATAGGGATGATTTTTATCCGCAGGTTTTGACGAAACCTTTAAACCGATGAGTACTATGATGGAAGAAAAGATATCGGTAGTAGATTCAATTGCATCTGCAATCATCGCATAGGAATTACCTACTATGCCGACAATGCCTTTAGTGAGTGCCAATACGATGTTGCCTAGTAAACTGATGTAGGTTGTTTTAATGGCGGCTTTGGTCTGCATTTTGGGATTAGTAATTAGGTATTGAAGTAATCAATGGAGATTATTGAGCAATCATAGTATTAAAATTTTCGATTGCAAAATAAGTATTATATTGGTTAATAGTTTGAAAACATGAGTCTAAATAAAGAATCCATTGTTTTATTAGGAGCAGGAAAATCTGCTGCTTATGCGATTAAATACCTTTCGAATTGGTGTTTTAAGCAGGATGTAGATTTTGTGGTAGCAGATGTTTCAATCATTGCGCTGGATAAGGTCACAGAGATGACTAAAGCACCATACAAGGCTATTTTATTAAAGGAAAATCAACCTGAAATACTAGAAGATGTTATTCAACACGCGACAGTGGTCATCTCTATGTTGCCTGTTGCTTTTCATTTCACTGTGGCTTTGGTATGCATTAAGTATTCTAAGCATTTACTTACAGCTTCTTATATTTCTCCAGAATTAAAAACGCTAGAAGTTGAAGTGAATAAAAAATCACTTACTTTTTTATTTGAATGTGGACTTGATCCAGGTATTGATCATATGTCAGCTTTTGCATTATTAGATCGTATTCGTGAAAAAGGAGAACAGGTATCCTCTTTTATTTCTTCTACTGGAGGTTTGGTAGACCCAGCCTGCGAAGGCAATAATCCTTGGCAGTATAAGTTTACTTGGAATCCACGTAACGTAGTATTAGCGGGCAAAGGAACAGCAATGTTTAAAGAAGATGGTGTGATGAAGGAAATTTCCTATGCGACCTTGTTTTCAAGTGCAAGACCTTTAGCATGGAGTGGGAAAGAAGCATTGGAATTTTATCCTAACCGTGATTCTTTAACATACCAAACACTTTATGCGTTGGATGATGCGGATACTTTTATACGGGGAACGATTCGTAGGAGTGGCTATTCAGAAGCATGGCATGTGTTGGTCTGCTTGGGTATGACAGATGACGATCAGGCATTACCATCGAGTATTCAAACGCATCGAGATTTCTTGAGGTACTTCACGGGTAATAAATTTTTCTCAAAAGAAAGCTTAGAAGAAAAAATAGGCTTCAATATATCTTCAGCCGTTTGGTCTAAGATTACATACTTAAGTTTAGATACAGACGATTTATTCACAACGAGATTTAATACGGCTGCTCAATACCTACAATCTATTTTAGAAGTGAAATGGGTTCTTGAAAAAGAAGATAAGGATTGGGTTTTGATGCAACACTGCATAAAGACCGTCAAAGGAAATAAGCACAAAGAATATATTTCCACCTTGTCTGTAAAAGGAGAAAATCAATTGTTTACTGCGATGTCTAAAACAGTGGGCTTGCCTTTGGCCATGGCTGCGGTATTGGTATTTACAGGTCAATGGAGAAAATCAGGCATTTACATTCCTTCTGATCCTTCGCTATATAATTTATTATTGCCTCAATTAGAAAAGGAAGGCATAACTTTTGATGAGGAAGAGTATTAAAGGTGCAGGTAGTAGTCTTTCAATAAAATACAAAAGTCTTTGCTGTAGTTTCTTTCTTCTTCGTGTATGATGAGTTTTGTTTCCTTCATCTCTTGAATTGAAGATGTTTTTTTTAAGCCTGCTATAATTCGAAAGACTGCCTTGTTTTCTTTCTGATAAATTTTTAAGTAATCGATGCATTGCCAATCACTTTTTGTAAACTGATCGATGAGTCCATTCATTTCGCGTTCAGGGAGCAAGACGTAAAATCTTCCTTCTTGTCCTGTTAAGGAGTTGACGATGTCAAAAAGATCAGCAGGTTTTAAATCGTAACCGTGTAGGGCACTATTGATACGATCGTTGGGAGATTTGAGTTGTTCAATAAAAAAAGGTGGGTTACAAACAATCAAGTCGTAAGTCTGATTAGTACTCTGAGTATATTCTTTAATGTCCTTGTTTTCGATGTGTAGACGGTCTATCCATGGTGCTTGTATGAAATTGACTTTTGCGTCTTCAAAGGAAGGAATGTCAAGTTCAATGGCTGTAATTTGTGCTGTTGATCGTTGAGCAAGCATGAGTGCCAAGATACCCGTGCCTGTACCAATGTCTAATATATTTTTTGCTTCGAGAACAGGAATGTATGCGCCGAAAATACACGATTCCGTACATACCTTTAACGTAGCTCTCGATTGGTTAACGGTAAACTGTTTGAATTGAAAATAAGTATTGCCCATGGTTTATACCGAATACAATTATAAATTAGTCCAATCAATCATTCGTTTCAGCATTGCCAATTCATAGGATAAATAATTTATAGGACTATTTTATAAGTGGAATTGGTATTACTTATTCCATTCCTGCTCTTTCGTAGGCTTCGTAACCGTGATCACTTTTAAGATCGGAACCATCGGCACATTGTGTTGCAATTTCATCGCAACGTTCGTTCCCAGGATTTCCAGCATGCCCTTTCACCCAATGAAATCGAACCTTGTGCTTTCTGTACTCGTGAAGAAATTTTCGCCAAAGGTCTTCGTTCTTTTTACCTTTGAAATGTTTTTTCTCCCAGTCAAACAGCCAACCTTTTTCTACGGCATCTACAACATATTTTGAATCGGAATAGATCAATACATTCCATCCAGGTTCTTTGATTGCTTCCAAACCTTTTATGGCGGCCAATAATTCCATGCGGTTGTTGGTCGTACGGCGAAAGCCTTCTCCCAATTCTTTTTTAAATTGCTTGTAGATCATGACGGTGCCATAACCTCCTGGTCCTGGGTTTCCACGCGATGATCCGTCGGTATAAATGGTTATTTCTTTCACTAAAAATGTGCAATAAGTGCTTGTATTTTTTTTATTTCATCTGTATGATGAGCAGGGAAATTGGCTATTCTAAACGTTGTGTCTTTGAATATACCGTATCCATTACCCAAAATAAATCCTTGATCACGACATACTTTCTTTAGTCGTTCGATGTTCGCCGTTTCTCCTTTCACTGCAATCACTGTTGAAGATCGATGATCAGTAGACGCAATGAGTGGTTGAAATAAAGCATGTTTTTCGAGTAAGGTATACCAATCGTTTGCTTGAGTCTTCAGTTTTGTACTGATCTCTAATAGACTAGGACTTTGCTGAAGCGATTTATAGAGCAAGTATATTCCTAAGGTATTTGGAGTATGTGTTGTTTGATGTTTGCGGTATTGCTCTTCTTGTTTGTTGATGCTGTTGTAAAATAGACTCGGTGCTTTTACACAATGCTCCACAACGCGCTCAGAGCATATCAATACAGCCATGCCGGAGGGTAATCCAAAACATTTCTGAACAGAAGCAAACCAAACATCGGCTTGCGAAAGGTCTATGATTTGTCCTCCAAGCGAAGAGGTTGCATCGACTGTGATGAATGCTTGAGGCCATTCTTTCCTGATCGTTACTAAACTTTGTGCTGTAAGCTCAGTGCCGTTTGATGTTTCGTTGTGCGTAAGATGAATGACTTCAGGCTTGAATGCATTTATTGAAGAGCGTGGTAGAGATTCCTCTTGTGAAAAAGAAATGCCAAAACAAGAAGTAGCATTCAATGCTTTATTGTATTGGTATCCCTTTTCTCCAAAGGATCCATTGTAGAGGTGAAGTTGTTTTAAGTCTGTTAAATCTTGACTTAAAATTTCCCAACATTCCGTTGCAGAAGAAACGAAATAGATCGAATAAGTAGTAGGTATGTGTAGGTGTTTTTTAATTGTACCTACAGCACTTTCATGCAATTTTAAGAAAGCAGAACTGCGATGATTTTCTGATAGTATTCCTTCTGCCAGCGCATCTTGGATATAATGCGCTAGCTCGGGATTTAATTTTGATGGTCCTGGATAAAAGGATACCATTAATTACTGAGTGTAAAATGTGTTAAGGCTAATTTGTAACTGTTCAGTCCAAAGCCTGCAATGACTCCTGTACAATTTTTAGCGATACAGCTTTTGTGTCTGAATTCTTCACGTGCATGTACATTAGAAATATGCACTTCAATGACAGGTGTGGTAATGGCTGCAATGGCATCACCCAATGCAATAGAAGTATGTGTATAGGCACCAGCATTGAGTATGATGCCATCGTATGAAAATCCTACAGCATGCAGTTTGTCGATCAACTCACCTTCAATATTGGATTGAAAATAATCGATGTTCAGTTGACTGTACTCTTTACGAAGTGTTTCTAAAAAAGTCTCAAAGGATTCTGATCCATAAATACTTTTTTCTCTTACACCGAGTAAATTAAGATTAGGTCCGTTGATGATGATGATTTTCATCTTTAAAGGGTTTAGTGTTTTAGATTTTGAAAAATCGTATTGAAATTTATACCGATTGTCCCGATCCCGAAACTTCGGGACGGGATTAAATAGTCCAAAACTTCGTTCCTCGTTTTGTCTAAACATTTGTATCCATCGGCATTTACCAAGTAAGATTATTGAAGTATTGGCATATTTCAAAAAATACATTGGTATTATTTCATCATACAATAAAGAATCCTGCGTTTTTCATTCGTATGTTTAGTTATTAAATAACCAAAAGCATGAACTGGGAGATTCTCATCAAACAATTTAAGCATTATTTACAATTAGAACGCTCTTTGGCTGCCAATTCTGTGGAGGCTTATGTGCATGACATTGTAAAGCTAAGAGAGTTTTTAGAAATCTCCAATATTGTTGTGAGTCCATTGAAGTTGGAGCAAGCCCATATACAGGCTTTTTTAAAGTACATCAACGACTTGGGTTTGAGTGCGCACAGTCAGGCTAGAATTTTATCGGGCATAAAAGCTTTTTATAAGTTTTTATTGATGGAAGAGATGATTCAAAAAGATCCATCGGAATTAATAGAAGGGCCTAAACTAGGGCGTAAACTTCCCGATACACTCGATTTTCATGAAATCGAGAAAATGTTTGAATCGATTGATGTATCTACGCCAGAAGGATTTAGAAACAGGGCCATGTTGGAAACGCTTTACAGTTCTGGCTTACGCGTGAGTGAATTGGTTAGCTTGAAAATTACCAATGTTTTTTTTGACATGGGTTTTTTGAAAATATTGGGTAAAGGTGAAAAGGAGAGGATGGTTCCCATAGGAAGAGAGGCCTTGAAATTTATTCGCATCTACCTCGATGATGTGCGGGTGCACTTGACGATTGATAAAGCTAGTGAGAATATTGTCTTTTTAAACCGAAGGGGAAAACACTTATCGCGGGTCATGATTTTTATGCTCATTAAAAATTTAGCGGTTAAAGCAGGTGTGCGTAAAAATATTAGTCCGCATACCTTTCGACATTCCTTTGCTACGCATTTGATAGAAGGCGGTGCAGATTTAAGGGCTGTGCAAATGATGCTAGGTCACGAGTCCATTACTACGACTGAAATTTACACGCACCTTGACCGTGATTATTTAAAACAAGTGGTGAAGGATTTTCATCCGAGGAGTTGATTTTTTTTTAGTAGACAGTATGCAGTGAACAGTAATTAGGAAAACTGTCACGTAAAAAAAAGGAGTGGCATTTCAATCGAAATGCCACTCCTTTTTTTTACGTAACGATAGACACTCCTTACTGTCTACTGTTCACTGCATACTAATATTATAGAGACACCGTCAATTGCTCCCCGTGTTGACTTACATCCAAGCCTAATTCTTCATTTTCTTCTGTTACTCGAAGAGGTATAATTTTGTTTACGACCCAGAAGATTAAATACGAACCACCAAAGGCAAACACCAAAACAATGGCTAGATCTTTTACGTGTGCGATCATTAAAGTCCAATCACCAGTCGCTAACAAGCCACCTTTTTCTTTGAAGGCAAAGATGGGAGTTAAGAGCATGCCGACAATACCGCCAACACCGTGACATGGGAAGACGTCTAAGGTATCGTCAATGCCTGTTTTATTTTTCCAGTTGACCATGATGTTACTGACGAATGCTGCAAATACACCAAAGAATATACTGGCTGGAATGCCTACATAACCAGCGGCAGGTGTAATGGCGACCAATCCAACTACGGCACCAATACATGCGCCGACTGCAGAAATTTTACGGCCTTGAATGGCGTCAAAGAAAATCCAAGCTAAAGCAGCAGCAGCTGAAGCGGTGTTTGTTGTGGCAAAGGCAGAAATAGCAACACCGTTGACACCGAGCGCTGAACCTGCATTAAAGCCAAACCATCCGAACCAAAGCAAGCCAGTACCTAATATGACAAAGGGAATATTGGCAGGCATGTGCGTTTTCGAAATTCTTCTTTTAAGGAAAATGGCACCTGCCAATGCTGCACAACCCGCTGAAATATGTACCACTGTACCCCCTGCAAAGTCAAGCACCCCATGTTTAAAGAAATAACCGTCTGCATGCCAAGTCATGTGAGCAAGTGGACAATAGATCAACAAACTAAACAATGTGATAAAAAGCAGGTAACCTGAGAAACGAATACGTTCAGCAAATGAACCAGAAATTAAAGCCGGTGTGATGATGGCAAATTTTAATTGAAAAAAGGCAAACAGCATGAGAGGAATCGTTAATCCGTCCATGGCTTTTGTTGCCGATACATTTTGAAACATGAAATAGGTACGAGGATCTCCAATGATACCGCCAATAGAATCACCGAAGGCTAAACTAAAACCTACCACAACCCATAGTACACTCATGATACCCATGGAAATGAAGCTTTGCAACATGGTTGAAATTACATTTTTAGTGCTCACCATTCCGCCATAGAAGAAGGCAAGTCCAGGAGTCATGAGTAAAACCAAACACGTGGAAGTCAACATCCATGCCATGTCGGCCTTATCAACGCCTTCCATATCGAGCAATGGCGCATCGTAATTTGGTAGGGCTAACGCCAATGCACTGACTAATACTAAGAGGGTAAAGGGTATTCTCCAGAATTTATTCATAGGACTAAGTATTTTTACTAGGTATTCTTTAAGAGGTGCGAAATTATGACTTCAAATTCAATGAAACAATATATTTTTTAATAAATAGGGTTAATTTATACACCTTAAGGTCTAAAATTTGCCTGATTTATATTGATGGTGTTTATATTTAATGAAAGTTTTGTCATATAAATTAATTAGGAATTCATATTTTTGACTCGGTTTACGCCTTCATCTAAAATACTAATCGTGTATAAATTACTCATTAAGCCCATTTTGTTTTGTTTTGATCCAGAAACAGCCCATACCATTGCTTTTAAAGCCTTGGGTGTTTTAAAACAAATTCCTTGGTTAGCTCGTGTTGTAAAATCAGTTTATGCGATAGAGTCTCCTTACTTGAAAAGAACATTGTGGGGAATTGAATTTCCTAATCCGGTAGGTTTAGCAGCGGGTTTCGATAAAAATGCTTGGTGTGTAGAGGGATTTGACGCTATGGGTTTTGGTTTTATTGAAATAGGAACCTTGACACCGAAGCCTCAGCCTGGCAACGATAAGCCAAGACTGTTTCGTTTGCCTGAAGATGAGGCCATTATTAACAGAATGGGTTTTAATAATGCAGGTGTTGAAGATGCGGTGAAACGTTTGAAAGAGCGTCAACCGGGCATCATAGTAGGAGGAAACATCGGTAAAAATAAAAATACACCCAACGAAGATTCATTGTGTGATTACATCCTTTGTTTTCATGCGCTTAAAGATGTGGTCGATTATTTTGTAGTCAATGTGAGTTCTCCCAATACTCCTGGACTGCGTGCATTACAGGAAAAAGAACCGCTGTCTCATTTATTAAAATCCTTAAATCAGCTTAATAATGAGTCTGTTTCTCGTAAACCGATTTTGTTAAAAATTGCGCCAGATTTAACGGTAGAACAACTTGATGATATTGTTGAAATCGTGCAATCATCGGGTATTGATGGTGTTATTGCGACTAATACGACCATCAGTCGAGAAGGACTTAAAACAGCTGCAGAATCAGTAGCTCAAATGGGTGCTGGCGGTTTAAGTGGAAAACCAGTAAAAGACAGGTCAACAGAGGTCATTCGATATATTCATGCCAAGTCGGGTGGCTTGATACCGATCATTGGGGTTGGAGGGATACATTCTGCAGAAGATGCCTATGAAAAGTTAAAGGCGGGAGCTTCTTTAGTGCAGATTTATACGGGTTTTATCTATGAGGGACCTGCTTTGGTGAAAAGAATAAACAGCTATTTAGCGAAGCACCCGTTATAATTTTTTAACTTTGCTTTTTATAGTGTAGAATAGAACATGGCTGCTAATACATATAAAAAGGTTTCTAAAGAAACGCCCAAAGAAAACAAGACAAAAAAAGTAAAAGAGGAGTCTTCTGTAGAAGAAGATAAGACTCCTCGGAGTTTTTTTTATAACGATAGAAGATTTCAGTTGGCATCAGGATTATTTTTGATGTTGATTTCTTTGCTCTTATTTCTTGCCTTCTTTTCTTATTTATTTACGGGTAAGCACGATCAAAGTGTCGTTGAAAGTTTGTTTGAATCTTCTATGCACGAGTCTGGCAGAGAAGTTCAAAATTGGCTGGGCATGGTTGGTGCTTATTTGGCCAGTGTCTTTATATTTGAATGGTTTGGCTTAGCTTCTTTTCTATTTATTCCTTTGCTTTTTCAATTGGGTTTTAAAATCGTATTTGGTCGATACTTGTTTTCGATGCCTACGTTTTTAAAAATATTCTTTTTCATGTTACTCTGGTTCTCTGCAACCATGGGCTATTTGGTATTAAAATTAGACGGTGATTATTTCTTAGGATTTTTATCGGGTGCTATCGGTTTTGAAATGGCCTTGGCTTTAAATAATTTCTTAGGTATAGGTTCACCGGTTTTGTTATTCTTTTTGTTGTTGGCTTTCGTTATTTACTTTTTCAACATCACCAGCATTGTATTGCCAGAGTGGGCTGGCGTATCTGATAAAGCAGTTCCTTTGGATGTAGAGGAGGAAATGCAAGACAGCTTGGATGAGTTAGAAATGTTTGAAGAAGAAACGAGTCCAGTCGATGAAGAATTGGAAGAAGAAGAATTTGAGGAGGAGGAAGAAGAAGAGTTAGAGGAAGAGCTAGAAGAAGAGGAGTTAGAGGAGGAAGAAGAAGTTGAAGAAGAGCCATTCGTTCCCATAACACCGAAGGCTTCTGTTCCGGGAGAGTTGAGCTTAGTGATCGAAGACGCTCCTCAAGCTGTAGAGGTCGAGCCTAATCCTTTTAAAAATAAAGACGAGGTTTTTGAATATGATCCTACGCTGGATTTGTCTTCTTATAAATATCCAACAATAGAGTTGTTGAAAGAATACGAAATCGGCAAAGTACAAGTGTCGAAGGAAGAATTAGAAGCCAACAAAGACCGTATTGTAGAAACGCTTTCAAATTATAAAATTGGCATTTCCAGCATTAAGGCTACCATTGGTCCAACGGTTACGTTGTATGAAATTGTACCAGATGCAGGTGTTCGTATTTCTAAAATTAAAAACTTAGAAGACGACATTGCATTGAGTTTAGCGGCATTGGGTATTCGTATCATTGCTCCTATTCCTGGTAAAGGCACTATCGGTATTGAAGTTCCGAACAAGAAAAAAGAAATGGTTTCGGTACGTTCTGTTTTCTCTTCTGAAAAATTTGCAAAAGCAGAAATGGATTTACCGATTGTGTTTGGTAAAACAATTTCAAATGAAATATTTACCGTAGACTTAGCAGCTTTACCACACTTGCTGATGGCTGGAGCTACAGGACAAGGAAAGTCGGTTGGTATTAATATTATTATTTCTTCTTTACTCTATAAAAAACATCCATCACAATTAAAGTTTGTGATGGTCGATCCTAAAAAAGTAGAGTTGTCATTGTTTTCTAAAATAGAACGACACTTTTTAGCAAAACTTCCAGACAGTCAAGATGCGATCATTACCGATTGTAAGAAAGTAATTTTTACGTTGAATTCATTGTGTATTGAAATGGATCAACGCTATACGCTTTTAACAAAGGCTGGCGTTAGGCATTTAAAAGAGTACAATAAGAAATTTGTTGAACGCAAATTGAATCCCAATGACGGGCATCGTTTTCTTCCTTACATCGTTGTCATCATCGATGAATTAGCAGATTTGATGATGCAAGCAGGAAAAGAAATTGAAACGCCTATTGCACGTTTGGCCCAATTGGCCAGAGCGATTGGTATACACTTGGTAGTCGCTACGCAAAGACCTTCTGTGAATGTCATTACAGGTATCATTAAAGCCAATTTTCCTGCACGTTTGTCTTTTAAAGTAATGTCGAAGATAGATTCTCGTACTATTCTAGACTCGGGTGGAGCAGAGCAATTGATTGGTAAAGGAGATATGTTGTTTTCTCACGGATCCGATTTAGTACGATTACAGTGTGCATTCATCGATACATCAGAGGCTGAAAGCATCGTTGACTTTATTGGAGAGCAGCGTGGTTATTCAGAGGCTTATAATTTGCCCGAGTACGTTGGTGACGAATCGGGTCAAGAAGCAGGAGGCAATTTTTCTTATTCTGAGCGAGACGGTTTATTTGAAGAAGCTGCTCGTTTGGTTGTGATTCATCAATCGGGAAGCACGTCTCTGATTCAACGAAAAATGAAATTGGGATACAATAGAGCTGGTCGAATCATGGATCAATTGGAGGCATCGGGAATTGTTGGTGCGTCTAATGGAAGTAAAGTAAGAGAGGTCATGATTTCAGATGAAATGAGTTTGGAACAATTATTGAATAGGTTAAGTGGAAAAGATTAATAAAATTATGAATGTATTGAAATTAAGAGTTTTAGCCTTAGCTATCGTTGTATTAGTGTTGAGTTTTGTAGATGTGTTTGCACAGTACGATCCTAAGGCATTGACTACGTTAGATGAGATGAGTAAAAAATACAGTACGATGTCTGGCTTTAAAGCAGGCTTTACGTATTCCATGTCTAATCCTCAAGCAGGCATCAATGAATCGTCGAACGGTACCATTATCGTAAAAGGTTCCAAATTTCATTTGTTGATGGGGAACCAAGAAGTCATCAATAATGGTACAACCGTTTGGACTTACCTTAAAGATGCCAATGAAGTCAATATTTCTACTTACGATCCAGAAGACGACGACATTACTCCAACAAAAATTTACACCATTTACAAAAAAGGATACAAGTACATTTTGATCGATGAAAATGCTACGACGCAAACGATAGACTTGATTCCAGAAAATCGTAATAACCCATTTTTTAAAGTAAGGTTGTTGATCGATAAAAAAGACAAGAACATTAAAAGCTGGAAAATATTTGAAAAAAGTGGAAACACCTATGATTATACGGTGAAAACATTTACACCTAACTTAGTATTAAAAGATACCGAATTTTTGTTTGATAAAACAAAGTATAAAGGCGTTGAGGTTGTTGATCTGCGATAGATAGAGTGTACAATGAAAAAAGAACAATTAGTTTCCTTAATTAAGAAAAAGAAATCGTTACTGTGTGTTGGTCTAGATACTGATATCACGAAAATTCCAGCTTCTATACTGAAGTCTTCTAACGATCCAATTTTTGAATTTAATAAATGCATCATCGATGCAACCCTTGACAGTACGGTTGCTTATAAACCGAATACTGCTTTTTATGAAGCATTGGGTTTGAAGGGTTGGGAGTCATTACAAAAAACAGTTGATTACATTGGCGATAAAGCATTTGTGATCGCTGATGCGAAACGCGGAGATATTGGTAATACATCTAAAATGTATGCTCAAGCTTTTTTTGAACAAATGAAAGTACATGCCGTTACAGTTGCTCCGTATATGGGAGAAGATTCGGTAACACCATTTTTAGGGTACGATAACAAATGGGTTATTGTATTAGGCCTAACGTCTAATAAAGGCAGTGAAGATTTTCAGCAGACTTTGTTAGCGTCAGGAGAGAAGCTTTACGAACAAGTGATTAGGAAAGTGGCAAGCTGGGGTGATGCGAGTCAATTGATGTTTGTTGTGGGTGCTACGAAAGCAGAATACATTAAAGAAATTAGAACGATAATCCCCGAGCATTTTTTATTGATACCGGGTGTTGGAGTACAAGGTGGAGATTTGGATGCGGTATGTAAATATGGTGTTACTAAAGATGGAGGCTTATTGATTAATGCATCTAGAAGTATATTGTATGCTTCTGCAAGCAATGATTTTCAAGCAGCAGCGGCAGCTGAGGCGAATGCCATGCGCAGTGCAATGTTGCCACACCTAGCTGCGGTGGGCATTTAAGGATGAAAGCGAATTAATTACTTATTTTTCTATTTTTTATTTTTTACGATGAAAGAATACCATTTACAAATGGCATGGAAGCTAGCTATCCTTGCTGGAAAAGCTCTGGTTACTACTCAAGGTGATGTCTTAGAAATCATTTATCCTGGACATGGGCCTTCCAATGAAGGTGGTCCAGATTTTACGATGGCTAAAATTAAGATCAAGGAAACACTATGGGTAGGTTCAGTTGAAGTGCACGTTCAGTCTTCTTTGTGGTATGGACATGGACATGCTGGTGATCCCAAATACGATAACGTAATACTGCACGTGGTTTGGGAGCATAACAAGGACGTGCTCGGTAATCATGGGGATGTACTTCCATGCCTACAGTTGAAAGATTATGTGCCTCCTACTTGGCTTGAAGACATTGCACAAAAAATAGTATCGCAGCAGCTTATTCCCTGCGCATCGTATTTTAGAGACATACCTGATTTTATAGTTACAGCTCAATTGGATGTGATGTTGGTTGAACGAATAGAAAGTAGGGTACAAAGGATCGAGCAATTGTATGAAACGTGTGCTTCGAATTGGGATGAATGCTTACACCGCTTCATTGCTCATTACATGGGGAAAAAAACAAATAACATGGCGATGGAAGAATTGGCAAAATCGATTCCGCTTCAACTGATATGCAAACATCGCTCTTCCTTAGAAGATATTGAAGCACTCTTATTTGGACAGGGAGGGTTTTTGGATGGAGAAGAGATGGATGATTACCATCTCAATTTAAAAAGACGTTATGCTTATTTGTCTCACAAGTATGGATTGACTCCTGTATATGGTTTGAAAAATCAGTGGCAGTATAAGAGTGTCCGTCCGGCTGGTTTTCCTGAGCGTTGCATTGCCAAATGGTCTTATTTACTGTATAGCCAAGAACGTTTACTACACTGGGTAGTAGACGAGGAAATGAACACATTAATACATCAGTTTCATGACGTGGGAGATTATTGGAAGACACATTATCGTTTTGGTAGTGGTCAGGATAAAAGAAGTTTGCTCAAATATACGAGTGTTATAGATTTGTGCATCAACGCAATAATACCTTTTCGCATCACTTATAAAAGAGTTACGGAACAATTGGATATCAGTCCGCAGTTGGCTTTTTACGAAGTTTTTAAACCAGAAAAAAACACCATTACAGCCTCTTTTCAAGCCATGGGTTATGTTTGTTTTTCAGCGAGAGATACACAAGCCTTGTTGCAATTGTATAATAATTATTGTAATTATAGAAAGTGTTTGTCGTGTAAGATCGGGCACTTTATATTTAAACAAGAGGGTTTGTTATGATACTGCTGGTCGTGCTGCATATATGCTTTCTGCTTTTTTACCTTTATGTACAGCATCTTTTTGAGAAAGATAAGCCTTTGTACTCATGGTTTTATACCGCTTTAGTGTTCAAAGTACTCGCGGGTTTGGGGCTTGGGGCATTGTATGTCTATTATTACAAAAGTGGAGATGTCACGGTTACGTATGCTACCGTTTCGAAATTGGCGGTCCTGTTTTATTCCGATATGGATAAATTTTATGAGGTGTACATTCACAGCCACCTTACAGGGCAAGGCGATGATTATTTAGTGAAGATTATAGATGCACCTCGTCAGTGGTTTTTTATAAGACTGCTGGTTCCGCTTGGTATATTGATCGATAATTATTGGATGTTGAATGTCTATGTTTCTGTTTTTTCATTCATGGGCTTGTGGAATTTAGCCAACAGAATTGTTTCTATTTTCCCGATCAGTAAAACGGCTGTATTGATTGCATTTTTCTTATTCCCTTCTGTTGTTTTTTGGTCCTCTGGAATGATCAAGGAGTCTGTATTATTAGGTAGTATAGGGTTTTGCATGAGTTTCTATTTGAAATGGGTATATGAAAAAAGAAAACCAGAAGTGATAGAGCTTATTGTTTTTTTTACAGGACTTTTGATCATATGGAATATCAAGTACTATATTTTTGCCGTACTGTTATTTTTAATGCTTACACATTTTGTACACCGCATGTTGGTCTCATTTTTCCCGTGGTTGAAAGAGTACAGAGTGCATAGAATCGCCATGTATTACCTATTATTAGCAAATTTAGGTTTTACTGCTGGATGGATCCATCCTAATTTATCGATCGATACGCTTTATACTGTTTTGCATACTAATTATATGGACACCTTACGCATGTCAGACGGACACAATGTTTTTCGTTTAGAGTATTTTGAAAAAAACGTTTGGGGTTTATTGATAGATCTTCCTAAGGCTTTGTTTTATGGGCTGTTTGGTCCTGTTTGGAATACGGGGTTTGGGAGTATTGCTTGGTTGAGTGTCATTGAAAATTACTTTTTATTACTGACGTTCGGTTATTTCTTTATCGATCAGTCGATGAAAAAATGGAAAGGGTGGACCTTAGAACATCTGGTTGTGGTCAATTACGTTATACTATTGGCCTTTTTATTAGCCTTCGCATCGCCTAATTGGGGCTCATTGGCGAGGTATAAAGTTTCTTTTATGCCTTTATTACTACTCTTATTGCTAAGCGAATTGCCGATTATAGCTCGTTTAGATTTTATTTTGTTTCCTGAGCTTGTAAAGGAATCAGAAAAAATAGATACAAGCACCACCAAGGATTAATCAATCCTCCCGCTCCTAATAAAAGCCATGTAGCAGTATGGAATATAAAGCCAATAGGTAAGAGAATATACCTTAAATTTTTAAAAAAAGGTAAGAGGATGAAACTACATTGAAGGAGAATTACACCAAAGCTCAATCCTTTGCAAACAGTAGGATAGGAGGCCAGGTATGATCCCCAATGAGTTTGATGCAGGAGTAAATGTTGTTGTAGGTTATCGGTTGCTACCCAATCCCATCCAGAGATCAGTATTTTTTCTAGCCCTCCATAAAAATAAGATAAGCTGATCATGAGTTGTATCAATACAATTCCCCAAGCAGGAGTATACTTCGATGTGTTTTTTTCTTGTTCGAATAAAATGAATGGGTAAACCAACATTGCGTAAGTGAGTGTTGTATAGCCATGATCATATTTGTCAAATCCTGAAAATAACAATTGGTAATAAATAAAGGCCATTAAACTTATGCTTGCTGAAATCCATTTATAGGGTAAACATACAATGGAGACTATACTGCCTAATAATACAAGGTAAAGGATCCATAAAAATAAAAGAGAGGGAAAGACAGGAAGTAATAACTTTCCAATCCCAATGGGGCTGTAAAAGGCTTTGAAATAAATTAAATCTTGAAACTCTACGATGGCATCATATACTACGATTCCTAAACAAAGGTATAATGAAGGGGTAATGTATTTTGTAATGATTTGCGAGTCAGTTGTGACGCTAAATGTTTGTATGTAGACTGTGTTTAGCCTGTTTTTTATAAGGTACCAATACACAGTGATCAATAAAATCAACTGTACGATCCATGTATTACGCAAGAGCAATTGATGAGATTTAGTTAAGAAAAATTGTTCATCAAACCTCCATTTTTCGGTTTGTAACCTGGGATAAAAATCATAAATCCATTGAGTCCATTGATTTTTATTGGTGCCAGATTGAAGTATTTGATGCACTACATCATCACTGCATTCTAATACATATCCATACATTAACCATAGGACAATGCTTAAAGCAATAAAAAGAAGCGTTTGTGTCGTATCTTTTTTTTTCATTTTTGATTAACGATAATGTTCGTTGTCCAAGTCTTATTGATTAATGAATGTTGAGTGATGCGCAGGTATTCGTCTTTGTGAACTAGACCTGACACCAACAGTTGTTCGACAAAGTAATCGAGTTTATGCTGGTAGAAATATGTTCTTGTCATGTAGTTTAAATGACTATCGTCCATTGCGCTTTGTCTTTTACTGAGCGACTCTATGCTGCCGTCTTTTTTGATTACAGAGACCATGAAAAATTCTTTTTGAGGACTTTGTTTTATAGTTTCTGCAAACATTCCAAAACGCATGAACGGGAATAAGTCATTCATGAGCATAAAAGGAATGATGCTCATGACGAGGAAGAAAAGTATAATAATATTACGCTTAGGAGTAGACATTACAGCAGTATTGCATTATTTTAGAAATTCCTTGTGTCACAATCATGAACAATATAAAAACAAACTGGGTATTCTATGTGCTGATCGGGCTAATTTTTTTGATCAATACAATGCTTTGGACTATTCAACTTACAAGTGTTTTACATTGGGTTCAACAATATTACGCCCTTTCGGGAAATAAGGTCGAAGTTCTCGGTCACTATGTGAATGCTCAGTCTTGGTTTAAATTAAAAGTATTAGTAATGCTACTTTCCTTTACTATCATCGTTTTTATTTCCCACTTGTCTAGTTTTATGAGACAGGTATTTCTTTCTCTTCGGTATGTTTTATCTTTATTTTATAAAGACTTCCTCGTATTGACATTTTTCGCGAAGTGCTTTATTGTTGTAGTTATTATTGGATTTTCTACTGTTTCTCTTTTATATAGTAGTCAGGTATTTTTTCAGTTGGACGAACTGAACTGTTGGCTTTATTTTGTTGACCGTGGTTTTTTTGTAACGACATCGTATTTCCCTTCCACCAATAATCATGTTGGCTATAATGTCTTGAGTTTGTTTTGGAATCTTTTTTTAGAGCCCATTCATGCCATGCGTGCGACCGCTTTGATTGCTTCTCCGGGAACAATTATATTGTTGTTTTTAGTATTGAATAAAAGATATACTACTTTAATGGCTTGTATTGGTGTTATTTTTTTAATGAGCCAATTTCCTTTTTTTTGGTATTCAATACAAGGAAGAGGTTATGCCTTGGAACTTTTGTGTTTGTCGATGTTAGCATATTTTATCGTTCAGAAAGACGATCAAAGAATAGACTTTGCATTTGTTCTAGTAAGTGCTTATGCCTTATTTGTTATTTCAGTAGCACTTATACCTGTAGGCGTGTTGTTTGTATTTTACTTTTACAAGCAAAAGAATGATCCTCATATCATACAGCGAGCAAGTGTCGCTGCACTTGCCATTATCGTTTTAACGTGTTTGTTGTATAGCCCTATACTCGTTTTTTCAGATGCGAATTTATTGTTTTTTAATCCTGCTGCGAAACATGTGTCATACATTGAAGCACCTTCGGTTTTAGTGAATGAATATTTTCCGAGTATATGGATGTTTATTACCGATACAGAAGGACTTCTGTCTGTGGTATTGTTTTGTTTGTTTATAGTTTCTAGCTCGTGGATGGTTTATAAAAGAAAATTCATGATTTTACTTCCTGTATTTTTAGTGTTGTGCTTACCCTGTATTTTATTTTTGTGCTATCCCGTTTTAATTTTTGATCGTACATGGTTGTGGTTAATAGTGCCTTTGTCTTGGTGGTTTACAGAAGTTTTGTCATTTTACAAGGAATCCAAAGTAGTTGCTATTGTTTTCAGTGCGGTGTTTTTTTCTTTGTTGCTTTATTCAAACAGTATGCAATGTTATACTGTATTGAAAACAACAAGTCGTAGACAGATTCAATTAGAAGAATTGAAGCGAGCAGCATGTAATGCTCATGTTCGTTCTATCAGGATTGATGATGATGTGCTCTATACCTATTTTAGATATTATGAAAGAGAATGTCCTTTTTCGGTCGAATTGGGTGTGAAACAAGCTAAAAAGGAAGAATGTGTCTTGGTGCCATCGGTCCAATTTTTAGAAAATGAAGGTGAAGTGATTTGTGAAAATTCGATCGGTGTACTTTACAAGTCAAACTAAGTACTGTGTTTTTACCATAAAACCTCGTAATTTGCATGAAATTAGACAACCATGGAAAGCTTAAACCCTGTTATTATATTTGGTGCTAAAGGCATCGGTAAAGCGGCATTCGATATTTTTAAATCCAATGAAGTCGTTATTTATGGCTTTTTAGACGATGATAAAACCCTTCATCAAACAGAAATTGGAGATGTAACCATTTTGGGGAAAACCGATGATGAGGCTTTTTTGAAATTAATCGGTAAAAAATGCGATGCGTTTGTAGCCATCGATAATAACAAAGAGCGTGAAAGTATTGTCAATATGCTTCTTGAGAAGCGTAAGGTCATGCCTATCAATGCCATTCATTCTTCTTCGATCATTTCTTCAACGGCAGTTTTGGGTCATGGAAATTATATCGGTGCAGCTGTGGTCATTAACTCCTTTGCAGAGCTGGGCAGTCATTGTATTTTAAATGCACAGTGTTTATTAGACCATGAGGTGGTATTGGGTGATTTTGTTCAAATAGGGGCAGGAAGTGTTGTAGGGGCAGGAGCTGTATTGGAACAAAGTGTATTTGTAGGAGCCGGGGTAACCATTATACCTGGTGTTACGATCGGTAAAGGTGCGCGTATTGGGGCAGGATCGGTGGTTATTTCCGATGTAAAAGCAGGGAAAACCGTGTTTGGTAATCCCGCCAAAGAGCTAGAAAAATAAAATCATTTGCTTAACTTGCAGTATTATTTCACTTAGCTGAAACTAAGCACGGAAGAATATGGAACAGAATTTTCAAATATTACTTTATTATTGCTATTCCGAGATCCAGGATCCAGAGCAATTCAGAGAAGAACATCATTTGTTCTGTCTCGACCTCGATTTGAGAGGTCGCATCATCATTGCACATGAAGGTTTAAATGGAACTATTTCGGGAACGAAAGAAGCTACAGAAGCCTATATGTTAGGGATGAAGCAAGATCCACGTTTTGCATCCATCGATTTTAAAGTCGATGCCTACCATGAACATGCTTTTCAAAAACTTCATGTTCGGGTTAAACCAGAAATTGTGCATTCTTCTCTCGCTCATGTCAACCCGAATGTTCGTACTGGCAAGCATTTATCACCCGTCGATTTTAAGGCGATGAAAGATCAAGAAGACGTTGTGATTTTAGATGTGCGTTCTGATTATGAGCATGAGCTAGGTCATTTCAAAAATGCTGTCACGCTAGACATTGAAAATTTCAGAGACTTTCCTGAAAAGATAAAAGAACTTGATTCCTTAAAGGGAAAAAAAATACTGACGTATTGTACTGGTGGTATCAAATGTGAGAAAGCCAGTGCGTATTTATTGGAGCTTGGGTTTGAAGATGTGTACCAATTGCATGGAGGTATTATCAAATATGGGATGGAAGCAGGCGGAGAAGATTTCGAAGGCAAGTGCTATGTGTTCGATGGCCGAGTGGCAGTAGATGTAAACACGATCAATCCTAAAGTGATATCCAAATGCCATGTTTGTGGTACCGAAAGTGATCACATGGTAAATTGTGCCAATCCAGTATGCAATATACATGTGCCCATTTGCGAATCATGTGGGGTTATATTAGAAGGGGCTTGTTCTGAATCGTGCAAAAATCACCCAGAAAAAAGAGCTTACGATGGAACCGGTTATTATGCGAAGACGATGAACGGTTACGATCCCTATCTTTTTGCAAAAAGACAGAAGAAAGAAGCCTAGGTTTCTTTCGTCTGTTAAAATATTTTACAGCAAACATGCGTTAATGCACTTATAGTACAGCTTTTTTTATTTGTTATTTCATGGGGAAATTTTTTATTCGTTTTTTTCTACTTACACTTTTTCAAGGGCAAATACTTTTTGCATCTGCACAAGTTAATGTTCAAGATTCTTTGTCGTTAGTAGCGCTTTATAATAATACGTCAGGTTCTACTTGGACAAACCATACCAATTGGTTAGTGACAAGTGTCAATCAATGGTATGGTGTAGAGTTGTTGTCCAATAGGGTCAGCGTCTTGAACCTTGCTAATAATAACCTTACAGGAACATTACCCAATGAGATTTGTGATTTCACAGCTTTGAAATATTGGTATTTTGACAATAACCAAATCAGTGGTGTTATTCCATCGTGCATTGGAAATGCGACATCAATCAATAGTTTTTCTTTTAGAAATAATCAGCTTATAGGTGCAGTACCGGTTGGATTTAACTTGATGCCTCAATTGGCAGATGTTTGGGTTTCTAACAATCAATTAGATGACTTCCCAGATTTAACGATGTTGCCTGAAGTTTCCAACTTGGCTATCGATGGGAATCAATTTACGTTTGAAGACATTGAAACCAATGTCGCCATTGCCAATAGTAGTTATTTATACAGTCCACAAGCACCTGTAGGTACAACAGAAAATATTGTCGTTGACATCTATTATAATTTTAGTTTTACAGTTTCTGTTGGAGGAGCAAATAACGCATACCAATGGTATAAAGACGGGGAGGCTTTACAAAATAATGCTCGTTTTAATGGTGTTACTTCGTCTACATTAGTCAATACAAGCGCCTTGCTCATCGATGCCGGAGTATATACCTGTCAGGTTAAAAATACCGTCGCTATATTTTTAACCTTGGCGAGTAGAAATAAAACAGTTGCTATCAACGATACTCGTTTAAACGATACGATCATGGTACAAAACAATGATACTCTGTATTGCAGTATTACTTCCTCGACACTTCTGTCGACTACACTATCAGGACTTCCTGTTTACTTTGAAATTATTTCTGGTAATGAATTGGTTTCGTTAATTGGTAACACAGCCTTAGAGCCTTTGGGTGTAGGTGTAATTGAATTGAGAGCTTATACCGATGGAGACCTTAATTATAAACCTTTTTCGAAAGTAATATCGATGAAGATATTACCATCTCTAGTTGTTCCTCCTTTTTTTATTACCCACGACTTACCTGTTGAGAAAGAAGATACTTTGTACTTATCTGTTCCTTCAGTAGCGGGACTTACTTATGTATGGAATACTCCGCAGGGTATTATCAACGATGTGTTTTCTATTACCGTGAAGAATATTCAAAAAACGGATGAAGGTCTATACAGTGTGAAATTATATGAAAATGCATGCCGATTGGGATGGGATAGTGTGGAGGTAAGATTGACAGAAATAGCTACAACTTTAATTATTTATGAATTGATTACTCCGAATGGAGATGGTAAGAATGATGTTTTTTATATTGAAAATATAGAAAACAGTCCTAATACAGAAGTGACGATCTTTAATGCTTGGAATCAAATCGTATTTCACTCAACGCAGTACCGTAACGATTGGGATGGAGGAGGTCTACCAGTGGGTAATTATTATTACTTAGTACAAGAAATAGATTGTCGTTGTGATGCACACAAGGGCATCGTATACATTAAGCAGTAATGATAAGATTAATCCCTTTTGTATTTTTATTGTTTTCGTTGAAAGCGTTTGCTCAGCCTCAAACCAATTTTACAGCATTTCCTTATGCTATACTTTTATATAATCCTGCCTATGCTGGAGCAGAAGATCATATAAATTTCACCTTGTTAAATAAATCTCAATGGATTAATCAACCTGGTAATCCTGTTTTTCAGGGACTGTCAGCAGACCTACCCATTAATTATGAGCGAATAGGACTTGGGGTAAACTTACTCAACGAATCTGCAGGTATCGTGCAATCGATGTACATCAATGGTAATTTCTCTTATAAAATTAATTTTCATGAGGGAAGATTATCGTTTGGATTAAGAGCGGGTTTGTTACAACGAATAGAAAAAACGAGTTCTTTATTGGTCAAAGACCAAGACGATGTTTTGATTGTTGACAAACGAGAATTAAGTCCTGAATTTGGCGGAGGGCTTTATTATAGCGATAAAAAGAACTTTGTAAGTTTTTCGTTTACTCGTTCTTCAGGTGTTTACTTAGAACAAAATAGTTTACTAAAAAACTATTACTACCTCATGGCAGGAAGAAACTTCACCTTATCGAAGCAATTCGTTTTCAAACCTGCTGTACTCGTGAAATATACAGACGATTTTACTCCTTACTCGTCAGTGCTCCTTCCTATTGAATATGCTCGTTTCATATCGCTAGGAATAGGTTATAGTACAGCTTCTGTTTTTTCTGTTCAGAGTTCTTTACACATCGATAAAATTGTAGGAGCATCGGAAAATAAATACACCTTGACCTATGCTTATGATCAATCATTCAATAAGCTTAATAATTATATTGGTAATACACACGAGTTAATTTTATCGGTAAAACTTGTGCCTGCTGAAAAACTAGATCGTATTTTAAAAAGAAAAGTTACGGTGTCTCCTTTGTTATTTGATTGATGAAATACATATTATTCATAATCTTTTTTAACTTAAACTTTAGCTCGGCTGTCTTGTATGCTCAGGAAGAGTCGGGAGCGAAGCATTTGAATAGGGCCAATGCTTATTATGCTTTGCGTGACTATACACATGCAATACCTGAATATCAGAAATACATTCGAGTACATAAGCATACAGATCGTACGACTTATTTACTGGCCGATTGTTATAGAAGAACAGGAGATTATGTATTGGCAGAAGAGTATTACGAAAACTACTTTTCAAATTATACCGAGCAAGATTCTTTGAGGATTTGGTATGCCGATGTGTTGAAAATGCAAGGCAAATACCAAGAAGCCATTCAACAGTATGCTGCATTACCTGCTACATTTAAGAACAAAAAAACACACATCGCTTATTGCGACTCCTTCCTCTTGTCACAGGATCAATCGAGAATAATGTATGAAGTGAAAAATTTAACAAAAATAAATTCTTCGCATTCTGAGATTACACCTGTTCAGTACAAAGATGGTGTCGTCTTTTCTTCCAACCGCGAAGAGACCATCATCAGAAAAAAAACTAGTAATGCAGATATTCCCCTTTATAATATTCTATGGGCTACGGGGAAAGACTCCTTGTTTCCCGATAAGGTTACTAATTTCTCCATGCGGATCAATACCCCACACCACGAATGTTGTGCGAGTTTTACAGAAGATTATCAAAAAATATTTTTCACACGTGTTATCGATAAACCATACAGCAACGATCCAGGTTCTAAAAATGCCCTGAAGATGTACAGTGCAACGTGGAAGAATGAGAATTGGACAGATTGGCAAACGTTTATTTTTAACGATACCACAAGGTCTTACGGACATCCAGCTGTTGAAGGTCATGAGGAGTTATTTTTCTTTTCATCGGATATGGAAGGTGGATATGGAGGGACAGATATTTATGTGTGTTTTAATATTGATAATAAGTGGACAAATCCCATTAACCTAGGGCCTTATGTCAATACTCCTTACAATGAACTCTATCCTTTTTACCATGCGGATGGAACCTTATATTTTTCTTCGAATCGATTAGAGGGAATGGGAGGCTATGATGTGTATAGTGCTCTTGAAAATAGCGATGGAGAATATGAGTATGTGAAAAATATGGGTGCTCCTATTAATTCACCACAAGATGATTTGTCTTTGTTTTGGAATAAGGGGAAAGGCGTAGGTTATTTTTCTTCGAATCGACCAGGAGGACAAGGGCAGGAGGATATTTATATACTGCTCAAAAAATAGGTCTATTTTTTATCGGGTACGAATAAGTTTCTCGTACTGTCTTGGTATTCTTTTTTGTATTTCTCTTTAAAGCTTACTTTTTTCTTGGGAGCTTTTTCAGCAGGTTCTTCTTGTTTCTCAACAGGAACGATATCTACTACTTCTATTTTGGGTTGAATCTGATATACTTCAGTCTTTACTTCTTCTAAAGACGAATTGTTTTCTGTAGTATTATATTCAACCGTTTTAGCGTCACTCGTTTTTTTAGAACGGATATTTTCTTTTGTTGTCTTATTTATCGGTTGCTCAGTATCTGTTGATTCGTTTTCTGGAGCAGTAGAGTTGTCAGTTGGTGTATTGATAACAGGAACTGAATTCTTAGTGCCGGGTTCGCTATCATTATTCAAAAAGTAAACAGCGGAAGAAACGCCAATCAATACAAGAAGAATAACGATCCCGATATTTTTTTGATTGTTGCTAAAAGGAAAGCCAAATCCTTTTTTATTACGATCCTTTTCACGAGACGCACTGATCCTGTCCCACATGTCTGCGGGAGGAAGGACTTCTACATTCCCTAATTGGTCTTGGTAGAAGCTATCCAGTTGGTCGAGTTCTTCAGGATACTTGTTTGGCATTAATTTTATTGTGTTTCTTATGAATTTCTATGAGTTGTTCTCTTGCTTTCGCAAGTTGTCCTCGAGAAGTTCCTTCTGTAATGTTTAATTTTTCTGCAATTTCTTTATGGCTATAACCTTCAATTACACTCAGGTTAAAGATGATTCTTTTCCCTTCAGGCAAAAGACTAATAAAATAAATTAATTCTTCATGTCCTATAGTACTATGTGCGCTTTCATCGGTGAATAACACATTTTCATCCAACTCATCTGAAAACCGTACGTTCTTTTTCTTTCTGATATCCGATAGAATAAAGTTGACGGTTACTCTTTTTGCCCATCCTTCAAAGGAGCCTTCAAATTTAAAAGAGTGTAAATGAGTATAGATTTTAATGAAAGACTCCTGAAGCCAGTCTTCCGCTTCCGTGCGATCTTTAGTATATCTCAAACATAAGGCAAAAAGTTTACTACCCAAAAGCGTATAAAGCGCTTTTTGGGCTGCAGGCTCGTTATTCATGCACCTTTTAACCAGTTCTTCGTCGATTACCATCAGCAGAAAAAAATGTGAACAGTATCACATTTTAAAACTTATTGCAAATTAGACAATTATAGACTGAATGTATATTTCTTGAATAAAAAATTCAAACAATGGAAGCGTTTTTATGAAAACGTGTGTCTTATGTTTGAACACGCTCAGTGTTTCATTTTTCTTGATTCCAGCTCCATATTAGGTTCTCGTATTTTTTTATATTTTTTTTAACTCAATATCGGCAGGCGAAAGCTTGCCGATATTTTTTGTTTATATTGCTATTATTCAGTATTTTATATGTTTTAATATTGAAAAATGTATTTTTATTAAAAATATTTAATCATTGCGGAAGCGTTTAGTCGCTTCCTTTAGTCTTATACTTGAAATCGGGTTTAGGTTTTTTGTTACGGGTTGTAGGAGTAGTAATGCTTTGTATTTTTTGTACTCAACCGTTAGTAATGCTGTTTTTTGGCTCTATTTCAAAAATCTCGTATTTTTTATTATCTTTTTTAACTCATTCCAGCAGGTGAAAGCCTGCTGGAATTTTTATTTTCAGCCTGTGCTTTGAATTAGTTTGAATTGTTAATAGTTTGCATTGTCGACAATTGACAGTTTTAACTATTTCTTCTGATGGTCAATTTATTTAACAAGGAACCGCTTTCAAAAAACCTTGGTTTGGTTGCTAAAATGTACTTGGGTGTTTTATCGAAGTTGTTGGATCATCTCGACATCGAAAAGCATTTTGGGATTTTGGTCATGATCGAGCAGTGTGAACAGGGTTGCACGCAACAATATATTGCCAATGCCAATAGAATAGACAAAGCTTCTATGGTTCGAATCATCGATGTTTTGGTGGAACGAGAACTGATCGAACGCATGGTAAATCCAGAAGACAGAAGAGAGCATCGCATTGTGTTGACAGAGAAAGCTAAAAAAATGATGCCCGAATTGCATAAAGGAATACAAGAGTTGAATAAGCTTTGTATGCATAACCTTTCACAAGTAGAAATGGAAATGTTCAGTAAAACGCTTTGTGTGATCAGCGATAACTTGAAAAACCTACCAGCACATGAAATTCAAGTGTGTATTAATAAAGTGAAGCAATAAAAAAAGTATTGTCATTATAGAATTGTATCGTATATGAAAATCAAAGGCATTATCATTAGCATCGCAGTTATACTGTTGTTGGTGTTTATCAAGTTTCAGTTTTTTAGTGCTGTACCAGGTATGGATCCTAAGAAAGGAAAATCGGGTGGAGCTCCCAGTGCAGTGAAGGTGTTTGTTGTCAAGCGAACGCTGTTCAGTGAGAATATTTTGACAACAGGTACAGCCTTGGCAAATGAAGAAGCCGACTTAAAACCAGAAGTTTCTGGTAAAGTGGTGAAAATTTATTTTGTAGAAGGATCACTTGTACAAGAAGGAAAACTATTGGTGAAAATTAATGACGCTGACCTTCAAGCCCAACTTCAAAAGACAAATTTGCAAATTCAATTGGCGGAAGAAAAAGAATCGAGACAAAAGAAAATGCTAGAGATCAATGGGGTGAGTAAAGAAGATTACGATGTACTCGTAAATCAAGTAAATACCTTAAAAGCAGATCGCGAATACCTAAATGCACAAATTCGTAAAACAGAAATCAGGGCTCCGTTTACGGGTGTTGTGGGTTTAAGAAGCATCAGTGAAGGAACGTTTGTTTCTCCTACGACCATTGTCGCCAGCATGCAACAATTGAATCCCATTAAAATCGATTTTTCTATTCCTGAAAAGTATGTGGGGCTTTTAAGTAAAGGTGATGTACTCTATTATCAAGTGGAGGGAATCGATAATGCTTTTAAAGCGACTGTTTTTGCAATCGAACCTAAAATTGATTTAGCAACCAGAACATTAAAAGTAAGAGCACTTTCTTACGATCATCAAAACAAAGTATTGCCTGGTACTTTTGTGAAAATCAGCATGACGAAGAAAAGGTCAAACAGTATCCTTATTCCTACAGAGGCTTTGGTACCTGAGTTGAAAGGACATCAAGTGTATTTTTACCGCAATGGTAAAGCCTACAAACAAAAAATCGTTGCGGGTACAAGAACGGAAAATAAAGTGCTCATCAACGAAGGCATTGAAGAAGGTGATACCATCATCACTTCTGGTATCATGCAATTGAAGCCTGAGGCATCCGTAAAAATAATAGAAGTGATTCAGTAATCAAGACTAAAAAAATATGAGCAGTCTTTCAACCATCAGTATCAATCGCCCTGTACTGTCCATTGTGATGTCTTTGGTCATCGTCTTGTTTGGACTTATGGGCTATAAATACCTTGGCGTAAGGGAATATCCCTCTATCGATCCACCCATCATCACTGTGCGTACTTCCTATACGGGTGCAAATGCGGATGTCATTGAATCGCAAATAACAGAACCTTTAGAAAAGGTATTAAACAGTATAGAAGGCGTACGTACGATTTCTTCTGCGAGTAACCAAGGTTCGAGTTCGATTACGATTGAATTTAATTTAGATGCGAACCTTGAAGCAGCAGCAAACGATGTGCGCGATAAAGTTTCGCAAGCAGTACGTCAATTGCCTCAAGATATCGATGCCTTACCTGTGGTATCGAAAGCCGATGCCAATTCCGATGCCATTTTATCCTTGGTGATTCAGAGTAAAAGTAAAAGTCACCTTGATCTCAGCGATTATGCTGAAAATGTAATTGGAGAGCGTTTGCAAACTATACCTGGTGTAAGTAATGTTCAGATTTGGGGACAGAAAAAATATGCCATTCGTATTTGGATGGATCCTGTTAAAATGGCTTCCTACGGACTAACAGCACTAGATGTGAAAGCGGCATTGGATAGAGAGAATGCAGAACTTCCGTCTGGAAAAATTTCGGGCATGCAAACTGAACTTACAGTAAGAACGATGGGTAAGTTTACCAATGAAGAAGATTTTAACAACATGATTGTGAAAGTCGTTGGCGATCAAACGGTCAAATTAAAAGACATTGGGAATGCCATATTGGGTGCTGAAAATGAAGAAACAATTTTACGTCAATCGGGTGTCCCAATGATTGGTATTGCTGTTGTTCCTCAGCCTGGGGCAAATTACATCGATATTGCCGATGAGTTTTTTAGACGCGTAGAACTCATTAAAAAAGACCTGCCACAAGATTATACAGTCGATGTAGCCTTAGACAATACACAATTTATCAAGCAGTCGATTACAGAGGTAGAAGAAACGTTGCTCATTGCCATTGTATTAGTAGTGCTTATTATTTATTTATTCTTTAGAGATTGGGCCATTGCATTTCGTCCTTTGATTGATATTCCTGTTTCGCTCATTGGTGCATTTTTCATCATGTACATGATGGATTACTCTATTAATGTATTGACATTATTGGCCATTGTGCTTGCTACGGGACTGGTTGTAGATGATGGTATTGTTGTAACGGAAAATATTTATAAAAAGATAGAAGACGGAATGGCTCCTAAGGAAGCTGCGATCAAAGGATCTAATGAAATATTCTTCGCTGTTGTTTCTACTTCCATTACGTTGGCTGCGGTATTTTTACCCCTGATGTTTTTGGAAGGATTTGTAGGCCGCTTATTTCGAGAATTTGGAGTCGTCATTGCAGGGTCGGTTTTAATTTCAGCTTTTGTGTCGTTAACACTTACACCGATGTTGAATGCGAAACTCAGTCGTGGTGCAGGGAAGAAAAGTAAGTTTTATATTTTAACAGAACCCTTCTTTGTATCCATGAACAATGGATACCGCAACTTACTCGATTCATTTATGAAGAAAAGAGTGTTGGGCTTTGTGATCATTGGGATTTCTTTCGCCTTGATTTTTATTGTAGGAACACAGCTGAAATCTGAATTATCTCCTTTAGAAGACCGCAGTGGATTGCGTGTTTCTATTACGGCACCAGAAGGAGCTTCTTATGAATATACCGATAATTTTATGTTGAAAATGTCGGAGTTTGTGGATGATTCTATTCCTGAAAAACAAGTTTCATTATTGGTAACGGCTCCAAGTTTCTCTGGATCAGGTGCTGTGAATACTGGTTTTATTCGCATTACGTTAAAAGAACCACACGATCGTAAGAAATCACAACAAGAGGTTGCAGACTACATTACGAAAGTAGCGAAAGGCTTTCCTGAAGCGAAAACATTTGTCATACAACAACCGACCATTTCTGCTGGAGGATCGAGGGCTGGCTTGCCTGTGCAGTTTGTGATTCAAGCACCCAACTTTAAAAAGTTGAAAGAATCCTTACCCAAATTTATGGATGAGGCTTATAAAGATTCTACTTTTCAAATTGTGGATTTGAATTTAAAATTCAATAAACCGGAATTAGAAATTATCATTGACAGAGAGAAGGCTAGAAACCTAGGTGTAGAAGCGGCTGCTATTGGTCAGACACTTCAGTTGGCATTGAGTGGACAGCGCTTCAGTTATTTTAACATGAACGGCAAACAATACCAAGTCATTGGTCAAGTCGATAGAGCAAACCGTGACGAACCATTGGATTTAAAATCGATGTATGTTAAAAATACAAAAGGAGCGTTGATTCAATTAGACAATGTTGCCAGTATAAAAGAAGTCAGCAGTCCTCCTCAATTGTACCATTACAATCGTTACCAATCGGCTACGGTATCGGCTGACTTAGCGCCGGGTAAAACAATAGGTGATGGAATCAAGGCGATGAATGCCATTGCTGCACGGACGCTCGATGAATCTTTTGCAACAGAATTAACTGGGCCTTCACGAGATTTTGCGGAGAGTGGTTCAAATGTATTGCTGGCATTTTATTTGGCTCTCATTTTAATTTACTTGGTGTTGGCAGCACAGTTTGAAAGCTTTATCGATCCGTTGGTCATCATGTTTACGGTGCCGTTGGCCTTAGCGGGAGCATTGATATCCTTGTGGTATTTCAACCAGACCTTAAATATTTTTAGTCAAATCGGTATCATCATGTTGATTGGATTGGTTACTAAAAATGGTATCCTGATTGTAGAATTTGCCAATCAGTTAAAAGAAGAAGGCATGAAAATTCAAGAAGCCATTCGTGAGGCAGCCATTGCGCGTTTCAGACCGATTTTAATGACAAGCTTAGCAACAGCATTGGGTGCTTTGCCTATCGCATTGGCATTGGGTGCAGGTTCGAAAAGTAGAATGTCAATGGGTATCGTCATCATAGGAGGTATTCTATTCTCACTGGTGCTTACATTGTTTGTAGTGCCTGCTTTATACAGCTACTTGTCTAGAGAAGTAAAACATGATCAGAAATAATTAATAATAGGTTTAGCTTATTTAATACGATAGCATGAAAAAAAGTTTAGTAAGTATTTGTCTTGTGTTGCTGAGCTCTTCTCTGTTGCTTGGTCAAGATGTACTGACACCAGAACAAGCGATTGAGATCGCATTGAAAAATAATTATGCGATAACGATCAGTAAAAGTCAATTAGAGATTACTGAAAATAATAGTACAATTGGTAATGCTGGTTTTTTACCTTCTTTAAATGCCAATGTTTCTGGTAATACGAGCGATAATAGTTTTAAACAACAATTGTCTAGTGGAGCGACCACCACAAAAGATCATGTCAATTCCAATGCACTTAATGCTGGTGCTGTCTTGTCCTGGACGGTTTTTGATGGCTTTAAAATGTTTGCAACGTATGAGAAATTGCAATCGTTAAATGCCATGGGAGAATTTCAGTTAAAGATTGAAATTGAAAATACAGTGTCGTCCGTATTGCTTAATTATTACGATGTGGTATTGCGTAAACAAGAAAAGAAGGCTTTAGAGAATTCTATGAAACTCTATACAGAACTGGTTAAAATTGCCGAGAAGAAGTATACGATAGGATTGACATCTAAAGTAGATTACTTGCAAGCGAGAGTCGATCTTAATGGTATTCGTTCAGAACATTTACAAAAAGGAGCACTCATTGATATTGCAAAAAATAGCTTGAATGAATTGTTGGGAAGAGCTACTGATACACCTTTTGATGTACTTGACACCATAGCGATTGATCAGAAGATTAACTTTGATGAATTTAAAGCGAGTGTTGAGAAACAAAATATATTCATTAAATACAATCAGCAAAATGTGATTGTCGCAGAAAAAGTAGCGCAAGAAATAACGTCTTCAAGGTATCCCAAATTAGCCTTGAATTTGGGATACAACTATACGCGTACACAAAGTGAAGCAGGCTTTACTTTGTTGAATCAGTCTTCTGGTCCCACCTTAGGATTTACGGCAACGTGGAATATTTTCAACGGTAGAATATTGACTACACAAATAAGAAACGCACATGTGCAAATGAACATTGCGAATGTTGCACTAGAACAATCGAAATTAAATTTGGCTATGCGTTTAAATCAATCGTGTACTGTCGCTAAACAAGCATTTGAAATATTGACGCTAGAGGAAGAGAACTTTTTGTTGGCCAAAGAAAATGTGCTCTTAGGCTTAGAACGATACCGCTTGGGTTCAGGTTCTCAAATACAAGTGAATCAAGCATACATCAGTTACGATACCTCTCAAAACCGTTTACTATTGGCTCGATCCCTCGCTAAGAAAGCCGAAATTGATCTGAAAAAATTAAATGGGGAGTATGTTAAATAACAGTAGACAGTGAGCAGTAGACAGTAAGCAGTGTATTGCACTACATTGGTTAATCGTTGTCTTGTTCTGTAGGGAAGCTATAATACGTATGATTTCAAACGGTGTATCTTTTCTATAAAAGTTGAATAAAGCCAATGAGTAGTTAGGCTTTATTCAACTTAAAAATTATTCAATAATCAGGTTTTGTCCACTGCTTACTGTCTAATGCTCACTGCTTACTAAAATTAACTCACCCCACTTCCATTACTCACCACATTACTCGGCGATACAAAGGAAAGTTTTCCGTCTTTGTCTTCAGCCATCAAAATCATCCCTTGAGATTGAATGCCTTTAATGTCACGAGGTGCTAAGTTGGCAAGCAAGCATACCTGTTTACCGATGATTTGTTCTGGTTCGTAATGTTCTGCGATGCCACTGACTACCGTACGTTGGTCTAGTCCTGTATCGAGCGTAAGCTTCAGTAGTTTTTTTGTCTTAGCGACTTTTTCAGCTGTTAGAATGGTAGCAACACGAATATCCATTTTAGTAAAGTCTTCAAACTGTACAGCTTCTTTTTCTGCTTTCACCGTCAACTGAGCAAATTCATTTTCTTTTTTAGTGTCTTCTAATTTTTGAATTTGTTTAGCGATGACATCGTCTTCTAATTTTTCAAACAACAATTCGGGTTTGTTGAGTTGATGACCTGCTTTCAATACATTATATACGCCTGCTTCTTTCCATGAGAGCGGAGCAAGGTTGAGCATGTCAAAAAGTTTTTGAGCACTGAATGGAATGAACGGCTCACCGAGTATCGCTAAGTTTGCTGCCAGTTGTAGCGCTAAATGTAAAATGGTTTCTACCCGTTGCGGATCAGTAGCTTGTAATTTCCATGGTTCTGTTTCGGCAAGGTATTTATTTCCCATCCGGGCTAAGTCCATGTAGGTAGCCAGCGCTTCTCTGAAACGATAACTTTCAATAGATTTTCCAATTTCAAGTGGGAAATTTTTTAAGCGTTCAATAAGCTCTTCATCTTGAGGCGTTAATGCATGCAAGGCTGGAACTTTTCCATCGTAATATTTTTGAGTTAGAACAGCCGCACGGTTTATAAAGTTACCCAGTATGGCAACCAACTCGTTGTTGTTTCTGTTTTGAAAATCTTTCCATGTAAAGTCATTGTCTTTCGTTTCTGGCGCATTGGCACAAAGGGTATAGCGCAATACATCTTGCTTGCCTGGAAATTCTTCCAAGTATTCATGCAGCCAAACAGCCCAGTTACGAGACGTTGAAATTTTATTGCCTTCCAAATTCATAAATTCATTGGCGGGCACTTGATCGGGCAAGATATAAGAACCTTCTGCTTTCAGCATGGCAGGGAAGATGATGCAATGAAATACAATGTTATCTTTCCCAATAAAGTGTACCAGCTTGCTGTCTTTGTCTTTCCAATACGTTTCCCACGTATGGTTTTTATGTTGAGGCTTTGGCGTATGAGCGAAATAGTCGCGTGTGGCAGAAATGTATCCGATGGGCGCATCAAACCAAACGTACAATACTTTACCTTCTGCGTTCGGAAGCGGAACAGGTACACCCCAATCCAAGTCGCGGGTTACCGCTCGGGGTTGTAAGCCTTGGTCAATCCACGATTTGCATTGGCCATATACGTTCGATTTCCAATCTTTATGTCCTTCGAGTATCCATTCTTTTAACCACGCTTCGTATTGGTCTAAGGGCAGGTACCAATGCTTGGTTTCTTTTAAAACGGGTTTTTCACCGCTGAGCATCGACTTCGGATTCTTTAGTTCCGCCGGGCTAAGGGTAGAACCGCAGCTTTCACACTGGTCACCGTAAGCATTTTCGTTACCACAATGCGGGCACGTACCGACAATGTAGCGATCGGCAAGAAATTGTTGAGCAGCAGGGTCGAAGTATTGTTCCGACGTTTTTTCGAGGAAAGCCTGCTTGTTGTATAAGGTGGTGAAAAACTCAGATGAAGTCTCCGAATGTATTTTACTGGATGTTCTGGAGTAAATATCGAAAGAAACCCCAAATTTCTGAAAAGAGTCCTTGATGAGCTCATGGTATTTATCTACAACTTCCTGAGGTGTAATGCCTTCTTTTTTAGCCCTTATGGTAATGGGTACCCCATGTTCGTCCGATCCTCCTATAAATAATACATCGTTTCCAGTAGAGCGAAGGTACCTTACATATACGTCAGCAGGGACGTAAACACCAGCTAAATGGCCTATATGAACAGGTCCATTGGCATAAGGAAGGGCAGAAGTGACGGTATATCTCTTAAATGGAGTACTCATAATGGAATGATTTTGCTACAAAGATAAGGTTTTTACTACTTATTTTCCTGTAAGTTGTTCGTTTAGGTTCTAAAATTAGTAACTTCGCACCTCAATTTGCATTAAACACGATCATGCAGGATATAAGAAACATAGCAATTATTGCTCACGTCGATCACGGTAAAACTACGTTGGTAGACAAAATTATTCACGCTTCTAAATTATTTAGAGAGAACCAAGAGTTCGGCGATTTAATACTTGACAACAACGACTTAGAGCGTGAACGCGGTATTACCATTACATCTAAGAACGTTTCTGTACGTTACAAAGATGTTAAAATCAACATCATCGATACACCAGGTCACAGTGACTTTGGAGGAGAAGTTGAGCGTGTATTGAAAATGGCCGATGGGGTTTGTCTTTTAGTAGATGCCTTTGAAGGAGCCATGCCACAAACACGTTTTGTGTTGGGTAAAGCATTAGACTTAGGTCTTAAGCCAATTTTGATCATTAACAAAGTAGATAAAGAAAACTGTCGTCCAGACGAAGTACACGAATCGGTATTCGATTTGATGTTTAACTTAGGGGCTACAGAAGATCAATTAGATTTCACAACCTTGTACGGTTCATCTAAACAGGGATGGATGGGTTACGATTGGAAAGAACCTACGACAGACATTACCGCTTTGTTGGATACCATCATTAAGGTAATCCCTAAAGCTCCTGAAGTTTCAGGTACTACTCAAATGCAAATCACATCGTTAGACTATTCTTCTTTTGTTGGTCGTATCGCTATCGGAAGATTATTCCGCGGTACCTTAACAGAAGGAAGTACGGTTTCTCTTTGTAAAGCAGATGGTTCTATCAAAAAAATGAAAATCAAAGAACTTCAAGTTTTTGAAGGACTAGGACGAGTAAAAGTTGCTGAAGTAACCTCTGGTGAAATATGTGCGATTATTGGTTTAGATGAATTTGAAATTGGCGATACCATTGCCGATGCAGATAATCCTGAAGCCTTGAAGCGTATATCAGTGGATGAGCCTACGATGAGTATGTTGTTTACCATTAACAACTCTCCATTCTTTGGTAAAGAAGGTAAATTTGTAACGTCTCGTCACTTGCGTGATCGTTTGTACAAAGAGATCGAAAAAAACTTAGCTTTAAGAGTTCAAGAAACAGATACAGAAGATAAATTCTTAGTGTTTGGTCGTGGTATCCTCCATTTGGCGGTATTGATCGAAACCATGCGTAGAGAAGGTTATGAATTACAAGTGGGACAACCTCAAGTATTGTTCAAAGAAATTGACGGACAACGTCATGAACCTATCGAGATCATGGTTGTAGATGTTCCTCAAGACTTTTCTGGAAAAGTAATTGACTTGGTTACCCAACGTAAAGGGGAGTTGAAAATCATGGAGCCGAAAGGCGATCTTCAACACTTAGAATTTGAAATCCCTTCTCGTGGTATTGTAGGATTACGTAACAACGTACTTACAGTATCTCAAGGTGAAGCTGTAATGACTCACCGTTTGAAAGGATACGAAGCATACAAAGGCGCTATCCCAAGCAGAAACAGTGGTTCATTGATTTCTATGGACGGTGGAAAAACAACCGCGTATTCTATCGACAAATTACAAGACAGAGGAATTTTCTTTGTGGAGCCAGGTGAAGAAGTATACATGGGTCAAGTGATTGGAGAGCATACACGTGGTAACGACTTAACGGTAAATACTGTCCGTGAAAAGAAATTGACCAACATGCGTGCTTCTGGAACAGATGATAACGTGAGAATTGTACCTAAAATTCAGTTCTCTTTGGAAGAGTCTTTAGAGTACATTCAAAAAGATGAATACGTTGAAGTAACACCAAAAAGTATTCGTATTAGAAAAATATACTTGGACGAAGGCGAACGTACAAGAATGGGTAAAAAATAAAAAACAGTTTCCGTTTATAAAAGAGCGGAGAATTAATTGTCATAATCCGATCATTGAGCATAACTCATGATCGGATTTTTGTTTTATAAAGATGTTTTCCTATTATTTGAATTGGCACTCATCTCACAAACGAATACGAAAAAATGAAACACAAAGCATTAGAAACCCCCAAAGCCTGTTTGCATTACAGACAATACGGTAAGGGCTCTAGCATCTTATTGTGCTTTCATGGGTATGGACAAGACCATGAGGTTTATCGTGAGTTAGAAGAGCGCTATGGAGTTCAGTACACGATCTTCTCTTTCGATTTGTTTTATCATGGACAAAGTTTTTGGCATGACAAGATTATACCTTTGTCGTTAGAAGCTTGGAAAGAGATCATGCAGCATTTCTGTGATGTGCATAAGATCGATCGGTTCTCTTTGGTTGGCTTTTCTATGGGTGGGAGATTTGCCCTAACCACCTTCAATGCTTTCCCTCAGCAGGTGGATCAGTTGATTTTATTGGCGCCTGATGGCATTAAAAAAAGATTTGTGTATTGGCTCATGACTTCTTTTTCAGGAACCAGATCCGTACTACGGTATTTAGTGACCAATCCAAAACCCTATCAGCAATTGATTGAAGTCTTGTTGACCATAGGATTGATCAATAAAGGTGTTTTGAGGTTTTCTGAAACACAAATGAAGACACGTGCGATGAGAAGAAGGGTGTTTTATTCTTGGACGATGTTTCGCATGCTTTTTATTCCGCCGCGCATTACTGCCCAGCAGATTAAAAAATATGGAGTAACCATTCGTGTGTACATGGGTGATTTTGATAAAGTAGTTCCGAAGGAAAATGTAAAGCCCTTGTTGCGTTATTTCCCAGAAAGTTTGAGGACATTGCCGGTTGGCCACACCGCATTATTGAAAACATGGATACAAACCAACGGTGTGTTGAAGTAAAACTTACAGCTTGCCTGACTGAATAATTTTCAAATGTTTGTTTCGGATAAACAGCGTTTGATTATCCCAAAGCACTCGGTACCAAATGGTTCCTTCGGTTCCTAATACCGTAACCCTATTTCCTTCGTCAATTTGTTCAATGCACACAGCCCCTGCTGAAGGAGATTCCATCAAGCAGGTGGGACTGATGACGACTGCACGGTCAGGAATCACGTCATAATTATTGAGAAGAAAGACAATCCCCATGATCATCAAGAAGCCGATGGGTCTAGAGCCCCATTTTTTTCTTTGCAGCGCTCTTACGACCAAATAAATAAAATAGGGGAGTCCCAGTAAAATGATGGTGAAGATGATGGGGTAATAGTAGCGACGATATAGGGAAAAGAAATACTCCAAGTCAGAAAACTCATAGCCCTTCAAATGATGCTGTTCAGAGAGTTCTTGTATTTTAGGGATGATATGGGTGTTATAGGTGAGATCAAGGTACTGGTTATAGTAAAACATAGTCAATGGAATATGTCCCGCTTGCTCTTCTATATACCCCATTTTTAAAAGCATTTGAGGAGAGTAGCGCTTATTGACTTCCCATTCTTGGAGATAAAGTTGTTGAGCCTGCTCAAAGTGTCCTTCATCAAAAAGAGAGTCAGCATGCGCTAAAAACGTATTGCTTTGAGCTAGAGCAGTTATGCTTATTCCTTGAAAAAAAAAGACAAATATTATCAACAATTTTAGGAGAAGCTTTTGCATTTTATCTGATACTGGTTACCTTTGCACTCGCAATTAAGTAAAACAGACGCTTAAAAGCAATCACGATTCCGTAGCTCAGCTGGTAGAGCACATCACTTTTAATGATGGGGTCCTGGGTTCGAATCCCAGCGGGATCACAAAAAGCGAGGTTTCAACCACCTCGCTTTTTTATTGACTAAGTTTCGCACTTGATCAGTAATAAGCAATAAACGGTAAATTTTTTATGTGTTGTATAATACGGGGGTATTACGCAAGAATTTATCTAACATTGTTTGGTATTTTTAAATACCAGCTAGAGGGATTTGAATAATTTCAAGAAGTTTTCACAAAACACAAAATGTCTACAGATTCTAAGTAATCGGTCTAAGTTTTGACAATCAAAGTCTTTGTTGTCATTCGATGAATTGTATTACATTCTTAAACATGGTTTGGCGGTTAATTTTCTTGCATTAATCAATTATCTTATAGAAATATTTTGTTCATATAGGATAATTAGTTTAGTTTTACATTGCGATTAAAGTGTAAGACTTGATAAAAAATGTCTCGGCTTTAAAAGCATATCATCGCGTTAAAAATAAGGAATGAGAGAACTGTTTAAAATTCTGTTTTTTGGATCTTTGGTCTTCGTTGGAACACAAGCGTTTTCGCAAGTAGCTCCTGGTCCTAAGAATGAAAAAGATTTACAGGACACCCAAATGGTAAAGGGCCCTGAAATTATGCCAGTATGTCGCCAAATCATTGGCTATTATCCTTCTTGGCAGTGGTACGATAGGGGCTTATTAATGGCTCCCCAAAACCTAGATTATACACGTTATACAGTACTCAACTATTCGTTTTACCAGACCGATACCTTGGGAAATATTTTTGGTACCGATGAATGGGCCGACAGTGTCCTTCTTCGTGGTCGTTACGATTGGTCTCAAGCCGTACAACCTGCATACATTACCAATACTTCTTTAATCGACTATTCTCATGCTTGGGGTGTTAAAGTAATGGTGTCCATTGGTGGATGGACATTATCAGACAACTTTCCTAAAGTAGCTGCAGATCCTGCAAGAAGAGCACACTTCGCACACAACTGTGTAGAGCTTATTCGTAGTTTTCAATTTGATGGTATTGACATCGACTGGGAATATCCAGGCTATACGGAACATAAAGGAACTCCTGCTGACAAGGAGAACTTTACCTTGTTCATGAAATCGATTCGTGACTCGATCGATACGTACGGTAAAAAAGTAAAACAAAAATTCTTGTTAACAGCTGCTTTTGGTGCTAACCAATCTCAGATGGACAATATTGAATACGATAAATTGGTCCCAATTATGGATTACTTCAACATGATGTGTTACGATTTCAACGGAACATGGAGTGATGATGCTAACCATAACTCTCCTTTGTACTCTCCAGGTTCTGGTTATGAAGGAAGTAGTGACAATGCCTTCAAATTATTAACGACAAAGTATAAAGTACCTGCAGAGAAAATCAATTTGGGTGTTGGCTTTTATGGTAGAAGCTTGAAATTTAAAGACACCAAACCAGCGCTTTACGCTAAAAATGAAACAAAGAAAACCGACGACCGCACGTTCATCGAAGACGAAGGTTCTCCTCAGTACTATAATATATTAGCGAAAAAAGACAAAGCAGGATTGGTTGAGAAATGGGATAGTATTGCTCAAGTACCATACATGATCAGCGAAGAAAAAGGTATTTTCTTGTCTTATGACAATGCGCGCTCTATTCGACTAAAAGCTGAATACGTTGTGAAAAACGAAGCTGCTGGTGTAATCATCTGGGAAGTAACAGGAGATTACCTAGAGAAAAAACCAGGAACAGGTAAAATAATAGGTACGCCATTAGCGGATGAATTAATTGATGTTCTACAACCTTGTCGTAGAAAAACAATTAAAAAACGCTGGAGGAATTAATTACTTTTTAATCGATGCCACTAAAAATGGAAATGAAATTTAAAAAACGTATTTCCCTCTGGTTATTAGGAAGCTTCTTCTTGTCGTGTAATGTATATGCGACAGATAAGACCCCTGAAACCGGCGCTGGAGATAAAGAAAAGGTATCCGATGGTGCTCCTAAATTAGGAGTTCCATACGCTACGAGGTTTAGAGGTCCAGATCCTAATCCAACTTCTGGTTACAACTTCTTAAATCCTGACGACAGAAAAGGAAAATCTACTTTTGTCGGAAACGTATTGGACAATGTTCAAATTTCTGGAACAATCAGGTTACTGACGATTTACAGAAACATGGAGAAGTCTTACGACGACATGGTTACTGGGCCAAAGAACTTTTCGATTTACGATTATCCATTGGCAAGTGCAGGAAATAACGTAGGGGGTGGTTTCCCTCAGTTGGAATTTAACTTAACGTCTAGAATTTCACCGAAGTTCTTGTTCAATGTGGGCTACTCGTTTGCTCACTCTATGACAGGAAGTAATGGTGGTGGCCGTGTAGCGAGTTCTCGTCAAAACTTATTCTTCAATGGTAAAATTAATGCCGGTGCATTCCGATTTGACATCAGTGCGGGTGGTATTTTGTGGACAGGCTTAAGCCGTTTCACAATGGGGCAACCTAACTACCGTGACAGTTATTTCAACCGTATGCCTTGGGATTGGTACAGAAACTCTTTCTTGCGTTATGAAGAGTACTATACCTTATCTCGTAACGTAGGTGCGGAAGCAAATGGTCGTTCTCCTATACTAGGCTTTATCGCCAAGACAGACATTCTTCCTTTAGGTGTAAAAGTAACAACCTTATACGGTCGTACGAATACCAACGTGCCAGTAGGTTTAGCAGTTAAACACTATCCTTCTTATACGGTGGGTGTGCGTGTAGAGAAGTTAATCTTTACACGTTACGTAGCAGGTAAAATTGGAGTAAACTACCGTGGTAAATTCAGCAATGAAACTCCTGGTAATAGTATTCCTAATAACCAACAAATGTACACCTTCGATGGAGATGTAAGAATTAGAAAAGTGCGTGTAGCTGCTGAAGTTGGTTTCTCTCAATTAGAGGGTCGTAACATTGGTTCAGTTGATCAAGTAGCTGCAACTCCTGCTGCTGAAGTAGCTACTACCACATACAAACAACAAGGTTTTGGGTTTTCAGTAAAAGGAGAATTGGATAGAGACTTAACAACTTTACCTATATCTTTAGAATATTACAACATTGACAAATGGATGATCAGTCAAGATGGTTCGATCATCAATTCCAATTCAAAAGCTTTACTTCAAGGCTCTGACGCTTTGTATGATTTGTTTTTTCAACAAAACTTAGCTCAAGAAATTGGTATCATTTGTAATAACCGTCAAGGCATAAACTTAACCTTAGAGAAAAACTTCGGTAAGTTGAAAACTCAATTTGGCGCAGCTTGGAGCCAAGACCTTGAAAACTTAGGGGATACGGTTACCTTTCAGCACCGTGTAAGTGCTTTTTCTCGCTCTCGTTTTCATCCTTGGTTTAATGCAGGTGGTAATTACGGACGTATTAAAAGTGGTTGGATGAGAACCTATGAAATTGTTTCTATCACCGATAAAGCAAAAGGTATTTCTACAGACTATTTGAAAGGCTACAGCGCTTTGGAATTATTTTTGAAATATAAAATAACAGTATTTAATAGAGACCTAGTTTTATTAAACTACAACAGTTATAACAGTGTCGACGACAAACTTAAAGTTGTTGGTACGACGGATGCTTCATTCATTCGAGTGTTCTTCGAAGATTTCACCGCTTCTTATAAATTGACCAAGAAAGTTTCAGTAGTAGGCAACGTAGGCTTCGAAAGAGCTTTGGGAGGTACTCGTACTCAAGAGGTATCTCCAGGGTCAGGGAAATTCATCAATCAAACAGGAACGGCTTTCGCTTTGGGTGTAGATTACGATTTTACACGTAATGCAGGTCTTCACATCCGCCACACGTGGTTGCAACACAAAGACGCTAACTTTGTATTGGATGAATACAAAGGCACAGAAACAAATATCGAGTTAAAAATCTTCTTTTAAATTTCAACATACATGAACAAGATTGTTTTTTTATTGGCATTAGCAATTGGAGCAACAGCTCTTACCGCTAACGCGCAGGTGTTAAACAAAAATACCACCTTTAAACTAGGAGGCTTAGGTCGTTCGGTATTGACCAGTGATAAATTGAGTGGTCCTGCATTGGCTGGAGATACGATCTCTGCCAACAAAGGATTGGGAGGTTATACCTTATTCGATTTGAATGCTGATTTGACCATCAACCAAATCTTCAATGCCAATGTCATCATGCGTATTAAGAACCCATACGGTTCATTCTACGGTCAAGATACATACTTCGAATTTCGTCAGTTGCAATTCAACGGACGCATCGGACGTAACTTGAAATACGAAGTAGGTGATATCTATGTTGGTCTTACGCCTTACACAGTGCACAATTCAAAAGAGCCTACGGATAGTCGTTTTGAAGCGGATGCCTTCAAAGTAAGAAGAGACATCTTGGAATATGAAAACTTCTACGTAGGAAATAAATGGCGTTTACAAGGAGTTCAATTGAACTACGGCTTGGATTCGGTTGTGAGTTTCAAAAGAGTCAACTTGAAAGTATTTGGTGTTCGTACCAATACGACCAATGAAGGTACCGTGCCAGACAGAGTATTCTTGGGTGGACGTTTGGATCTCATTAAAAACGACAATCTTAAATTTGGCTTGAACGGTGTTTCATTTACAGATCTTCCTATTTCTGCAACACAAGTGGAATTACACAACAATGTATTTACTGCCGATGGAGCCTATACTTGGCAAAACGATGCCTTGTTATTAGGTATCGCCATAGAAGGTGGTATGTCTGATACCAAATACAAAGATAATTTCGCTGTAACGGAGAATAAATTCTCTGACTATTTCTACAATCCAGAATTGAAAGCTGGTTTTAAACCGGCTAAAATTAACTTGACTGCAGGTTACAGAAACGTTGGTCCACAATTCAATAGCCCAAGTGCACAAACACAACGTGTCAATGCAAGCTATAACCCTACGATCTTCCCAACAATGCAAAACAGTATTTCTACTACTAATCCAACTGGAGACAGGGGACAAGCATTGTATGACCGTTCTACAGAAGAAGGTGTTTATAACAGAAGTCTTTCTCAAAGTTTACAAGCGTTTGCTCCTCAATACGGTAACATCACACCTTACGGAACAGCTACGCCTAACCGTACTGGTATTAGCGCAGGATTAGCGACCGATACTTCTTTGCACAACATTACTGTTGAAGCAAATGTAGATATGTTAAGTGAGATCAACCCTGAGTTGACAAATGACTTGCGTAAATTCATGGGTATTCGTGGAGGTGTGTTAGTGAACATCGGTGGTTTGGCGAAATTGAATCGTTTAATTGGTGTTTCGGTAGGTGTTAAAAATGAAAGCACAAAACGTGGTACCGTAGGAGTAGATTTAGGAGTAGATTTTAAATCGACCATTATTGATGCTGGATTTGCTTTAGAAACCTTTAGAAAAGTTGATTTAATCGGTGGAGTGAAGCTTTTAACGGCTAAGGGTAATGAATTCTTAGCTCAAAGAAACAATGCCATCAGTCAAGTTGACGGATATACCGCTTACGTTTACGATGGTTCAGAGAATACAATGTGTGGAGGCTTAAGATTCAGGTTTGCAGAGTTTGCTCAAGCATCTGTGGTGTACAATACCACCATGGTTAAAAGAACGATCAATGCAAGTTTACAAGATTATACTTACAATCAATTGTTCATGAACTTTGTCTTAAAATTCTAAGGAATATGAAAAGATCAAACCGAATAATCGTTGTTTTATTGGCTCTGGTAGTATCCTTGGGTACTTTTTGGGCTTGTAAAAGAACCATGAGCAACGATGAGGTGTTGGGCAATGCACAATTGATGACCGCTCCTGCTGGCTTTACTGGGATTGTTGGGGCAGTAGGTCCAGTAACTCGTTTATGGAGTCGTGCATCAATACCTCCTGGAAATCAAGGCGATGTCATTGATGAAACGTTTAAATTGAATTTTGCTCCTTCATCATACCACAATGTTTTTTTTGAAAACGAGTTGTCGCATGAAGTTACTTGGTATATTAATTTGAAAGGAGTCAATTCTGGAGCTGAAAAGAAATTTACAGGTACGGGCAAATACATCGATTCCAACCAAGTGTTTTGGGATGGATCGGCAGATGGCTATCGTTTTTTTGTAAAAGGAGAAACCGTGCACTATACTGTTTCATTTTTAGGAACATCAATTTCTTATACCGATTCACTAACTATTAACAATAGTGTACAAGGAGCTAAAAAATATACTGGTAGCATAAAGATTTTAGGCAATGGCGATACATTAAGGTATAAACTTATAGATGATTTCGATACACAGCTGCCTTCAGCGTCAGTACCGGGTTGTAGAACCAGTTATTCTGATTTAGCAGATGGGTCAGGTAAATCATCATTTTATACCACGGATAGGAAACAAGTTGGTGGCTATTTCTCTTATTACATGATTGGTACTGATAATAATGGGAATGGGTACATGGGTGGAGCAAGTGGTGAAGCCTTAACTGAAATGCATAATTTTACCACTGAAAAGGATCCTTCTAAGGTTTTTTTCAATGTGTATATCTATGGGTACGGTCGACCAAATTCCGCTTTGTTTTTGCAAGCGTATGAAAATGATTTTGCTAATCCGCCTTCTTTTCCATTACCTAGAGATAAAGGACAAAATGATATGTGGTATTCCATTGTCAATGTAAATTGGACAGGTTGGAAATTAGTCAGCATACCTTACTCTAGTTTTAAACCGGCTAATAATCCGCTATCAGGTGGCGGAGGAAACAGAATTAAGGAACCTAATAAATTGTGCGGTTTTGGTATAGAATTAGAATCTTATCCAACACCAGGATTGACGATTGAGTTAGCGATTGATGAGATTTATTTGACTGAAAATGCTCCTTTTCAACCTTAAAATTAACATTATGAAAAAATTGGCAATAGTCTTGATGTCATTCTTTTTGATGCAATGTGCATGCAAAAGAACGACAGATACTTTAGGTCCTGAATCTTGTCCTACGAGTGATTTTAAAGTTACTACTCCGTTAGTCTTTAAAGACAATAGTGGTGGACCTAACAGTACTACGCAATTGAATTTAATGAATAGTTTTGCCAAAGTTACGGCAACGTTCAATGAAAACATCAGCTATACGCTTACCATTAAAGGCTTGACTTCAGGCGCAGAGTTTATAATGAACAGCAGCGGTTCAAGTATAGATTACAATTGGTATGGTAATTCTACCAATAGATTGTATTTCAAACAAAACGAGGTGTTAGTATACACACTTTCCAATGTTTGTAAAAAAGAACCATTGGGACAGGGTGAGATTAAACTAACCACGATTGTGGGATATACAGGTTTTGGTTTAAAAGTAATCAATTTTGAAGATTCTCCTCCAGTTCCGGGAGGCCCATATGGTTTTACGACACCTCCTCTTAACATGACGCCATCTAGTTCTGGATATATAGCATCTCCGCAAGGACAAAATTATCGTCATTATGTTGGAACTTCTCCAACTACTACTCCTATATGGTATTTTGGTGGTCAAGGCTTTGATGGGATTAATTTTACTTCTTTAGGGACTGACCCAACGAAAGTATACCTTAATTTCTTCGCCAAAGGTACAGACAATTCACAATGTGGAATGATGTTTAAAGAATTGTCACATGGTTCTTTATTGAACAGGAAATTTCTTGCTAACGTATCGCCTACACAATGGAAGTTGTATAGCGTTAAATTGTCAGAAATCGGTATTATAAATCCTGCAGCAATACAAAACTTGGATTTCAATTTAGGCGCAGCGACTGTTCCTGCAAATCGAGTTGAAGTAGACTTAGATCTTGTTATATTTACATTAAATGAACCTTTTTAAATATAACCTTGAATTATATAATCTTTATTCGTAAAATTGAATACTAAACTTAATTAACTAAACCCAAAACCAATAATATGAAAAAAATATTACTTAGCGCAGTAGCATTGCTTGCTGTTGTACAGTTCTCTAATGCTCAAAACGTTTCTACCTATACTGTAGATTATGCATCAGGTACAGATTTGACTTGTTTGTCTGGTGCTGCAATTCAATCGGGTGTAAATCCTTCTGGAGCTGCTTACGGCAATGCTGCTCGTATTCCTACTTATGGTTATGATTTTGCTGCAAATGCTGCATTAACATTTACAGTAACTTCTGCTACTCCTTCTGGTGCAGCTGATCCAGTGTGGTTTGATTTATATTACAAAAAAGGTGCTGCAGGTCCAAGCCAAACTTGTAATGCATTTTCAGTGGATGATGATAACCTAGACATGTCTACTAACAAAAAAGTATGTATCATTGCTAAATCTAGTGTTGCAGGATCTAAATTTGGTGTTGATTTATGGTCTAAAACAACAGGTGGTCAACCATGGGTAGCTAACTCTGCTACTTACACAGTAACAGGTGGTCCAATTGTTAAAGAAGTAGGTCCATTGACTACATCTTATGCTGCGTATGAAATCGATTTCGGTACTGAGGCGTTATACAATTCTTGGGCAAATAAAAACACAATCCAAGGTTTTGGCTTAAACTCTACTACTGTATTTGATGGTGCTACAATTTCTATCCAAAGAATCATTTTAGGAAACACTGCTACATGTGCATTAACTTCTGGAACTTCTTCAGCTAACGTAGTAAATGATCAAGTAACTTTATTCCCTAACCCTGCAAAAGGTTCTTTCAATGTAGATGTAACTGCAATGAATGTTGAATCTGCTTTGGTTAAGGTAATGAACTCAAACGGAACTGTAGTAAAAGAATTTACTGCTGCTGACGTTACTTCAGTTTCTACTGAAGGAATGGTTAAAGGTATCTACTTGGTACAAGTTACTTCTGGTAACAAAGTAGCAAACAAAAAAGTAGTTGTTGAGTAATTTTTCTTCGAAAGAGAAAATTCTTAAATATTTAAAAGGTCGGTATATTAATATACCGACCTTTTTTGTAATTTAACTTTTCGAAAGGAATTTGATATAGTCAAATTCAGGATTAAGATCTTGTTTAACGTATAACAATTTAGCTGCCAGTTGATCATATAAGATCAACGGTTCTTTAAACGCTTATGGAAAAAAGTAAATCAACCACGCATTTTGCAACCTTAGTCACAGTATTCTTCTTTTGGGGATTTCTTGCTGCTTCAAACGGTGTTTTTATTCCCTTTTGTAAAGGACATTTTAACCTCACTCAATTAGAGTCTCAATTGATTGACCTTGCCTTCTACTTTGCTTATTTCTTAGGGTCTTTGTCATTGTACTTGTACCAAAGAATGTCGAAAGTAGATCTGTTGAATAAGATCGGTTATAAAATGGGTATTGTGTACGGTTTGATCATTTCAGCCGTCGGAGCCTTGACCATGATAGGCTCTATTTCACTTGGAAATTACTGGTTGATTTTAGCTTCGTTCTTTTTGATTGCGATGGGTTTTTCTCTTCAGCAAACGTGTGCTCAGCCTTTTGCCATTGCCTTGGGTGACCCAGCAACAGGTTCTCACCGTTTAAATTTGGCGGGTGGCGTGAACTCATTTGCTGCAACAGTAGGACCGATCATCGTATCGTATTTCTTGTTTGGCTCTATCAAAGGTGCTGAAAAAGTAGAAATCTCATCTGTCAATACCATGTATGGTTTCTTGGCCATCTTGTTCTTAGGTGTTGCTTTGTTCTTTTATAAATCTCAATTGCCTTCTGTTACCACCGATGAAGAATTGGAGCCGGGTGCAGGTGCTTTAAAATACCCGCAATTGGTATTGGGTATGATTGCCATTTTCGTTTATGTTGGAGTGGAAGTATCGATCCAAAGTAATTTGGGTGCCTTATTGAAATTGCCAGAGTTTGGTGGCTATGCAGAATCCGGCATTTCTCATTTTATTTCTTTGTATTGGGGTAGTATGATGATCGGTCGATGGACAGGTTCCATCACTGTTTTTAACTTGAGTAAAGTATGGTTTAATATTTTAACAATCGTTGTTCCTTACCTTGCCTTTGCTGTAGTACTTGGAGCAAACGTCATTGGAGGAAACGATGTGAGTGAATTGTATATTTATGCTGCAGTTATTCCCTTGTTGATCCTTGCGATTTTCTTGGGTCAAGAAAAACCAGCACGTACCTTATTGATTTTGTCTTTATTCGGAATGGCTGCAATGTTGATTGGTTTGTTTACAACGGGTAAAGTTGCTGTTTTTGCATTCGTAAGCGGTGGATTGTATTGTTCAGTAATGTGGCCATGTATTTTCGCATTGGCTGTTGCAGGTTTAGGTAAATACACGAGTCAAGGATCTACATTCTTAATCATGATGATCTTGGGTGGAGCCATTATTCCTCCAGCACAAGGTTTGTTAGCGGATATGGAGTCTATTCAAATTCACCAATCGTACTGGTTAGCCGTTGCTTGTTTTGCTTATTTGGCTTTCTATGGTTACAAAGTGGCGAATATCTTAAGAAGCCAAGGGGTTGAATTCAATCAAAAATCTTCCGCAGGACATTAATAGGGAAGGTATCAGGTATCAGTAGTCAGGTATCAGTGTCGAATATAGGTTTAAAACAAAGAGGTTTCATTTCAATTTAAGAAACGAGATCTCTTTGTTTTTAGCAGACAAGATTTTACTGACCACTGATACCTGACCACTGACTACTTTATGAGGTACGCATCAGTCGATATACTCCGTGGCTTTACGGTTGCCATCATGATTTTGGTGAATAATCCAGGCTCTTGGTCGCATGTAGATCCAATGCTGGAACATGCTGCTTGGCATGGATGCCGGATGGCTGATTTTGTCTTTCCTTTTTTCTTATTCATTGTTGGCTTATCCATTGTTTTTGCACTGAGCAAAGCCTTAGAAGCGGGTGCTGATAAAAAGCAATTGGCTCTTAAATCACTCAAGCGCGGCGGCATTTTGTTTGCCTTGGGACTTTTCTTAAACGCTTTTCCTGATTTCGATTTTCAAACCTTGCGTATACCGGGTGTTTTACAACGCATTGGAATTGTCTTTGCGATTACGGCTGTTCTGTTTATTTACCTTTCAGAAAAGCAGAGAAGGGGAGTAGCCCTCTTTGTTTTATTGGCCTATTGGGGATTATTGGTGCTGGTTCCAGTTCCGGGACTAGGGGAGGCTTCATTAGAAAAAGGTAAAGATCTAGGTGCTTGGCTCGATCACTTGCTGTTAAACGGTCATTTGTGGAAATACTCCATGACATGGGATCCAGAAGGTATATTAAGTACACTCACGTCAATTGTAAGTGCCTTGTTTGGCGTTTCAGCTGCTGTATACATGAGGAAAAATTCGCGACCAGTAAAGGGTTTATTGTGGGCTGGAGTCGTTTTCGCATGCGCTGGCCTTCTTTGGAACATGGTTTTTCCGATGAATAAATCTTTGTGGACCAGTTCATATGTCGTGTTTACGAGTGGTGTAGCCTTTATATTGTTGGGCCTTTCCATTTTCTTATTCGATGAAAAGGGTGTAAGCAAAGGCACAACGGTCTTCAGGGCTTTGGGCGCTAATCCTTTGGCGGCCTATTTTGGGTCTGAATTATTGGCAAGGATCCTTTGCACGGTTAAAGTACACGATTTTTATCTATCGGAATGGAGCTTTATGGTTTATACTTCCTTCTTAGAACCGGCTCAGGCTTCAGTTGTATCTGCTATGGTAACTGTACTTTTTTGGTCTCTAATCGCTTGGGTATTGTATAAGAAAAAGATCTTCATTAAGATTTAGTTTTTATAAGTGAGAATAGTCTTTTTCTCTTTTAAGAGTTTTAGATAACAATTAAAAGGCCCTTTATTCCGTGTTATTCCATCTGTTGAATTATATTATTTTAATATTTGTTTAGAATTCAATACTCTTTTTTTAGTCCTCAGTTGATTCCTATCGCATTTTTCGAATTTGAAGGGCTTACTTTAGTCTATATTTGACGTATACACTTTAGGTCTGATCATGAATCCATTTTAAATATTTGGCGTTTAAACAGCACTAAGTGTTTTATTACTTGCTATTGTAAGTATGAAACAATAAATTGCACTATATCGGTATCCTTTAGAATACTTCTTATAAAAAGATAAACATGAGTACAAAACGACTATCCTCATTACTGTTTAAATCGATTCTAGCTTTGTTGTTTTTTACATCTACTGCACAAGCGGCATCATTTGTAGTAACGAATTTAAGCAGGTACGACAGCTGGCAAGTTCCAGTTGCAGGTTCATTGCGCAAAGCATTGGAAGATGCGGCAGCAGCTGGTGTTGGACCACATACTATCACGTTTGATTTTACTGCATTAGGAGCGAATCCTGTATTTACGTTTACGGGTGATGAATACCTTAACAACATAAGTACTTTTGCATTGAATGGAACCAATGTAACACTTGATGGATTGACAGGTCGTCCAGTAGGAGGGTCAGTAACGTTTAGCTCAGCTCCTTATGCAGGGAGTACCAGTGCTCCTGGTAATGCAGTATTTGTAATGAAAGGGACGAGCAATACGATAAAAGGCATTACAATCACATCGACTGCGGCTGCTTTTACCTATACCATGGGATTAATAGTTACCGGTACTGGTCATACGGTTACACAAAATAATTTCATCAATGGATCGGGAGTAGGCTTACGTTTAACGGGTACTACAAATGCGGTGGTGAAAAATAATCTTGTGGAGAACAATGGTGCTGGAGGAATTTTAATTGATGGAGTAAGTACAGGAGCCCTTATTGGTGGGTGTACAGTAGGAGATGGTAACACCATTATCAGAAACGGTAATGCGACTTTCGATCTTGGTCATGACGATGAAGGAAATGGTATTACGTTAGGTGGTCAGTTTTTATCGTGTACGGCTACTGTTGGCAGTCCACTTAAAATACAAGGAAATTATATTGGTACAACATCTTCTTTTAATTTTCAAGACGGAAGTTCAAACTTCTTGGGTAATTCTCATCACGGTATTTCTGTTTGGCAGGCGACGAATGTAACGATAGGCGGTACTTGTCCTAATTATGTTGCAAACAATGGCTTTAGAAGGATCGCATCAGGCATTACGATTTATGCGAGTGATGGTATTCTCATTGATGGTAATATCGTTGGAACGGATGGAGTTACAGGTAAAAAAATAGGGAATAATTTTGATGGGATCACGATAAACGCTGCGAGAAACAATACGATCACGAATAACATCATTGGTAATTGTATCAACGGTATTGCCATTAGAAATTCAATCGGTTCTCCAGGTGTAACGCCAACCGGCAATATCATCTCAAACAATAAAATTGGGGTTGATAATGTAGGGAACTTTATCGGTGCATCGTCTGCTGGAATTTCTATAGAAGGAAATGCAACGACAACACTTATTCAAAGCAATACCATAAAATCAATCGGCACCACATTCTCTTATGGAAATGGTAAAACGAATCCGGCAACGAATTCGGGTATTGGTATTTTTATTCAAGGTACAGCAGGTAACCAATCGCATTCGGTATTTTTAAATACCATTGGCCGTCAGTCAGCGGATGGAGCGAGTGCTAACAACGTAGGTAATGCCATTTTAATTACCGGTTCTACAGATAACCTTATCGGTGATTTAGCGAAAGGAAATATTATTGGTTCCAATGGAACAACCAGCGACATCGTCGTAGACGGTGCATCAGCGATTCGAAATAAAATTACCTACAATCAATTTGTATGTAACGGTTCGTATGCAACCAAAGGGATTGAATTAAAAAACACAGGGAATGTTGATTTCGGTAAACCTGCATTGGTTACTGTAGACATGAGTTCTTCAGGTACCATCACAGGAGACGCTCCAGCCAATTCTACCGTGCACGTGTACAGTAGAGCTTCAAATTGTAATCAATGTTTAACCAGCACGACAGGCAACTTCTCAAGAGGCAATACGCTGTTGGGTATTGTAACCGCTACAGTAGCTGGTAAATGGTCTTTTGTAACGGGTCAACCTGCAACAAACATTGTCGTAACAGCTACCAATGCAAGTAATAATACCTCTGAGTTTTCTTATTGTGTTACACCTTTAACGGTTTGTCCGACGATCATTAACGCCGGTCCAGACCAAACCATTTGTAATGCAACAACAGCAACATTAGCAGCCTTGACTCCTGATGGAGGTGGTGTTGGTGCATGGACTACGGTAACTGGTACAGGTACTGCTACAACACCTGCAAGTATATCATCAGGTTTAACAGGTCTTACTGTAGGCGCGAGTACTACATTCAGATGGACCGTTACAGCAGCAAGTTGTCCTACTTTATCTGATGATGTAATCATTACGATTTCAGCCTTACCTTCATCGAATGCAGGTTCTGCGCAAAGTGTATGTAATGCTACTACGGCTAACTTAGCCGCTACGAATCCTGCTTTGGGAACAGGAGCTTGGACTACATTGAGTGGAACAGGAGTTGCCTCTTCTCCTAACAGCAATACTTCTAACGTTACAGGTCTTACTGTTGGTGCGGCATCTGTCTTTACATGGACTGTTACGAACGGAGCATGTATTGTTACTTCTACAGTAACAGTTACTTCTTCTTCTCCTGTAACGTCTAACGCAGGTTCAGCATTTAGTGTATGTAATGCTACAACGGCTACCTTAGCAGCCACTGCACCTTCATTAGGTACAGGAACCTGGACCACTACCTCAGGTACAGGTACAGCTACTTCTGTCAACAGTGCCACTTCAGGTGTTACTGGTTTGACCGTTGGCGCATCTTCGACATTCCAATGGACCGTTGTAAACGGAGCTTGTAATGCCAATACGAGTGTAATTGTTACTTCGTCTGCTCCTGTGACTTCTAATGCTGGTTCAGCATTCAGTGTATGTAATGCTACCACCGCTACCTTAGCGGCCACTGCTCCTGGAGTAGGTACAGGTACTTGGACAACCACATCGGGAACAGGTACGGCTACTTCAGTCAACAGTGCCACTTCAGGTGTTACCGGTTTAACCGTTGGTGCATCTTCGACCTTTACTTGGACCGTTGTAAACGGAGCATGTAATGCAAACACGAGTGTAATCGTTACTGCTTCTCCTGCCTTAACTGCGAATGCAGGTACGGCCTTTAGTGTATGTAACGCTACTACAGCTACTTTGTCAGCTACTTCTCCTTCAGGAGGAACAGGTACTTGGACAACCACATCGGGTACAGGTACAGCTACTTCTATAAACAGTCCTACTTCAGGTGTTACAGGTTTGACGGTTGGAGCAACTTCAACATTCTTGTGGACAGTAAGCAACGGGATATGTGCAGATGCTACTTCTTCAGTTACGATTAGCTCTTCAACACTTGCTGTAGCGGATGAAGGAGTAGATCAAGCACTTTGTGATATCACAACCACCAACATGACAGGGACAGGAACTGGAACATGGTCTGTTGTAAGTGGAACAGCCGTTATTGCAGCTGGTCAATTGAACAACCCAACAGCATCGGTAACAGGCTTAACGATAGGCGGTACTTCCGTTTTAAAATGGACTGTTGCTAACGGTGCATGTCCTGCTAGCGCGGATGTAACGATTGATGTCATGGCTCCAGCCTTGTTGAATGCAGGTTCTAGTTTAATAACCTGTTCAAATTCATTTACCTTGAGTGCTTTAGATCCAGGTAATGGGTATACAGGAGCATGGACATCGTCGAATCCATCTTTAGTCTTTACGCCTGCAAACGATCCTAATGCTGTAGTTACTGGTTTTACCAGTGGTGCGAATGTATTGACATGGACAGTGACGGGTTCAGGAGCTTGTTCAGGTACGAGCAGCGCATCCATTACGATTACCTTTGGGTCTTCAGATTTGAGTGTGATATTAGAAGCACCAAAGGATACGCTTTGTGTCGGTACTCCTAGAACCTTGAGGGCTATTGCATCAGGCGGTTCAGGTAACTACGCTTATGTGTGGGTTTCCAAATTAAACTTAACAAACCCTGTCATCGATTTTACAGTGACCATCGACACGACCAAAAGTAATATTTATACTACTACACCTACTCAACCGAAGAGCTTGTATTGGTTGATCTTGGTCGATCGTACCAACTCGGGTTGTATAACGCCTTTAGAAGCCGATACGATCTATGCTGTAAACGGTCAAGATTTGAATGTGCCTAACTTAATTACGCCAAACGAAGACGGATCAAACGACTATTGGGTGTTGAGGGATAAAAATACAGGACAAGATCTATTACCTGGAACGGACTTTCATTTGTACAACCGTTGGGGAAACCGTGTCTTTGAAATGGGTAGTTACGACAACCGTTTCAAAGCAGAGAAAATCTCTGATGGTATCTACTACTATGATTTAAAAAGTAGTTGCGGAGGAAAAGAATACAAAGGCTGGTTGCAAGTGCTAGGGAACAACAAACCTTAAGCTTCGACTTAGTTCAGAGGAAATCAAAGCCTCCTTTCCAGATAGAAATGGAAGGGAGGTTTTTTTACGAAAAAAGTATTTTGTTTTTCCTTGCTCAAATTTACAAGAAGATGGATGTTTAGGTAAATTAGGCTTCTAAATACTCAGAGGCTGGCGTGCGGTGGGTGTCCACGAAAAGAGCGTCCCGCTATTTAGCGGGAGTTTTTCGTGGCGCCTTTTTCTTTTGTTTCTTTTCTTTTGGGCGAACAAAAGAAAAGAAAATGACCAACATCAAAATCAAATCTATATTACTGTAGCCCTGAGAAGAACTAAAATTCTATTTCTTTTATGAAAAAACTTGATCCCTGTACCTAGAAAATTTCTTTTTTATAGCTATTTTTAAGGCTCCATAGAACTGAACCCTTACCATTACTATTAAGCCTTTCGAATATGAACAATAACGATCTTTCAAGAAGATACGAGAAAGTACCTACCGAAATATTTGCAAATCCTGGAGAAGCCTCTGTAAAAGTTGCGAGAGAAATTGCAGACTTGATTAAGGCAAAACAAAAAGAAGGCAAATCTGCGGTATTAGGCCTTGCTACAGGATCAACACCTAAAAAAGTATACGCTGAACTCAGACGCTTACACAAAGAAGAAGGCTTGAGTTTTGCCAATGTCATCACCTTCAACTTGGATGAATACTATCCAATGGAAGCGAATGCGATCCAAAGCTATGTGTTGTTTATGAAACAACAGTTGTTTGACCATGTAGACATCAAACCTGAAAATTATAACATCCCTGACGGTACATTAAAGAAAGAGCAAATCGCTGCCTTTTGTGATCAATACGAAAAGAAAATAGCTACTGCAGGCGGTATCGATATTCAATTGTTGGGTATTGGTGGTACAGGTCATATCGGTTTCAACGAACCGGGTTCTCAAATCAATTCGAAGACACGTTTAATCGCTTTAGATTACAGCACAAGAGCTGCTGCTGCTGCTGATTTCTTTGGTCTAGCGAACGTTCCTACAAAAGCAATCACCTTAGGTGTAAGTGCGATCATGTCTGCAAAACGTGTCATCTTAATGGCATGGAATGAAGGCAAGGCAGGCATTGTAAAAAAATCAGTAGAAGGCGATGTTACTGAACGTGTACCAGCTTCTTACTTGCAACAACATAAAAATGCAGTCTATATTTTAGATGAAGGTGCAGCATCTAAATTGACAAGAATCGATACTCCTTGGGTCGTTGATACGGTAGAGTGGAATAACTTCATGGTGAAAAAAGCCGTGACGCGTTTGGCTAAGAAAATGGCTAAACCCATTTTGAAATTGACCGATGAAAATTACAATGAAAACGGCATGAGTGATTTGTTGGCCACACACGGCACAGCACACACCGTGAACATTGATGTATTCAATCAATTACAACATACCATTACAGGATGGCCAGGTGGTAAGCCTAATTCAGAAGACAATACACGTCCTGAAAGAGCAAATCCTGCAAAGAAAAGAGTCATCATATTCAGTCCGCATCCAGACGATGACATCATCTCGATGGGTGGTACGTTCATTCGTTTACACGAACAAGGTCACGATGTACACATCGGTTACCAAACCTCTGGAAACATTGCCGTAGCGGATGATGAGGCGATTCGTTTCTCTGATTTCGTGTGCGACTACAATGAGAAATTCGGTTTCGATAACAAACCAGCTTCTGCTTTGCTTCAAAAAGCAAGAACATTTTTGAAAAGTAAAAAAAGTGTTAGCGATAAAGACAGCGATGAAGTTCGTCAAATCAAAGGAATGATTCGTAAAGGCGAAGCGAAAGCAACATGCCGTTACGTAGGTCTCCCGGATGAGAATGCACATTTCATGAACTTACCTTTTTATGAAACGGGTCAAGTAGAGAAAAAACCAATCGGTGAAGAAGACATCCAAATCATTGCTGACTTGATAGAAAAAATTAAACCGCATCAAATTTTTGCAGCGGGTGACTTAGCCGATCCACACGGTACGCATAAAGTTTGTTTAGACGGTATCTTTGCTGCGGTAGAGCGTTTGAAACACAAAGACTTCATGAAAGACTGTTGGGTATGGTTGTACCGCGGTGCTTGGGCTGAATGGGATATCCATGAAATTGAAATGGCAGTTCCAATGAGTCCGCAACAAGTATTGCAAAAACGTTACGGTATTTTCAAACACCAATCTCAAAAAGACGGTGTGGTTTTCCAGGGTTCCGATGCAAGAGAATTTTGGCAACGTGCGGAAGACCGTAACAGTGAAACAGCAGAATTATACAATACCCTAGGCCTTGCGGAATACGCAGCGATGGAGGCTTTTGTGCGCTGGAAATATTAATGGATATTGAAATACGATAGAGACGCGATTCATCGCGTCTCTAAAAAGACCGATGCGAAAGCGTCGGTCTTTTTTTATTAGGTATCAGTGGTCAGTGGTCAGGTATCAGTATGTCAGTTTACTAACCCTTCAAATTGTGCTAAAGCAAAATATAGAATCTTTTTTTTCAGTTAGCTAAAGACAAACGGAGAGAGAATATAACAAGGCCCTACTGTATACTGCCTACTGTCAACTGTCTACTAAAACTGACCACTGATACCTGACTCCTGATCCCTAACTTCTATCTACTTTTCTTCCCTTTCCCCTTGCTCAAACCTGATAATTGCCTAAATTGTATAGTGTATGAATACAGGTAAAGCATTTTTATGGCGAGTTTAAGTTTTTGGGATTACTTTATCATAGGCGCATACATGTTACTCATGCTCGCGATCGGTTTATTTTACCGAAAAACGGGGAGTAAAAACATTGAAGCATTTTTTTTAGGAGGAAGAAATTTTCCTTGGTGGTTAGCAGGTGTTTCCTTAGTGGCTACCACCTTTGCTGCCGATACGCCATTAGCCGTTACTGAATTGGTCAACAATAAAGGTGGAGTTTCTGGCAATTGGATGTGGTGGAATTTCTTAGCAGGTGGTATGCTTACGACTTTCTTTTTTGCCAAACTTTGGTGGAGAGCAGATGTACTCACCGATTTAGAATTAATAGAAATTAGATACTCTGGCAAAACCGCCGCTTTCTTACGAGGCTTTAGGGCTGTATACCTTGGAGTATTTATGAACTCATTGATCATCGGATGGGTAAACGTAGCTTTGGTTTCCATCCTCCAAATCTTTTTTGATATTCCCCAAGAAGATGTACTCTGGTACATTGCTATCGCCATGGTCATTACAGCGGTTTATTCTGCCATGTCTGGATTGTTGGGCGTTGCTGTTACCGATTTCATTCAATTCTTCATTGCCATGGGCGGTACAACAGCCCTTACTTTTTATGTACTCGATGCCCCAGAAATAGGAGGGATAGACGGTTTGAAAGAGAAGTTACCCGCATCAGCCTTAAACTTTTTCCCAACGGTAAGTAATATTTCATCGGCCAATCTCTTAGATTCTGCAGGTGTTTTTACGTTATCCATTGGTTCCTTCTTTGCTTACATCACCATGCAATGGTGGGCGAGTTGGTATCCAGGTAGCGATCCAGGAGGTGGAGGTTACGTGGCACAACGTATGATGAGTACGAAAAATCAACAACATGCGATTGCTGCTACCTTGTTTTTTCAAGTGGCCAATTATTGTTTCAGGCCATGGCCATGGATTATCGTAGGTTTGTGTGTGATGGTATTGTATCCTTCGTTGGCTGCAGACGATAAGAAATTGGGTTATATCATGGCCATGAGAGATTACTTACCTGTAGGTTTGAAAGGTTTATTGATCACGGCATTTCTCGCAGCTTACATGAGTACGATTTCAAGTCAATTGAATTGGGGCGCTAGTTATTTAGTCAATGATTTGTATAAGCGTTTTATAAAACCAGATGCCACCAATAAGCAATTGGTATGGGCTGCTCAGTTGGCTACAGGTTTAATCATGATTGCGGGTTTAACGATTACACCCATGATCAAGTCGATTGAACAAGTTTGGCTTTTTGTGATCGAATGCGGTGCGGGCTTAGGCCTCGTGTTAATACTGCGTTGGTATTGGTGGAGAATCAATGCTTGGACAGAGTTAACGGCCGTTATCGTACCTTTTATCGGTTATATTGTATCGAAGTATGTATTAGGCTTAGCGTTTCCGAATAGTTTTTTCCTAACGGTCAGTATTACAACGTTGAGTTGGGTGGTGGTGATGTATGCGACGAAACCTGTAGACATGGAGGTATTGAAAAAGTTCTATGCCAGGGTTAAACCGGGTGGTGCATGGAAGCCTGTAAGAGTTGCGCTAGGCATCGAGGCTAAAACAGACACGATCATGCCTTTGGTATGGTGTTGGATTTCTTCAGTGGCGATGACCTACGGTATTTTATTTTTGATCGGCTATATCATTTTTAAAGAGTGGAACAATGCTTTTGTAATGATGTCGGTGATATCGGGAAGCTTTGTGATTTTAGCCTACAACTCGAGAAAGATAAAAATATTCTCCAACGAAGATTAATTTAGGTATCAGGAGTCAGGTATCAGTGGTCAGAATGATTACTAATACCTGACACTTTCATTTTTTTAATAAAATAAATTAGAACATGATTTTTTATACGGCAAGAGAGAAACAGAATTGATATCAACTGCCTACTAAATAACTGACCACTGATACCTGACTCCTGATACCTAATCCCTTATTTCGACGGCCTCAGCGCTTGCAGCGTCGATTTTCTTACGCCTTCGATGATTTCAACCCGCGATCCTGATAGGCCATAAAAAATGATGAAGCCATAGCATAAGAGGGGTATAATGAAAGCCACCTGGTAACCTGCGGCGGCGGCGAAGTTTACGACATTAAATGGAATGATACCTCCTCCGACATGCGCCATTACCATGATGGCTGCTCCTTGTTCAGCAAATCGACCAATGCCTTTGATCGATAAAGACCAAATGGTAGGGAATAAAATTGAATTGAAGAAGCCTATGGCCGATACCGCCCAGAGTACATGCCAGCCTTTTAAGAAAACAGTAAGTACGAGCAAGGCGGAAGCTGCGATGGCAAAATAAACCAAGAGTGTACGAGGGGAGTAGCGTAACAATAAAAGGGAACCGATGAATAAACCTACTACATAACCTGCCCAATACAAATGCGTGTATTCCGTGAAATAGGTTACGAGCCATTCGCTTAAGGCTACTTCTGTGCCAATGTATGCAAAGACCGCAAAAGCCCCAAGACGCAGTTGTTTAAAGTGCATGACGTGTATGCGCTTGCGGGCATCGTTAAATTTATTCCAAGGAACTAAAACACTGGTGTCAAATTCTGGTAAATTTAAAAACACAAAGATAACCGTGAGTAAGTACATGAAATTACTCATGATGATAAACGGTGTTTGAATGTATTGAGACAAGGCTTGAATGTAGCTGTTCATGTCCATGTCCATCGAAATACCCCACCACGTTTTGATCCATTCCGATCCGTAGAGCGGTGCTAAAAAACAACCGATGGCATAAAAACTGTGTAAGATAGAAAGCCTTGCTGCCGCATGTTCATGGTCACCCAACAATACGATGTACAGGTTACAGACCACAAGAAGTATGGTGGAACCCACGGCCATTACAAAGATGGATAAGATGAGCAATGGATACGAAACAGAATTAATACCAAAGTAAAATAACATGCAGCCTAGGCCAGTAGTAAAATAACCAATGATCAAACTGAGTTTATAGCCCCAGGCTTTTACCATTTTGCTTGCAGGAAAGGATGCAATGACATAGGTAGAAAAAAACGTAAGGTGTATTAAAGAAGAGATGGAATAGGACAGTCCAAAGATTTCTTTCAAGTGAAGCAAAATCACTGAAATCAAGGTGCTCAAGAGACCATAAAAAAGCAAGCCAATGCTGAGGGAAATAAATACGGGTGCTTTTTTAAATTGAGCTTGCATACAGGTATTGAAACAATGAACGAATCACGCACTTTCTTTGAGTACTAACGAAACCGCTGTGTTTTTGTTTGGCTTCTATCAAAGCCTAAATATAACCCATTTTTTAATAATATTATTCGATGAAAGGACTAAGCCCCTTGTTTTTTTAGGTATTGGATAAGTGCAAAAGTTCAAACCTTATAATGATGTAAGCAATAACAGCTACTCGGAAAAATCTAGTTTAAGGAAAAATACTCAGCGGTATTGTTTTTACTTTCTTGTAGATACTCCGTAATAAATTTGCCAAGTTTGTACCATGAAACAGTTTCTTGTCCTTAGTTTTTTATGGAGTTTAAGCCCCATGCTTTTTGCTCAAACCACGTTGTTTACTCCAGCACATACTTTTACCTCGGGTATAGAAGGTCCTGCCTGCGATCACTGGGGAAATGTATTCATTGTCAATGTTGAAAAACAAGGAACCATCGGCAAAGTCGATGCGCAGGGACATGTCAGTTTGTTTGTCTCCCTTCCTGATTCTGCCATCGGCAACGGCTTGGCTTTCGATGAACAAGGAAGTTTGCTGGTAGCTGATTATGTGGGTCATCGCATTTGGACAATCGATACGAGTACGAAGGCAATAAAGTTATACATACATGTTCCAAGGATGAATCAACCCAATGATATTGCTTGGTCCAAGAGTGGGAGGATTTATGCTTCTGATCCTGCTTGGGCAAAAGGAACTGGTCAGCTTTGGATGATTGACGAAAACAAGCAAGCCATTTTACTGGAAAAAGAAATGGGGACAAGCAATGGACTTACTTTAAGTCCTGATGGAAAGTATTTATATGTGAATGAAAGTGTTCAGCGACGCGTTTGGGTCTATACGCTCGATAAAGCAGGAAAGATTGCCAAGAAGAAATTATTACTCTCCTTCCCAGATCATGGTATGGACGGTATGAAATGCGATGCACAAGGAAACCTTTACATTGCTCGATATGGAGCAGGAGAAGTGGCTGTGGTATCTCCAAAAGGCAAGGTCATTAAAACGGTTCGTTTGAAGGGAGTCAAGCCTACGAATGTTGCTTTTGGAGGGAAAGATTGGAAAACAGTTTTTGTAACCCTTCAAGACGACGGTAGCGTAGAGACCTTTACAAACGATATTGCAGGTGCTCGATAATCTGGCTCAAAACGATTGATATAATTGAAGTAAATTTATTAGCTTTGTATTCCTTCGTTAATGCTATTGCCCATATGTTGGAATTGGTAGACAAGCCATCTTGAGGGGGTGGTGCCTTTAGTGGTGTGAGAGTTCGAATCTCTCTGTGGGCACTTTTTTAAAGTATACAGTGAATAGTAAGCAGTAGACAGTAAGCGAGTTGTTTTTGTTAATTGCAGACATTTTTTAGAATATTTATTTTTTTAAGTGGATTAGATAATGAAAGTATCAAAATTTGAAGACCTAATTGCTTGGCGAAAAGCCCAAGATTTTGCCGTTGTTATTTATAAGGAAATTAGACCGGATAGAGATTTTGCTTTTCAAGATCAGATAAGAAGAGCAGTGGTTTCAATATCAAATAACATTGCTGAAGGGTTTAATAGAAGTACTAATCCAGATTTCTCGAAGTTTTTATTTTACGCCTTAGCATCGTGCAGTGAAGTGAAATCTATGTTATATTTAGCCGAGAGATTAGATTATCTCGCTACTGATAAGCGGAAGCTTTTGATAGAACAAGCAAGTGCATTGTCTAAAATAATAACAGGATTAATTAAAGCATTGAAATTAGTAAATCCTAAATAATAACAGGGACTGCTGACTGTCTACTGTTCACTGTCTACTAACTAACCATGACCTCCTCCTTCTTTTTTCTCAGCCAACTTCGACGCTCCTTAACGGATGTGTTAGACGGTGCAGTCCTATCCGATGCGTATTGGCAATCGAAACAAAGTGTGATCCTTGCCTTTGAAAAGAAAGATGGCCTGCCTTTTTACATTGAAGCGTATTTTGGAGTGAATGAATGCTTGTTGAATTTTCCGACCTCTCAATCGAAGTCTAGGAAAGCCATTACGGTGTTTAAAGAGCTTATCGGCTTGACGGTGCTGTCTTTAGAGCAAGCAAAAAATGAACGGGCCTTTGCCATTCATTTGACAGGGAAAAACAGCATCGTGTTTAAATGGTTTGGTCGACAAAGTAATATACTCCAATGGCAAGACGGTGAAGTGAAGGGCCTATTGCGCAGTAAACTTAAAAACGACGAGCAGTTTAATCACGCTTCGTTTCATAAACATCGAGCATGGACAGAGGAGGAATTTATCAGCATGGGAGGAGAACTGTCGACGTTTATTCCGCAGTTGGGTAAAGAAACCATTCGTGCATGGTGTACCTTCTCCCATTGGGATGAAGTGATTAATCTCAAAGATAAATGGTTGAAGGTAGAAGCATTGCTGGCATATTTAAAACAGCCGACCTATTATATTTTGCAAGAAAAAGACAGGGCTCGTTTTACTTTGTTTCATTTCAAACACGATGATGCTACGCTGTTGGCAGAAGAGCACGATCCCATTACGGCGGCCAATGTTTATTTCTCTTACCATTATAAACTCAATCGAGTAGAGGCTTTAAGAGAAGAACTGGCTTTGTTTTATACCAACAAACACCGTTCATTACAGAAGCAGATTACCCAACTCTCAGAAAAAATCATTGCTTTCGATGAAGCCATACCACCACAACATCTGGCTGACATCATCATGGCGAACCTACATGCTTTTCAAGGGAAGAAAGAAGCTGAGCTCTTAAATTTTTATACAGGAGAACAAACGATAGTCAAGATCAAAGACCGCTTAAGTGCTGTTGAATACGCATCGCTGTTGTATAAAAAATCGAAGAACAGGCAAACGGAGAAAAATAAAATGTCGGCGCGTGTCGATGAGTTTAAAACAAGCGACGAACAATTGAGCATTGCTTTTGCGAACCTTGCCGAGGCCGATGTGAAAAGCTTATTGCATTTGCGAGAAGAATACCTTCCTGTAAAAGGCATCAGTGCTCAGCAGCAAAAAGCACTGGAGCCTCCAGTATTCAAAGAGTACGAATGCCAAGGCTATAAAATATTTGTGGGTAGAAATGCAAAAAATAACGACGAGTTGACCTTGCATTTTGCACATAAAGAAGATTTGTGGTTACATGCAAAAGATGTATCGGGCTCTCACGTCATCATCAAACACAAAGCGGATAAAGTGTTCCCAAAACCTGTATTGGAGCGGGCTGCACAATTGGCTGCTTTTTATTCCAAAAGAAAAAACGACAGCCTATGTCCTGTTATGTATACGCAGAAGAAATACGTGCGTAAAGTGAAAGGCACCGCAGCAGGCATGGTGAGGGTAGAAAGGGAAAGTGTTATTTTAGTAGAACCCATAGAATAGATAAAGAGAGCGTAGAAACAGAGCGAAGAGCGTTTTCTCTTTCTTCGCTCTGTTACAAGGGATGTCAGGGGATAAGCCTTGGCGTAGAGTATTCGACAAAGTGACTCTAATGTCGGGTGGAGTAGAGAAAGAAAAAAGTATGGAGTATGGAGCGCGAGTATGGAGAAAACAATCCTCTATACTCGCGCTCCATACTCTGTACTGCTTTAGTGGTGGTATTTTTCTCCTTTTAAAATCGTAAAGGCCCTGTACAATTGTTCAATAAAAATTAACCGTACCATTTGATGGTTAAAGGTCATGGGAGACAGCGCAATTTTTTCTTTGGCGGTATCATACACTTGATCGGAAAAACCATAAGCACCGCCCATGGCAAAGATTAACTGTTGCGTACCACTGTTCATGCGCTTTTGCATCCATTGTGAAAATTCGACCGAAGAAAAACTTTTTCCTTTTTCATCCAACAGTACTAAATAATCAGAGGGATTGTGTTTGGCAAGAAAGCGTTTCCCTTCTTCTTGTTTTAATAATTCAGGATTAGGTTTACTGATGCCTTTGGTGTTGGGAAAGTAGGTGGTTTCAAAAGGGGTATAGTGAACGAGCCTTTTTTCGTACACAGCATATGCTTCCTTGAGCCAAGTGTCGTCGGTAGGTCCAATGGTCCAAAGTTGAATTTTCATGGCTATAGCGTAAGTTGAAGACCGTCGTAGGCGATTTCAATGAAGTCTGGTAATTCTTTAGACACCTCAGCATGCGTGCCCATGCGATGTCCCAAATGAATTAAATACGCTTTATCGGGTTGAAGCGCAGTAAGCACATCAATGGCTTGTTGCAAGTTATAATGAGAAACATGGTCTTCTTTTTGAAGTGCATTCAACACGATGACTTTAGAGCCTTTTATTTTTTCTAACTCTTTTTCTGAAATGTAATTGGCATCGGTAATGTAGGTGAAGTCTTCGATGCGAAAGCCAAACACCGGCAGTTTATAATGCATGACATCGATGGGTATAAGGTCGATGTTGCCCGCTTTAAAAGGAGTATTGGTAAGTTCTATTAAATCAAGCTGAGGAATGCCAGGGTATTTATAGTCGGCAAATACATAAGCGAATTCTTTCTTCAAGGCTTCCAATACATTGCTTCTGCCGAAGATGGGCATGGCTTCTTTCTGAAAAAAGTTGAAGGCTCTAATGTCATCAAGTCCAGCAGTATGATCTTTGTGTTCGTGTGTAAAGACAACAGCGTCGAGTTTCTTTACCCGCTCACGCAACATTTGTTGACGAAAGTCAGGGCCTGTATCGAATACGATGTGCGTATCGTTGTGTTCTAAAAGAATAGAGGAGCGTAAGCGTTTATCTCGAAAGTCTATCGATTGGCAAACTTCACAAGGGCAGGCGATGACAGGTATGCCTTGCGATGTTCCGGTTCCGAGGAAGGTTACTTTCACTGTACAGGCGCAATGATGTCGTGGTAGAGTTTTACATTTTTCTCGCTCATTTTGCTTTCATTTAATTCTATCTGACGCAAAATTTCGATGAGCGAATTGACTTTTCCTTCGAGCGGAAAATATTTATTGATGATGGCGATTTTGGTTTCTCTAAGCAGGCAATACCCTGAATTGAAATTACCTTTTTCATAGCGCAGAATGTAATCCGATTCTGCAAAGATGTCTTCTAATTTATTGAGGAAATTTTGGGTGTACTTAACGTCCATTATTTCACGTATTGCTTAACAAGCTCCACTAATTTATCAAAATCAAGGGGCTTTGGTAGGAACTCATTAAATCCAGCATCGGTGAAGTCTGCATCGGAGTAGTTGCGTGCATTTCCTGTAATGGCGATCAAGGGTATTGAAGCAATTTTGCCATCACTCGATTTTCTGATTTCTTTCGCACAAGACATACCGTCCATTTGAGGCATGTTGATGTCCATTAAAATAAGGTCGATGCTTTCTTTGTTAACGATATTGATTACTTCTTTACCGTTTTTAGCAGAGATGATGGTGTATTGTTGGTTTTCAAGAATCTTTTTAGTCAGGTTCTGTATAACAGAACTATCTTCGGCAATTAGAATTTTTTTACTCATGGTTACATTCGGGTTAAAAAATTTCTATAGCTGTTGTAAAACTCCTCGGCCAATATGCCTAGGATACTCAGCTCTTTTTCAAGTTCAAAATAAATATTTTGTTTCAGATTATGCTCAATTTCCTTCACTTTGTTTTCCACTTTGGAAACGCCCAAGGTGCCGGAGCTTCCTTTCAGGGTATGCAGGATTTTTCTAATTTCCCCCAATTGGCCTTTGGGATACAAGGCCATACAGTCTTTTAAGCCCTCTTTAAGCTCGACTTCGAGTTCTGTGTAGATTTGAATAATGGTTTCTTTATCAGTGAGATAGAGTAAGTTTTTAGCGACATCTTTGTTGATAACTTCTAGCTCTATTGTTCGTGATTTTTTCTTGCTCTTCACCACATTGAGCTTTTTTTGGGTGAGCCAATGCTTGACCTTGTTCAAGAGGTTGTCTGCGCTGATGGGTTTTGAGATGTAATCGTTCATGCCACTGTTGAGGAATTTCTCTTGATCCTCTTTCATGGCATAAGCTGTCATAGCGATGATGGGTGGTGTTTTCTCTTGCAAATGTTCTTTAATGACTTTCGTTGCTGAGATACCATCCATTTTAGGCATTTGAATATCCATTAAAATGAGGTCGAAATCGTCGTGATCGAGGGCTTTTGCAATCGCATCTTCACCGTTGATAGCGGTAATGATTTTACAACCTGCTTTTTCCAGTATTTTTTCAGCAATGAATAAGTTTACGTGGTTGTCATCGACCAGTAATATTTTGGCTGCCAACTTTATGTTTTGGTCCCAGATGTTTTCTGGTGCCACCGCTTTTTTTGCAGCCTGTTTATTTTCTTCGACATCAAACGTAAACCAAAAAGTACTGCCTTCATCCAATACCGTTTCAACGCCGATTTGACCGTGCATGAGTTTAGCCAGTTCTTTTGAAATGGCCAATCCTAGGCCTGTTCCAGAGTAGGTCTTCGTTACCGTTGTATCGACTTGACTAAAATATTCAAACAGCATGTTGAGTTTATCGGCAGGAATACCGATACCGCTGTCTGAAATTTCTATTTTAATCGTTATCCTTTTTTTTGCGGCACGCAGTACGTATGCTTTTATTTTAACCTGTCCTTTTTCGGTAAACTTAATCGCATTGGAGGTCAGGTTGGCAAGGATTTGAAGCAAGCGTGTTTCATCGGCCATCACAAAATTTGGAATGGCGTCATCGACTTCAAAAGAGAAATCAATTTGTTTTGAAAAGGCTTGCTGGTAAAATAAAGCGTGCAATTTTTCTATGACACTAGAAAGAGAAATGGACGTCAGTCGCAGTTCCATTTTTCCTGCTTCGATCTTTGAAAGATCGAGGATGTCATTCAGAATATTCATCAAGGTTTCGGAAGAACGCTTGATGGTTTGGACATACACTTTTTGATGGTGATTAAGCGGTGTATCGTTGAGTAGGTCGATCATACCGATGATGCCGTTCATCGGTGTTCTAATTTCATGACTCATGTTGGCCAAGAAACTTTCTTTTACTTTCAGTGACTTCTCTGCTATTTCTTTCGCTTTTAATAATTCTTCGGAAGCTTTCTTTAAATAGGTAATGTCTCGTGCAACCCCGTCTACTGCAAGAATTCTGCCTTTGGTATTGTAAATTAAACGCATGTTGGAAACGCATTGAATCACATTACCATCTTTCAATACGAGGTTTGCTTCAAAGTTTTTTACTTTTTTATTTTTAAGTAATTCACGAATCGCAGCAGATATTTTTTTAGGGAATTCGTAGAATTTGCTGATGTGTTTGCCAATAATTTCTTCTTCTGTGTATCCGCTTTGTTCACATCCAGAGGGACTGATCATCGTAATGATGCCGTGTAAGTCGGTACGGTAATAAATATCTTGGAACGATTCGAAAATATTTCTGAATTTTTCTTCGCTTTCTTGAATCGCAAGTTCCGATTGTTTCTTTTCTGTGATGTCGTGCGAGATCCCAGATACCTCTGCAATTCTACCGTCTGGAAGGAAGATGGGATTTAAATACGTTTCCCTCCATACCACTTGGTCTTTCTTGGCTTTGTCAACGGTTTCAAAATGTTGAGGAATACCGTTGAAGGCCAACTGGTATTTTTCATCGATCATGCCGCGTTGACTTTCTTCGCCCAATATCATGATGTTGAGCGTAGCCGATTCTTTGTCTAAACCTCTGTCAATGCTAGGGTAGCGGCCGTATTTTTGAAAAATAGTACGCTCGTAATTTTTATTGAATGACGTTAATCCTCGGTCTCTGTTGATAGACCAAATGATGTGAGAACTACTTTCGAAGATGGCGTTGAGGCGAGCGGTTTGCTCAATAATTTTCTCTTCGTTTCGCTTTCTTTCAATCACCAGGGCGATTTGTCCTGAAATGAAATCGAGGAGTTCTAAATGTTGTTTGTTGTATTTATTACGGTCGGAATGACTCTTAACACAAATGACTCCGATGGTTCTGTTTTCTAATTTTAGCGGTACGCCCAACCAAATCTTCGGTGGCATATCCTTGACTACAATCGTCCCTTCTTTTTCCAGCAAAAGGATATCTTCTTCGTACAGTAAAGTGGGTTTGTCGGAGAAGAGTGAAAATTCTGTCAGCCATTTACCGATTTTACGTTTGTGTGTAACAGGTGCTGGACCTACCGATTCATCGACGTAGTAGGGGAAGTAAAGCGAGTTTTCTTCTTTGTCGTAAAGTCCAACTTGGAAATTGTTTACGGCAAAAAGCGTTCGCAGTTCTTGATGTATATTGCCTAATAAGGTTTCAAGGTTATTGCTGTTGATGGCAAGCGTCGAAATTTTATAGTATAAATTTTGCGCTTGTTCTGCTTGTAGTCGAGCCGTGTTATCGTGAAAAATTCCTCTAAATACAGAAGGCTTTCCTTTTTCATGTCTAACGTTGACACTCCCGATCACGTTGATGTTGGTGCCCTTTCTTGTTCGGAATACCGTTTCAAAAGTGTCGTCGGGTTTGCCTTTTAAGATGTTTGCTAAGTGCTTAAAGGTAGATTCAACATAATCGGGATGCAGGATGTTTTTAAGGTTTAGCGTTTTTATTTCATCGTATTCATATTTCAACGCGGCATCCCAGGCTTTGTTTACAAATTGTATTTCCCCATCGGTTTTAAAAACCAATACATAGTCATTCGCATTGTCGAATAAGTCTTGCAGCTGATCGTTGGTGACGCGCAGGGCAGCAATCATTTCTTGCCTTTCGGTAATGTCTTCACCGATAAGCGTAGAGCCGTATATTTTACCTTCGTCTTGGTTACGAATGAGGATGTTGAAATTGACATTTCTGACCGCACCGTTTTTTGTAATGAATTTACGGTTGATCTTAATGGGTTTATTGGTTTGGAGAATCAGTTGCAAGTCTTCGTCTTGGCCTTCTCCAGCCAGTAAGATGTCAGACCACTTGTGTTGAATGACTTGGTCTTTTTTGAGGTTGGTGGTTTTTAAAAACGCTTTGTTACAATACGTAATATACCCTTGTTGATCGATGGTAATGGCAAGGAGACTGATGTTGGTGAGGGCATTCTGAAGTTTTTCTTCCGCGCTACGGTGTACATACTCAGAATGAACCAAGTCATTTTGAAGTTCTAGAATCCGTTTTCGCAGCTGGACTATTTCTTTATTGGTCTTGTCTATCATTGGTAGGTGCAGACTTTCATGGACTTGCTAAACAAATATAAAAAACTATCCCTCATTTTTTGGTTTTTGAGATGTTATATTCGGGTAAATATGTGTATTTTTAGAGGCGCTGTCTTATGATTTAGCCGTCAATACTGAATGATACGTTACCTTACAAGAGATCAGGTTGAAACTGTAAAATGGGATTATTGTGTAAGTAATGCTCACAATTCCATGGTATATGGTTTGTCTTGGTACCTCGATATCATGGCTGACAATTGGGCTGCATTGGTTTTGGGCGATTATGAAGCTGTTATGCCATTGCCTTTTAGAACGAAATATGGATTTCGTTATTTGTACCAACCGCCATTTACTCAGCAGTTCGGGATTTTTTCAGGTACAGAAATAACAAATCAACGCGTAGGGAATTTTATTGCACAAATTCCTTCTCAGTACCGATATGCTGATATTAATCTCAATAAAGAATGTGTTTCCTATACATGGAAAGAAAAACTGATGCTGCGTAATAATTTTATACTTGAAATGAATTCATCGTATGAAGTGTTGAGGAATAATTTTTCTGCTAACTGTAAGATGAATATAAAAAGAACAGAGCGAGCAGAAGCTTTGCCTATGCGTTATGGCAAATTGGATGATGTTCGCCTTGTAATAGATTTGTTTTCTGAACATCAGGTGAAATACTCCGATCGATTTACAGCATTGGATTATGAAAAACTGATTGCTTTGGTCGAGCATTGCAGTAAACATAAGGATGTAGATATGATAGGAGCCTACGATCCGGAAGGTAATGTATGTGCAGCTTCTGTTTTATTAAAGCATAAACAAAGAAGAATTTCTATTTTCTCTGGCAGTAATCAATTGGCAAGAAAAGAAAAAACGATGTTTTTTTTGTTTGATCATTTTATTCGTGAGCATGCTGGTCAAGATGTGATCTTAGATTTTTCTGGATCGAATGATCCGGGATTGGCTAAGTTTTATGGAGGCTTTGCAAGTGCAAACGAGCAGTATCCTAAATTAAAATACAATCGATTGCCTTGGCCGTTGAATTTATTAAAGAAATAGTGAAGTGAAAAATAAAATATTAGTTTCCGTAACCACCGATTTAGTCACTGATCAACGTGTGCATAAAGTTTGCAGTTCGCTTCATAATGATGGCTATGATATTCTTGTGGTTGGAAGAGCATTGAAAAATAGTTTGCCGCTTCAGCCAAGAGCATACAAGACAATTCGTTTAAAACTATGGTTTGAAAAAGGGGCATTGTTTTATGCAGAGTTTAACATACGATTGTTCTTCTTTTTACTGTTTCGTAAAACCAATATTCTTTTAGCAAATGATTTGGACACCTTACTTCCTAATTATTTAATTTCAAAACTGAAACAAATTCCTTTAGCATACGATAACCACGAGTATTTTACTGGGATGCCTGAGTTGTTGAAAAGACCAAGGGTTAGAGCTGTTTGGAAAACCATTGAAAAAAATATATTCCCCAAACTAAAGTACTTGTATACCGACAACGATGCCAAGAAGAAATTGTTTGAAGATGAATACCATGTTTTAGTAAGGGTAGTGAAGAATGTTCCAGTGTATACACCAGTTGTAGTACAAGAAGAGAATACAATCAACTTTCCTGCGGATAAAAAGATATTAATCTACCAAGGCATCGGAATTAATATTCACAGAGGCACAGAAGAATTGACAGAGGCCATGCAATACCTTGATGATTCGTATGTCTTGTATTTTGTGGGTAGTGGCGATGTGATCGATGTATTGAAAGATAAAGTGAAACAATTGCATTTGGAGGACAAAGTCATTTTTACAGGCAAGGTTCCTTTTCAAGACTTGCAACAGTATACTCGTAAAGCACATTTAGGTTTTACATTAGACAAACCCATCAGCGATAATTATATTTATAGTTTGCCAAATAAATTATTTGATTATGTACATGCAGGTATTCCTGTCATTGCAGCGAGGCTTCAAGAAGTAGAAAAGATGATCAGTAAGTACGAGATAGGGACCTTTGTAGAATCACACGATCCTAAGCACATTGCTGAGGTCATTAAAACATCCTTTGATACACCAGGACGATTGGACACGTGGAAAGCAAATTTACCAATCGCTGCACGTGAAGTCAATTGGCAAAACGAAGAGAAAGTACTATTGAGTATTTATAAAGAGATTATAGATGATATGGGTAAGTAATTTACCTTTTAAGATAAATGGATTTCAGCTTTAATTTTTAATTCGTCGACTATGCTAAATAAAATAAAAAGACTGATAAAAGGTGATCGTAAACTCTTTCATCATTTTTGTCGATCAAATGATCTTGAACTCAATTATGAACTCAATAAAAATGAAGTCGGCATCTTACGAAACATCTTTGAAGATCGAGAATATGCCGATTATTTCCCTTTTTATCGTCAAGTAACCATTGTTGATATCGGTGCGCATTATGGCTATTTCTCTATCTTTGCGAGTAAAAACACAAATCCTCTTTCAAGGATAATTTCATTTGAACCGAATAATGGTAATTTCAAATCGCTAGTGCAAAATAGTAAAGATTGTCAGGTAAAAAACATTGTAGCTTCGCATTGTGCGATCGGTGGCGTCAGTGGATTGACTAAATTATATGCAGGTTTTAATCCAAACCATTCTATCGTAGTAGATTATAAACTGCTACACGAACATAAAGCGTATGAAGAGGTCGCTGTAAAGACGCTGGAAGAAATAGTTTTAGAAAACAAATTAAGCAAAATTGATTTTTTGAAAATAGATTGTGAAGGTGCAGAGTATTCGATTTTAGAAAACACACCAGATGCTATTTTCGATCGTATCACAACCATATCGATGGAGTTTCATGACCTCAATGATGCTCGCTATACAGGTGATACAATCGTTGAGTTATTGATAAAAAAAGGATTTCAAATTGTGAAATACCAATACGATAAAACAACCATGAATTTAAACTACGGTAAAATAATCGGTACTAAGTTGTTGAGTGATTTGAAAAAATAAGTATCCTTGGATTAAGGAGTACTGACTATTTTTTTATGAACAATACGATTGTTAATGTCAGAGATTGATAATATGTATGTTCCCGTCCTCATGGCAGGAATTGTATAGCTTGTTTCTTGATTTACAGTTCCTCTATAAATTAAAGTGCCAAGTACATCCGATACGCTTACTTCATGTATAAGTTGATTTTTAAAATCGATAGTAAAGGAACTGTTAGAAGGGTTTGGAAAAATAGAAATGTTTTCACTAGTCGTTTCTTGTTGAATGGAAGTCACAATGCAAGGTTCTTCTCCAGCTGGATAATGAAAGGTTTGATCACTTTTCATGCATTTTAATTCATCGTCACATGGAAAACTGAAACAGCCGTGATAGAGGTTTGGTTGTAGTAATAAATTGATGCTGCCAATGGCTTCTATCCACCTAGAATAATTACTAAAGTGGTATTGTTTGTGAGTGCCATCCGATGCCGTTATATAATCAATTCTCTCTAAAGTTACCGTGTTTTCGCCCAATGCAGTACCTCCAAATACGGTAAATATATCTCCTATTGCTAAGTTGAAATCATATAAGTTATATTCTTTCGTTGCGGTGTCTGGATAAAAATATATCCTCTGATCTTCTTCTCTTAAAGCGCCTGCATAAATGGAATTGACTTTTATTTTTTTATAGGTGATACTTTCGATAGTGGTATCATTACTTAACTCATATACTTTTGAATAGTTGAGTTGGTCGTGAAAATCATCATAATATAGTTCATATACCCATTTCCCATGTTGAGTAGGAAATGGCTTATAGACTTGCCCTTGTGTGGAAAGGGTTATTGTGATGAGGAATATGAATAATAGTATTTTCATAATTATTGTTTTTACCACCTACAACTTCACCACTTTTCTCACCCAAGCCTCTTTCCCCTCAGCTTGTATCTTTAAGAGATAGGTGCCCTTTTCAAGGGCTTCTAGGTTAATCGTTATTTCTTCGGAAGTCATGGTATGTGTTGATACCAACCGACCATCTAAAGTATAGATGTATGCTTCTTGCTTTTGGTTTGTAAAAGGAGATACAAGGCTAATGTTTTGTGTAGTCGGGTTGGGATAGAGTTGAAACGTATTTTCTTCGGTCTGTTTTTCTATCGCAGTATATATATAATCACATGTAGGACTAAAATTTGAATTGTAATGTCCAAAATCTGTATCGTCGTAACACCTTAACCCTTCGATAATGGCAACATCGGCCCCAGCAAAATTGTCAGGAAACATATATTTTTCACTGCCTAATGTTTCCGTAATAAGTGAAGTCCCAAAACCACTAAATGAAAATTCCAAATCCGAATTGTTTGATAGTACATGTAATTGACGTAATGTTTTTCCATTGATAACAGTTGTTCCAATCGATATTACCTCGATCTCTGCTTCTATTTCAGTAGTAGGATATATATAAGTGGTTGACCTCACCGTCCATTTATCGCCAACTTGAGCGCCAAAGTTATAGAGTACATAAAATACATCGTTTTGTGCGAGTCTATATACTATGTCTCCTGAGGTGTATAGATATTCATATCCTATTAATGGATTCCAGCTTCCTTGGCTAGAATAATAAGTGACTGACAGTTTTTTACACATATTACTTTGAATAAGCGTGTCTTTTAAGCTTTCTATTTTGTAATAAACTAAACCAGAAATGTCGTAGTAGGAGTAATGCCATGTGCTACCTACAGGAGCAAAGTCTTGTGCCAATACCACTTGGCTGAATAATAAAAAAAGTGTTAAAACTTTGAGTGTTTTCATTTCTAAAAAATTAGTGCCTATTGTTAAGGTACAGATAATAGTTGAATGAAAAAAGGAATAGGCTTACACTGAACGTAAACCTTTTTCTAATTATACCATTTCAAGTATTTTTAACAATAAAGCATTAAATTTAATCATAAATAATCATTACTCGATTGTCCACTAAAACCCTCATCGTCCTTTCAGGTCCCACTGCCGTTGGTAAAACAGCTATGGCAATCGCCTTGGCTAAGCAATACAATACAGTTGTCTTGTCGGCTGATTCGCGACAAGTGTTTAAGGAAATGGCAATCGGTACGGCGAAGCCTAGTAGAGAAGAGATGCAAGGTGTGAAGCATTATTTCATCGATCATGTTTCTATTCATGATCGACCCGTATACGATGCGGCGCAGTTTGAAAAAGAAGCCATTGCCTTACTCGAATCATTATTTCAAACCCACGATTACGTCGTCTTAGCGGGTGGATCGGGCTTGTATGTCAATGCCGTGTTACATGGCTTAGACGACATACCCGAAGTGCCTCTGTCGATACGTGAAGCCTTGAATCTTGAATTAGCAGAAAAAGGCTTAGATTTTTTATTAGAAGAGTTGAATGCAAAAGATCCGCTGTATTACGAATTAATTGACCGAGGCAATGCACGACGCGTGCAGCGTGCTTTAGAAGTGATTCGACATACGGGGAATCCATTTTCGATGTACCGTACTGGAGAACATAAAGCACGTTTTTTTAAAACGATACACATTGGTTTAGAACGCGATCGGGAAGATTTGTACGATCGCATCAACAGGAGAATGGATCTGATGTTGATGCAAGGTTTAGTAGAAGAAGCAAAAGTACTGTATCCTAACCGTGCACTCAATGCATTGCAAACCGTCGGCTACAAAGAGGTGTTTGATTTTATGGAAGGAAAATACAGTAGGGAAGAAATGATCGAGAAATTAAAACAACATTCTCGTAACTATGCCAAACGACAAATGACTTGGTTGAAAAAAGATAAAAGTGTGGTGTGGTTTCATGCGGAGGATGGGGAAGGGGTAATTAAGGCAGTAAGCAGTAGGCAGTAGGCAGTAGGCAGTAGGCGAATTGCATTCGCTACCTAGTAAACAGAAAAGGTGTCGAATCTAAATCCGACACCTTTTCTGTTTGCTGTCCACTGTCTACTAAAATCTATTCCTGATACTTCCTACCGTTCAATACTTCAATCATGCGAGACAATTCGTCTTTGATGGGTTTTCTTTTGGTAATGGTTTCGATGAAAGGGGTGTAAACAATGTTACGGTTAATGACACCCGCCATGACGTTACTTTGTCCATTCCATAAACCTTCCACAGCGGCTAAACCTAAGCGGCTTGCCAATACTCTGTCGGCTGCTGTTGGAGCACCACCGCGTTGCACGTGTCCTAAGATCGTTACTTTTACATCGAGGGAAGGAATTCTTTCGTTGACTTCTTTCGCAAGGTCAGAAGCACGTCCTACTTTATCGCCTTCTGCTACGATGATGATGTGAGAAGCTTTTGATTCGCTGGTTCCGTATTTCAAACGTTTGATGATGTCTTCCACATCGGTATTGACTTCCGGTAAAATAGCCATCTCTGCGCCGCCTGCAATGGCAGAACGTACCGCAATATAACCCGTGTCTCTTCCCATCACTTCAATGAAGAAGCAACGCTCGTGAGCATCTGCGGTGTCTCTAATTTTATCAATGGCCGCTAAACATGTATTTACAGCGGTATCGTAACCGATGGTATAATCGGTACCGTACAAATCGTTGTCGATGGTACCCGGTGCACCTACGCAAGGTATCTTATGTTCGTCGTAGAATAAACCAGCGCCTGTAAAGGTTCCGTTTCCACCAATCACAACCAGACCGTCGATGTTGTGTTTTTTTATGTTTTCGTATGCTTTCGCTCTACCTTCTTTTGTTCGGAACTCGTCACTGCGTGCCGATTTAAGCACAGTACCGCCTTTTTGAATGATGTTACTTACGGAAGTATCGTCCATTTCAATGAAATTTCCACTGATCATGCCATCGTAGCCACGTACTACACCATATACTTCCAAGCCATAATAGTGTCCTGCTCTTACCACTGCACGAATACATGCATTCATACCCGGAGCATCTCCACCAGATGTTAAAACTGCAATTCTCTTCATAATACTATATCAGGTTCCCCAAAATGAGCTCCAATTTTACTAAAATTATTGAGACAATGAAATAATGGGCTTAAAAAAGAGCCTATAATAAGAGAATGGTGACATAAGATCCTTGTTAGGTGCTAAAAGTGACACAGTATCAAACCCTTCTATATAATGAGTAGGCCTTTTGTTATTTTAAGGAATATAGAAGAACTTGCAACTTCATGTCGAATACGATGCAAAAAGAGGGAGGGAAAAGGATGAACAAGACCAGTGCAGGAATAAAAACTGCTCCAGTCGTGTCTGTCATTACCATTGTTTATAATGGAGGTGCTTTATTAGAAGGTACAATTCAAAGTGTAATTCAGCAAGAGGAAGCGCATTTAGAATACATCATCATCGATGGAGGTTCAAAAGACAATACCTTAGACATTATTAAACGCTATAACGATCGCATTGATTATTGGATTAGTGAACCCGATAAGGGAATATACGATGCCATGAATAAGGGCTTGAAAGCCGCGACGGGTGAGTACGTATGGTTTATGAATGCTGGCGACCATGTAAACGGTAAGCAGGTGTTCAGCACTTTGTTTGCGCAGCATCCCAATGCCGATGTGTATTATGGAGAAGCGAATTTTGTAAATGCAGAGAGAACAGTATTGGGGACACGCTCCGCCATCTCTACGCGTAAGCTTCCAGAGGCTCTCACGTGGCATGACATGATTTATGGCATGTCTGTGTGTCATCAATCGTTTATAGCGCGTCGTTCAATCGCTAAAATATACGACGTGCAGTACCGTTGCAGTGCTGATATCAATTGGGTGATCGAAGTCTTGATGCAAGCGAAAACAATTGTCAATACCCACAGGGTATTGAGTGACTATTTAGTTGGAGGGTTTTCAATGAAGCAACAAAAACTGGCTTGGAAAGAACGTTGGCAAATATATAACAAGCATTATGGCTTGCTCAAAAATACAGGAGTGAGTGCTTACATTGTTTTTAGGTATGTTTTACACCGATTGAAGGGTAAAGGGAATTACTAAGCGGGTCAATATCATTCAGCAAAAAAAATAAGTATGGAGTGTGAGTGTAAGTATGGAGGATCGATCCCTCTCTACTCAAACTCACACTCCGTAATGACTATACACCCAAGCAGTTATTTGCTTTGTAAAATAAAGAAGTTACGTTTACTCCGATTGTTACGGGTGACATGCCTTCAAATTCTAGTTGTTTAAATCCTTGCTCACGCAAGAAGAGGTTGCCAGATTTGTATTTTTCAAGTTCGCTGTTGTCGAGTATAATTACACCTGAAGGACTCAAAGCTTTGCAAGCTTCTTCCATGCATTGGTTGCGGTCTCTGCCGTCTACAATCACAATGTCGTATTGCTTGCCTGTCAAATGTACAGCTCTGGCGTATTTACCGTTGTAGTCCAAAGGCACATGTTTTACATCCATGTTACTTTTTCTCTTCGAGGAAACATATTTGTACCATTCGAAATGGTGTTCGACAGCGTCAATTGATTTTACGCGTTCAGCATACCATAGGGTAGAATCTCCACTGCCGTATTCGAAGATGTTCATTTGACTGTTGAGTCTTTTTTGTAAAAAAGCAATGAAGGGATACGTCAACCATGGAATGGATTTATGATTGGCATCAATTGATTTTTTAGTGTGGTAACTGTTGTACCAGCCTTTGTTGACCAAATAGCCAGCTATTCTTAATTCAATGATGCCAGCTAAATGGAAGAAGTTTAAAATGCTTCTGAAAAGTAATCGTATCTTTTTCATAGTGATACAATTTTAGGGAAAAATATCGAATTATCGAAATGCTGGGTCATAATGTGAGTACAGAGTGTGAGCTTGATTATGGAGGATTCGTCTTCCATAATCAAGCTCACACTCTGTACTTAATATAAGTCTAAACAAGAAACAGAAACAGAGCGCAGAAAGAGTGTTGTAGAAAACCATTGCAAACCCTATCTTTGACTTATGGGAGTAGTAATACGTCAAAGTATAAAAGGAACATTTTGGAATTACTTGGGTGTGTTATTGGGAGCCGCCAATATCATGTGGGTTTTTCCCTATTACCTTTCTCCTGAAGAAATAGGCATTTACCGTGTCGTGATCGACTTAGGAACTTTGTTTGCTATTTTTGCAGGATTGGGTACGGGGCATATCGCCGACCGTTTTTATGTAAAAGTAGAAGATGCGTACAGGACAGGATTTATAGCATATGTAGCCTTGCTGTCTGTTGTGGGTTTTGTCTTATTCGGCATTGTCTATTTCTTTTTCGATGATTTTTTTTATCAACTGTTTTCTAAAAATGCACATGTTTTAAAATCGTATAAAATATATGTGCTTGCGCTGACATTCATGTTTGTACTGATGAATTTGTACGACAGTATATTCAGGGTAAGACTCAACATTGTATCGACGGTTTTCTTCCGAGAAGTTTTTTTACGCTTGGTTATTTTAGTGGTGACGGTCGCTGTGGGCATGAGCATCTTGTCTTTTGAAAGCATGATGACCTGGGTAATGGCATCTTATATTTTTACCGTGTTGGTCTTGGGTTTGTGGTATTATTACCGTTTTATGCGTGCTACTCCCTTTCATATTTATTGGCCTGAGAAAAAAGTCTTTAAAGATATTCTAAGTTATGCCATGGTTATACTCATCGGAGGAGGTAGTTCTGTGTTGATCTCTCGCATCGATGTACTCATGATTGCAGCCATGATGAACAATGGCCTAGCAAAAGTTGCAGTATACGCTTTGGGTTTTTTTATTGCGAGTATTATTGAAATTCCGCGTCGCTCGATTAGTCAAATCGCAACACCTCTTATTGCTTCAGCATGGCATCACAACGACGTGGCCTATATCGACGATATTTATAAACGTTCAGCCATCAACCTGCTTATCATTGGTGGAGGAATATTTATGTTGATTTGGATCAGTGTCGACGATTTAATTGCCATCATTCCTCAAAGTCATTTGTATGTAGAGTGCAAGCAAGTAGTCTTGTGGGTTGGTATTGCACGTTTGCTCAACATGGTGACGGGTCTAAGCGGAGAAATTATTTTACAATCCAAATATTACTTGTTCAACATGGTATCGGTGGTGATACTGGTTGCTTTGATTGCTTTGTTTAATTTCCTCTTCATTCCTACTATGGGTATAGAAGGTGCAGCCATTGGCACAGGCTTAGCGATCTTGATTTATAATCTATTGAAAACAGGTTTCCTGTATTTTAAACTGGATATGATACCGTTTTCTTGGGCCATTGTAAAAGTCATTGTGGTGGGTGTTGTGGTTTATATTCCATTCATGTATTGGCCTAGCTTTGGTCAGGGCTGGTTGTTGACGGTCTTGAGTATCGGTATAAAATCAAGTGTTTACCTGTTGGTCAGCTTCCCGATATTATATTTTTTAGGGGTTTCTGTAGAAATGAATAAGCTCATCGACAAAGGAATACAGATTGTACAATCATTGCTTGGAATCAAGCGGATTTAGTCTGATTTTTTGTAAATTTGTGGGCTGTATAGGCTCATGTATACTGTTTAAAGAAGATTACCTGTATGTTTGAAAATTTAAGTTCGAAATTAGAGAAAGCGTTTAAGACCTTAAAAGGTCAAGGAAGTATATCAGAAATTAACGTAGCTGCTACGGTAAAAGAAATACGCAAAGCCTTAATCGACGCCGACGTTAACTATAAAGTAGCAAAGCAAGTCACTGATAGCATCAAAGAAAAAGCCATGGGACGTCAGGTCTTGATCGCTGTTTCTCCTGGTCAATTGTTGGTGAAAATTACGCAAGAAGAATTGACTGCTTTAATGGGTGGTCAAAAAGTGGACATGAACCTGAAAGGTGATCCTGCTGTGATTTTGATTGCGGGTTTACAAGGTTCTGGTAAAACTACTTTTTCTGGAAAGCTAGCAAACCTCTTAAAAAAACAAGGTCGTCAGGTTTTGCTTGTAGCCTGTGATATTTATCGTCCTGCTGCGATTGACCAATTGAAAGTATTGGGAGAACAAATCGGAGTAGACGTATATGCAGAACCAGAAAACAAGAATGCCGTTCAAATCGCACAGAACGGTCTTGATTTCGCTAAGAAAAATGGAAAGAAAATAGTCATCATCGATACTGCTGGTCGTTTGGCAGTTGACGAGGAGATGATGAAAGAAATAGCAAAGGTAAAAGAAGCGGTAAAACCTTCGGAGACTTTGTTTGTCGTGGATTCCATGACAGGTCAAGATGCAGTCAATACTGCAAAAGCCTTCAATGACCGCTTGAATTTCGACGGTGTGGTATTGACCAAATTGGATGGTGATACACGCGGTGGTGCTGCCTTGTCGGTGCGTACGGTCGTTGATAAACCCATCAAATACATTGGTACTGGAGAGAAGATGGATGCCTTGGATGTATTCCATCCTGATCGTATGGCCAACCGTATTTTGGGCATGGGCGATGTTCTTTCTTTAGTAGAGAAAGCGCAAGAAGTATACAACGAAGAAGAAGCGAAAGAGCTCAATCAAAAACTTAGAAAAAATCAGTTTACGTTCGAAGATTTCTTGAATCAAATTCAGCAGATCAAAAAAATGGGTTCTATTAAAGACCTCATGGGTATGATACCGGGTATGGGTAAAATGATGAAAGATGTAGAGATCGATGAAAATGCATTCAAGCCCATCGAAGCCATCATTCATTCCATGACGAAGGCAGAACGCAATAACCCAGACCTGATGAATGGGTCAAGGAAATCTCGTATTGCAGCGGGTAGTGGGACTTCGATTCAACAAGTCAATAATTTATTGAAGCAATTTGAAGAAATGCGTAAGATGGTAAAAACCATGAATAAGACGCAAGGGAAAATGCCGAATATGAATATGATGAAAAGAAGGTAGTAAGCAGTAGGCAGTGAACAGTAAGCAGTAAAAAGAGAGAGGCCTTGTTAATTATTAACAAGGCCTCTCTCTTTTTACTCATTCAGCAGCTACTGTTTACTGTTTACTGCCTACTATTATTTTGCGTAGCTCACACTTTTTACCGCATCGTAAATTCTTTTTACACTAGGTAAAATTGCTTCGATTAGGGTAGGAGCATATGGAAGAGGAAGATCTCTGTTTGTAATTCTCATCACCGGAGCATCCAAGTAATCGAAGGCATAACGTTGTACATGGTATGCAATCTCAGAGGAGATACTTGCCAATGGCCATGCTTCTTCAACAACTACCAATCGGTTTGTTTTCTTTACTGATTCGATGATGCAAGCATAATCGATAGGACGGATTGTTCTTAAATCTATAATTTCACAACTGATACCTTCTTTTTCAAGGAGATCTGCTGCTTGGTAAGCAAGTTTAATGATTTTACCAAAAGAGACAATGGTAACATCTGTACCTGCTCTTTTGATGTCTGCAACACCTAGAGGAATAAGGTATTCACCTTCAGGCACGGGACCTTTGTCGCCGTACATGACTTCAGATTCCATGAAGATTACTGGATCATTATCACGGATTGAAGCTTTTAACAATCCTTTTGCATCGGCAGGGTTTGAAGGAACCACAACTTTTAAACCTGGACAGTTGGCGTACCACGAGTCGAAGTTTTGAGAATGCTGAGCTCCCAATTGTCCTGCATTACCCGTTGGTCCTCTAAACACTATTGGAGCAGAATATTGACCACCTGACATCGACAAAATTTTAGCAGCACCGTTTATGATTTGATCGATAGCAACCAATGAAAAGTTGAAGGTCATGAATTCAATGATGGGTCTTAATCCATTCATAGCAGCACCAACACCAATACCAGCAAAGCCAAGCTCAGCAATAGGAGTATCAAGCACACGCTTAGCTCCAAACTCTGCTAACATACCTTGACTTACTTTATAGGCACCGTTGTATTCAGCAACTTCTTCTCCCATTAGGAATATAGAATCATCCCTTCTCATTTCTTCGTTCATTGCTTCACGAAGTGCTTCTCTAAATTGAATCTCTCTCATATCTAAAATCAGTACATGCTTTCTTTAACCCTACAAAAATACGATTCGGTAGGGCATTTGCAAAAAAAAATCCCGGCTATTCACCGGGATTTTAAAACTATAAGACTTGAAAACTTATTTTATGGCGTTTTTGAAGTTTTCAGAATTTACGAAGTTTGCAAATTCTAAGTCGTTTACTGCTTTTTCAGCAGCTCCTCTGTTTAACGTTACAGCTTGTTTCAAGTTAGAAGCCAATGTTGCTTCGTCACCTTGTCTTGCTGCAGTAACAGCAGCTAAGTAGAAACCAGCAGCGTCACCAGGATTCATTCCTTTGTATTTTTCGAAACCAGATTTAGCAGGGCCGAAATCTTTTTTCAACAAGTTAGCCAAGGCTAAGTCAAATACAACTTCAGCAGAATCAGTAGATTTTGACAAGTTTTGGATAGCCATGTCATATTTACCGTCTTTGATGTCTAAAACACCGATGATACCGCTAGCACCTTTTTTAACGAAGTCAGAAGAAGTAGCACCGTCTGCTGCTTTCATAGCTTCTGTTCTTGCAGTAGGTCTGTCGTTTTTCATCAATGAAGCAGAAGCTAAGTTAGCATGCGCTTCGCCTGTTTCCTGTTTTTTCAATGACATGTTCAAAGAAGTAGAAGCTTTGTCAATCAAGTTAGATTTTTTAGCTTCATCCACTTCTCTTTTAGCCATTTCTAAATATACAGCACCTAAGTTGTTATGAGCAACATAGCTATCTGTTTTCTTCACTAAAGCAGCGTAGATCATTTCTTTTTCAGAAAGCACTGGAGTCAACGTAGCAGCGTAAGCTAATTCGTTCTCGTTTAAAGTGTCCATCTTAACAGAACCGTCAGCAATTGATCTTGCTAATAAAGAGATTTCAGCATCTGATTTCTTTTTCTTAACCGTTAAGATTTCAGTTTTAGCAACCCTTAGTTTAGGATAGATTTTAAAGAAGATGATTTTCCAAGAAGATAATTTTTCAATTTGAGATTCTTTGCTAGCGAAATCTCCGCTACCGTTAACGATGTTCAATACTTCAGTTTTTTGAGCTTCATCCAAAAGTGTAGTTGAAGCTACTTCTTTTTTCAAACCTTCCCAGTCCATGATCAAACCTTTGCTTACAAAGCTGATAGAATCAACTGCGTAACCGTAGTGTTTCATACGTCCTTTAGTATAGTCTTCGATTACTTTAGAACGTTCGTTAGCTAGTCCACTGTTTTTAGCTTCAGTACCTTCTGGAGAGTGAGAACCAACAATAGTGATTGTTCTTGTTACGTTTTTCTTAGCAATGAAACCGTCTAAGAATTTAGCGTTTGTTCCTTTTGTTTCAGAAGATCTCAATTTAGATTTTCCTTGTTCGAAGAAGAAATCTACAGAAGTAGGTTCCAATTCTTCTTTGTTGTTGTAACCATGATCAGCATATGCTACGAAGTAGTAGTTTTTTACTAATCTAGACGTTGTGATCAAGCCTTTAGCAACAGGCATATCAGGTGTTTTTTTGGTTTTTGTTTTCGCTAGGTTGCTCGCACTACCTGTTACGATTAAATCACCATTGCCTATTTCTGGCTTGTATGCAAATGCATAGCGCTTAGCCATTTTAGGTTTTTCTGTTTTAGCGGTTGGGAAATCCGTAGAAACGAATTCCATTGTTTGAAGATCCACTTTCATATCGCCATACTGATAACGCGTATCAACAGCATATACTTTGTTTTTCTTCAACATTTTAAGAGGTAGAAGGGCAGTCATTTCGAATGCTACACTGTCTCCATGAACTTCCAAGGGGCTTGGAGTTACTGTCAGCTCTTGGTCTTTTGACATTTTGACCATTTGCTTCAACGCACAACTGTTTGTGAGCAAAAGCCCTGCAAACAATACCGCGACTAATTGATTTCTTTTGAACGCCATAATTTATTGGATAAAAAGTTTTTAAGTAAAATCTTAATACCTGCGAAAATAGCCTGATTTACTCTTTAAATCAATTAAAAAGGATCTTTTTTTGAAAAAAAAGTATTTATTTACTACTTTAGTCACATGTTGGAACAGGAAAGCAAGAGATTAGTGACTCAAATACAGGCTTTTTGCGAAAAAAGGGCATTTGGGGTATGTACTTTTTGGGGCGATAAGCTAGGCATTGCTACGGGTAGCGTGCGTTTATTTTTTATCTATTTATCTTTTTTGACCTTAGGTTCTCCAGTGGTAATATACTTAGTGTTATTTTTCACTATGAATATTCACCGCCACTTTAGGAAAAAAAGGAATCCTGTTTGGGATTTTTAAACATCACCTTTTAGTTGGGTGTAATATTGAATTTTACCCATGTAATATTTCTTAATGATAGAGTAAGGTAAATGGCTTTTATAAGCTTTTAGTTTCCCGTTTTCGCTACTAATTATAGAATTTGTTGGAGTACGGCTTAAGTAAAAAGCCCAATGTCCTTTGATGATGGCTAGGGTGTCTTTCCATTTTCCTTGCAATAGAAAATATACACCAGCCACGCCATCTACTATTAGTTTTTGTAATAGAATTCCCAAACGTTTATTGCGTGGTAAATTTTTACTCAACATCAACAAGTTGTTCCGTACGTTGAGGAATGTTTTTCTGGGATTACCAACTTGAAGGGTTCCTCCTCCCAAATGGTACACTTTCGATTGAGGACAGGAGAAGACTTGAAAACCTTGAATCCTCAAGCGCCAGCATAAATCTATTTCCTCCATGTGCGCAAAAAAGCGTTTATCGAAACCTCCCACTTTTTTAAACAGGTTGGCTCTCATCATGAGAGCTGCTCCACTTGCCCAATGAATAGGACTGGCAGTATCATATTGCCCCTTATCTTTTTCTAAGGTTTGAAAAATGCGACCTTTACAGAAAGGAGTACCGATATAATCTAAAAAACCACCAGCAGCACCAGCATACTCAAAAGAATGTTTGTCTTTGTAGTCGAGTAATTTGGGTTGGCATGCAGCAATAGCAGCATCGGTTTCCATCAAATCCAATAAAGGGCTAATCCAATGCGGAGTTACTTCTATATCCGAATTTAAGAGTATAAAATATTCTTCTTTTAAATTCGCTAAGCCGAGGTTATAACCTTCACAAAAACCATGGTTTTGTTTTAGTCCAACGATTTTAATGGTTGGATAATGTTCTTCTAACCACGATATCGAAGCGTCGCTCGAGCCATTGTCGATAACGTATACCGTAGCTTCTTGGCTGTATGCTACAACAGAGGGTAAAAATTGTTTGAGGTGGAGAAGCCCATTCCAATTTAAAATAGCAACAGCTACTTGATTCATATTAAGAATTGATGAGTTGTCCTAAATCAAATCCTGGGATGTTGGGAATCAATCCTTCTGTTTGTTTTTGTAATTCTACTTTTAATACGCCTTCCATTTCAATGATGGCTTTGTTGGTCGCCGCTATGATGAAGTCTTGAAGGATCGTAGCATCTTCTGTTTTCAATAGTGAAGGATCAATACTTATGGCTACGGTATGTTTTTTTCCGTTCACGGTTACTTTCACTAAGCCTCCGCCTGCTTCACCTACCACGGTTATTTTTACCGCGTCTTCTTTAAATTTTTGAATTCTTGATTGTACTTCTTTTGCTTTTCCAAGCATCCCAAACATATCCATCATGCTCATTGTATATCGTATTTTAAGTGTATTACCTGACTAATGAAATGGTGCCTCTTTCTGTAGAAGATTCTCCTAGATTGCCTTCAATTTTTATGATATAAGCATAAGAATCTACAGGAGCGTCTCCTCCGTTTATTTTTCCATCCCAACCTTTATTCAAGTCTGTACTGTGAAAGACAGGATCTCCCCAACGGTTGTAGATAGACATTTCCATGCTTTTGACAAACTGACTTTTAACTTCAAATACATCGTTTGTTCCGTCACTGTTCGGTGTGAAGGCATTTGGAATGTAGACTACGGGTGCGAGTGAAATTTCAACTTTGTTTGAATATGAAATGATGTTTTCTGTCCCGCCTGAGTTAATGCGTACCATGTATATCAGTGAACCTGCATTTGCATTTGGAATGTCAGAAGCAGAGAATCCTGAGCCCCCAGCAATGGTTTTGATGATGTTACCGTTAGCATCGAGGAGTAGCACATCGTATGAACCAATGCCTGTAGCGGTATAGCCTGTATACGCAGACCATGTAAGTGCTATGGAACCATCGGATTGTAAGGTAGCATTCAAATTAACAGTACAGGTATTCGGACTTGTCGTGGATGTGTTATTACAATTGTCAACATAATTGACATAATAGCATTTGCCTGCACTGCTTGCAAAGCTTGTTATAGTAGAGGTTCCATTGCTCACTTCGTTTCCATTGGCTTCAAAAATTTGGTATTTTTTAACCGTGAAACCCGTAGGCGCATCAAACACCACTTGTATGCTACTGCCGTTGACACTCGAATTGACGTTGGTAACAGCGGTTGGAATGGCGGTAGAAATGGCTGTCATGCATTTGCGGGCACTTAAGCTGTATTGTGCTCCAGTCGATGAAGTTGTGTTAAGGAAAGTTTGTACTTGGTAACAGTATTCTGTTGCGCATGTTACATTATTGTCGATGTACGTAAAAGTCGTTGCACTAGCATTGTTGGCGAGTATATTACCATCTCTTTTAAGATCGAAACTAGAAAATTTAGTGGCATCAGGATAAGCTGTCCATGTCAATTGATTTTGTAAATTTTGAGCTTGAACATTGAATGAACGGATCGAGCAAATTTCATTATTTATAAAGTTACCTGGCGTGCAACCATCATTTGCACGAATTCTTAAGCATTGAAACTCATTAAGGGTATTGACTCCTGTTAATGTAATTGTTTGTGCCCCTGATGTATTAGTCATAGTAGGACGCATGTTTGTCGCATACAAACTAGGATAGCTTGTAGTTCCTGTCATTAAATCAAAATGGTAGTCAAAGTTAGAAGAAGCATTAAAGTGAACTTCTATCTCTCCATTAGCTACACCTTCTTTGGTCACTTCTAAAAACGTAATATCAGGTTTTGGTAATGTTGCGATCGGTGTAACGTTGGTTGTGGTGATGGAACCAACACCACAACTATTTCCTGAAGCAAATTTGCCTGTTACTGTAATTGTTTGTGTAGCTGTTCCTGCATAGATATGAGAAGATGTAGCGAGAGGTGCAACGGTAAGTACAGTTCCATCGCCATAATCAATTGAATATTGATCGTATACATTGTCGTTGATTTTAACATCTACACGTTGCCCAGAACAAGTCTTAACGGTAGTGACTGGTTTTACAGCCGTGATTACTGTAACGGTTTGTATGTCGAAATCAACGCTCCCTCCTGAGGTTGAGGCTGCTTGTGTTACTGTGAATGAACCTGTTCCACTGTAAAGATTCGAAGAAGTGCTAAAAAAACCTCCCCCTGATGTGAATTCATACGAAACACCTCCAGTTGCTCCGACAGCGCAATTAGTAGCATTGACAGTATGTGGGGCACACCCTTTTGGATTGTCGAGCGTAAAACAAGCTGTTTGTGCCTGAACAATAGCGCTTACAAAGAGACTTAACGCAAGTCCTGAAAAAAAGAAATGTGATTTCATGGTTCAATAAGTTTAATGATGCTGTCGATCGTTAACGAATCCTGAGTACCAGAAGATAAGTTTTTAAGGGTATACCGTTGGGTTTTGATTTCATCAGAACCTATGATAATGGCGAACGGTATTTTTTTACCGTCTGCATAGCTGAGTTGTTTTTTTATCTTCCCCGTTTCAGGATATATTTCACTATATATTCCTTTCGACCTTAAAAGGTATACAAGTTTTTGCCCTTCTGCAAGGCTCTCTTGGTCAAAATGGCAAATAATTACTTTCGTAGCATTCATGAAAAGTTGCTCAAAAAGCATCAGTTCGTCCATGACATCGTATAATCGGTCAATACCAAAGGAAATTCCCACTCCTGATAAATCTGGCAGACCAAATACTCCTGTCAGGTTATCGTATCTGCCCCCTCCTGAAATACTTCCAATAGAGACGCTGAGCGCTTTTACCTCAATAATGGCACCTGTATAATAACTGAGTCCACGAGCCAAAGTGAAATCAATGTCTACAAACGCATCGGGGCTGCTTCCTGTGAAAGCCTTGTAGTGATCGAAAATTTCTCTTAGTTCCGCTACGCCTTCTTTGCCTGTAGTATTGCCGTTGAGGTATGTTTCTATTTGACTTAATTTTTCAGTGTTAGAGCCTTGAAGTTCAAAGATAGGATTGAGTTTTTCAACCGCTGCCTCAGAAAAGCCTCTGCTCAGTAATTCTTTAATGACTTCTTCTCGGCTTATTTTATCGAGTTTATCGATGGCCATGCAAAGTTCTGCTTCTTTTCCTGGGTGCCCGCATACTTCAGCAATGGCTGTGAGTAGTTTTCTGTTGTTGAGTTTGACTTTGTATGCTTTAATGCCCAATTGAGAGAATACCTCCTGAAGCATGCATAAAATTTCCGCTTCGCATACCAAGGAGTTGGTGCCTACGATATCGGCATCGCATTGGTAAAATTCTCGGTACCGGCCTTTTTGAGGGCGATCGGCACGCCATACAGGTTGTATTTGGTAGCGTCTAAACGGGAAGTTTATCGTATGTCGGTTCATGGCTACATACCGAGCAAAAGGGACGGTAAGGTCGTAGCGCAACGCTTTTTCGGAAATGAGGGGAGTTAGTTTTTTTGCACCTAAGTCTAAAGGGTTTTCTGTAAGGCCATTAAGGTAATCTCCAGAATTTAAGATTTTAAAGATCAATTGATCGCCTTCATCCCCATATTTGCCTGTCAATACCGAAAGGTTTTCCATTGCGGGGGTTTCTAAAGGCAGAAATCCATAGGTTTCGTATACTTTTTTAATTGTATTGATGATATGGTTCCTTCTAAGCATTTTCTCGGGACTAAAATCTCGAGTTCCTTTAGGAATGGAAGGTTTGCCTTGGCTCATGACGATTAATTTTCCCTCAAAAATAGCAAATAGGAATGGGATAGGGTATGTTTTTCCTTTTTTTTAGGAGTTTTTTTTTGAATAAACATATTATATGCTACCTTTGCAGTCCTTGAAACATTAGATATACAAGTCATGGGAGTTACTAGATTAAAAAGAAAAGACAAAAGAAATAAAGCGATAGCTACTAATAAAGTAAACATCATTAAGGTGTTAACGAGAACTCCAATCATTAAAAAAGTGGATGTGCTTGATTTACTTAAAGAAGCTGGCATATAATTCTATTGCTTTCAAAAGTATTGAGAAGACTGTCCCTTGGGGCAGTCTTTTTCTTTTCATGCTGCTGAAGCCGAACCTATTTTATCTGCATTTTTTCAAATGTAAGGGAGTATCGGTATATTTGGGAGACTAGCTGTTTAAATAGGAAATGAGTTTTCAGATGCGTATTTTGGTTCTTGGTTTATGTCTTTTTCTTTTCACAAAGAGCTATGCGCAAGAAGTAAATCGAACATTTTTTTTTGCTGCGTTATCGACAGGGGATACCTTGAAAATTAACGAGCAATTAAAAAAAATAAAGGCATCGTCCTCCTCCGACAAACAAGCTTACACAGGAGTTTTACTCATGAGAAAAGCGGAGTTAGTAAAAGGTTTGAAAAGAAAATTAGATTTATTTAAGGCTGGAGGGAAGAAATTAGAAGATGCTATTGCCTTACATAAAACCAACACGGAATACCGCTTTTTGAGACTATTGATACAGGAGAATGCTCCAATGATATTAAATTATAACAACAACATTAACGAAGATGCGGCCATGGTGAAGAGTGGCTATTCAAAACTTTCACAGGAAACGCAAAAAGCAGTATTAGATTATTGTAAAAAATCGAAAGTACTCAAGACGGACGATTTTAAAAGTGTAAAACATGAATAAACAAATACTCGTTGTTTACTATTCTCAATCTGGTCAATTGCAAGAAATTGTAAATCGTTTTGTAATTCCATTTCAAGAAGCTAACGTCAAGGTGGATTGTATGCGTTTTACGCCTAAACAAGATTTTACTTTTCCATGGACAAGTGAACGTTTTTTTGATGCCATGCCTGAAAGCGTAGCCGGGATACCACTAGAATTAAATCCACTTCATTTTGCTGAACCATCGTACGACTTAATTGTTTTAGCATATCAACCGTGGTATTTGTCTCCAAGTATTCCTACTACATCTTTGTTTCATGATGCTCGCTTTAAAGCATTGCTAAAAGATACACCTGTCGTGACGCTGATTGGTGCAAGAAACATGTGGTTAAATGCGCAGGAAAAAGTAAAGCAATACCTTCTGGAGGCTGGCGCTAAACTCGTTGGAAATATTGCTTTGGTTGATCGTAACAGTAATTTAATCAGTGCGGTTACCATTTTGTATTGGATGTTGAACGGGAAGAAAGACCGCTACTTGGGTATATTCCCGACTCCTGGTGTTTCGGATATAGATATTCAAAGAACAAATGAGTTTGGGAAAGTTGTATTGACGCATTTATCGAATGGCTCATGGCCTGCATTGCAAAAAGATTTAGTGCAACATAAAGCCGTGGAAGTAGATTCGGATTTAATGTTTATTGAACAACGCGCAGGTCGCTTGTTTTCGATATGGTCAATGATAATCAGCAAGCGCAAAAATCGAAAGGCATGGCTAAGGGTTTTTAAATATTATCTACTCGTTGCATTATTTATTGTCGCTCCTGTTGTTTTATTAGTGAATAACATATTATTTAGACCTTTCGTGGGAAGAACTATAAGGAAGAAAAAAGAATATTATTTAGGATTGAATTGATCTATGTCTAATCAAGTATACATTACGAAAGTTGCGAAGTTTTTCCCCAACGAACCCATTTCAAACGATGAGATGGAAGAGTACTTGGGTTTAATCAATGAAAAAGCTTCCAAATCAAAAAGAATTATATTAAGAAATAACGGTATCAAACGTCGTTTTTATGCCATCAATAAAAATGGCGAGCATACACATACCAATTCTCAAATGACAGCCTTGGCTGTACGCGCTTTGTTTGATAAACCGGAAGAAGGTTTAAAAACATTAGACTTAATTGCATGCGGTACTTCAACACCCGATCAAATGATGCCTTCACACGGTGTAATGGTGCATGGTTGGTTGCCTGAAACGCGTGCCATCGAAGTGGTATCTCCTTCTGGAGTATGTTGTGCTGGCATGCATTCTTTCAAATATGCATACATGTCGCTTAAGTTAGGAGATGCATCAGTAGCTGTTGCTACAGGTTCTGAAAGACTTTCTCGCGTATTAAGAGGAGATGTGTTTGAAGAAGAATCAAAACGATTAGAAGAGTTAGAAGGTAATGGATACGTTGGTTTTGAAAAAGACTTTTTAAGGTGGATGCTTTCTGATGGAGCAGGTGCTTTTTTAATGTCGAGTCAAAAAAACGAAAACGCCCTGAACTTACGCGTTGAATGGTTGGAAGGTGTTTCATATGCGCATGAAATAAAACCATGTATGTACATGGGGAGTGAAAAGTTAGACGATGGCAACATCAAAAGCTATATGGATTATACTCCGAAAGAAATCATGGAGCATTCTATATTGAGTATTAAACAAGATGTAAAATTGCTAGGCGAGTACATTGTGCCTCTAGGTTTTGATAAATTGAAGTTAATTTTTGAAAAGCGCGGATTGAAAGTTTCTGACGTTGATTATTTCATGCCACACATGTCGAGTGAATTTTTCAGAAGTAAAATTTCTGAAAAATTAGAAGAAAACAACATGGCCATTCCTCAAGAAAGGTGGTTTACCAACTTGAGTTCTGTAGGCAATGTAGGTGCAGGTTCTATCTACTTGATGGTAGAAGAATTGTTTAACAGTGGCAAATTGAAAAAAGGTGAAACGATTTTATTAGCAGTTCCTGAAAGTTCTCGCTTTTCGTATATGTTTGGCTTGCTTACCGTTTGTTAAGTATGAAAAAAGAAGACCTTCCTCAAGATCCTAGTGTATTGGATAAGTTTACCAAAGACTTATGTTATGTGGTAGACGATACTGGAAATTATACGACAGGTTTAAGTCGAGGTTGGGAAATAAAAGCATCGGCCTTAGACTTAGCATGGGATGATATTAAAGAACGTATACAAGATGCCAGGCAAAAAGCATTAAAAGGGGAAGTAAGCCCCTTGTTGTTTTTTATGGAGTTGAAGTTAATGGATCTTGAAACCTTAGCAGCCTATGCAGGCTTGTGGAAATGGCAAGTGAAAAGGCACATGAAACCTTCTGTGTTCAATCGTTTGTCATCTAAGAAATTAGAAAAATACGCTGAGGTATTTGAAGTAACAGTAGCAGATTTGAAAAATATACAGGGATATGAAAATTGATTTTGAACATATTCAATCGGCTCATTGTGAAAACGGTGTAACGACAAACCTTCTAAAATTTATAGGAGTCAATAAGATTACAGAGCCCATGGCTTTTGGTATAGGCTCAGGCTTATTTTATATTCATATTCCTTTTTTGAAAATTAATAACGGCCCGGCGATTTCATTTAGAACCATGCCAGGTCTTATTTTCAAACGTACATGCAACGCATTAGATATTCCTGTTGTACGTAAAACATTCAGTTCTCCGAAAAAGGCACAAGAGTTTTTAGATCAAGCCTTAGCCAGTGGACAGCCTGTAGGTTGTCAGGTTGGCGTGTATTACTTGACTTATTTTCCGAAAGAATACCGATTTCATTTTAACGCACACAACTTAGTGGTGTACGGAAAAGAAGGTGATGATTACTTGATCAGCGATCCTGTAATGGAAACAGTGACGACACTTAGTACATTCGATTTAGAGCGTGTGCGTTTTGCAAAAGGTGTATTGGCTCCGAAGGGACAGTTGTATTATCCAAAAGTTCAAAAAGAAGTTTCGGAAGAGCAATTGAAACAAGCGATTAAAAGCGGCATCAAACGTAATGTGCGCGACATGCTCTATATTCCTGGTCCTGTTGTTGGTGTTGCGGGTATTAAGTATACTGCTAAGAAAATAAAAGGTTGGAGAGATAAACTGGGCTTAAAACAATCTGGTAATTATTTAGCGCAATTAGTGCGCATGCAAGAAGAGATTGGTACCGGAGGAGGAGGTTTTCGCTTCATGTATGCCGCTTTTCTTCAACAAGCACATGCCTTTCACAAGCACGATATTTTATTGCAATCAGCAGAAGAGTTTACGAAGGCTGGAGACTTATGGAGATCTGCAGCGGTACAAGCTGCAGGTATTTACAAAGGGCGATTAACAACACAACAAGATTTCAATGACATGGGTGATTTCTTACTCGAAATTTCAGAGATCGAAAAGAAAGCGTTCAAATCGATGTCTAACATTAAGTGGTAATAATGGACAACGTTGCCTTACGTATTAGTCATCTTACTTTTCGCTACCCAGGGCAATCGTACGATTGTATTCATGATCTAAGTTTAGAAATTCAAGCCGGTGAACGTTTTGGATTGTTTGGTCCTAACGGTGCAGGCAAAACAACGCTCATGTCTTTTATGGTGGGTTTACTCGAAGCAAATACAGATGCTGTTTTTGTAAGTGGTAAAGACATGAGTATACATAAAAAAGAAGTAAGCGCTTCTATTGGTTATGTCCCACAAGATTTTGCTTTTTATCCTGAATTAAGTCCCGTTGAAAATTTAGAGTTTTTCGGAGCTTGGTCAGGATTGAAATCTAAAGTAATAAAACAGCGAACGGAAGAATTGTTAAGCATACTCGGCTTAAGCGATGTAGCAAATAAACAAGTTTTTAAGTTTTCGGGGGGAATGAAACGCAGGATCAACTTGGCGATTGGCGTAATACACGAACCAGAGATTTTGTTTTTAGATGAGCCGACTGTAGGCGTTGATGTACAAACTCGACATGCCATCATTTCTTATTTGAAAGCGTTGAATGACAAAGGAACGACCTTAGTGTATACATCTCATCATTTAAAAGAAGCCGAAGATTTATGCGATCGCGTTGCTTTGATTGATAAGGGAGAAATAGTAGCCTACGATCATTTAAGTAAATTGCTTACTCAGCATGAGGAGGGAGATCTGGAACAATTGTTCTTAAAGTTAACAGGAAATGCGTACCGCGATTAATCATGTATAAGTTCTGGGCATCGACACTAAAGGAATTGAGGTTGCTGTTGCGCGACAAAGTAGGTCTTACGCTTATGTTTGTAATGCCTATACTTCTGGCCTTACTTATTACTAGTATTCAGATCAGTGCTTTTGAATTGGTCAATAATAATAAAATTAAAGTCTTGTTGTTGAACAAAGATAAAGGTTCACTCAGCATCGATATGTTGAATAAGCTGGAAGAGGTGGGGCGTTTTGAATTGATAGAAATGAAAACCCTTGATCCGAAAACAGTAGGAGACGATATGAATGATCGCGATGCATTTGTCGCCTTGATTATTCCTGAAGGGTTTTCAGATAAGATGACACAAAAGGCGCAGGGAGCAGCAGGGAAAGCCTTGGTCGAGTTTGGTATAGAATCGCAAGTGAAGAATCTAGCTGTACTTCAGATGGATTCTCTTACGCTTTATTTTCATCCAGTCATTCAAGAGTCGTTTCGAAGATCTGTTGAAGGTGCCTTGAAAAGTGTATTGCAAGTGATGGAAAGCAAAACCATGCTCGATGCTTTGTATGTTTCCATTAACGGTGAAAAAATGCCTGCTTCTTTTGAGCAAGACATGATGGCCAATCAAACAGGCGTGAGGGAACAAACGACTTCGCACAACGGTGTGAGAAGTATTCCAAATGCTGCTCAGCACAACGTGCCTGCATGGACGATCTTCGCAATGTTTTTTATGGTGATCTCATTGGGAGGAAATATTGTAAAAGAAAAATTGAGTGGAAGTTTTGTGCGTCTAAAAATACTCCCTACAAATTTTATGTTGGGCTTATTGTCTAAGCAATTAATTTATTTAATGGTCGCGATGGCTCAAGTGTTTGTAATTTTTTCTATGGGCGTGTATTTATTTCCTCATATCGGTTTACCCGCTTTAAATATTCCAGATGATTTCTGGGGAATGGTTGCCGTCTCTTTCATTTGTGGATGGTGTGCTGTGAGTTATGCTTTATGCATTGGCGTGTTTGCTAAAACGCAAGAACAAGCCAATGGCTTTGGTGCGATATCGGTGGTGATATTAGCTACAGTAGGAGGGATATTGGTTCCAAGTTTTGCAATGCCAAAATCTTTTCAGTTGATCATGAACATGTCACCCTTACATTGGTGTTTGGAATCCTATTATGGTTTCTTCTTAGAAGGTGGGAAATTAAATCAGATCATGGCGAATGTTGCGCCTTTATTAATCAGTATAGTAGTGATGCAGTTGATTGCATTTATCGGTTTAAAAAAGAAAAATTTAATATAAGCGCTCATGGAAAACGAAGAATTAAAAAAGACCTTAAAGACACAAATCATAAAGTATTTGAATTTGATGGAAATTACGCCAGACGATATCAAAGACGATCAAGTTTTGTTTGGTGAAGAATTGGGTTTAGATTCTATCGATTCAGTGGAATTGATTGTATTGTTAGAAAGAGAATACGGCATCAAAATTCAAGATCCTAAAGAAGGTCGTAAAATCTTAGTCGATGTCAATACGATGGTTGATTACATCGTCGCTAATAGAACACGATAGTTTGTGGGAAGTAAGATTGTCATTACCGGATTCGGAGTCATTTCCGCTTTGGGCGATACTGTTGCGTTAAACCGACAGGCATTATCATCTGCGCATTGTGGTATTACAAGCTTAGAATTATTCCCTTCTAAATATTCAGAAACACTTCGCTTTGGAGAAGTAAAAATCACTAACGAACAACTGAAACAAAAATTGGCTGTAAGAGATCAAGGTGTAACGCGTACTACCTTGTTGGCCATGCATGCCTTTGAAGATGCCGTTCGGCAAAGTGGTTTAACGTCGACAGAAATTTCTTCCTATGATACCGTATTAATCGGCGCAAATACTGTTGGTGGTATGTGTTTAACCGATGAATTGTACCACGATGCCAATAACGATAAAGAAGGATCAGCGTACCTTTCATCTTACGACATTGGTTCTGTGAACCTATTCATGCAACAACATTACGGCATGAAAGGAGTAGGCAATACTATTAATACGGCTTGCTCATCTTCTGCCAATGCCATCATGTATGGTGCTCGTCTAATTCATCATGGATTCGCCAAGCGTGCCATTGTAGGAGGTACCGACAGCTTAGCAAAATTCACCATCAATGGTTTTAATGCCTTACACATTTTATCACCTGAAATTTGTAAACCTTTTGATCAAAACCGACAAGGGTTAAACTTAGCGGAGGGTGCAGGTTTTCTGGTCTTGGAAAGAGAAGAAGATGTGCCCCATAAAAAAGTATATGCGGTATTGTCTGGTTATTGTAATGCCAACGATGCTTACCATCCTTCCTCTTTATCTGATAATGGAGATGGACCTTTTTTAGCCATGCAAGGAGCATTGTCATCAGCAGGCTTAAAACCTGAACAAATCAGCTTTGTCAATGCACACGGAACAGCCACAGGGAATAACGATGAAGTAGAAGGAAAAGCGATGCAACGGGTATTTTCAACGGTACCCTATTTTGCATCTACCAAATCAAATACAGGGCATGCTCTTGGTGGATCGGGTGCTATCGAGGCCGTCTTTAGTGTGCTTAACCTTGTGCACCAAGAATTATATCCAAGTTTAAATTTTGATACGCCCATTGAAAGTACAGGACTAGTTCCAATACAACAATATATACAAACACCTGTTGATCATGTCATGTCCAATTCTTTTGGCTTTGGCGGAAATTGTAGTTCATTAATTTTTTCAAAAGCCTAAGTCTATGGTTTATATTCATCATTGTGCTTGTGTATCTCCTCAGCCTAATTTATTGACAGCGCAAACTGAAACGATTCAAGAGTCGGTTGATAATGTATTACATGTGATGGAACCTAAGTACGATGGCATTCCATTAGGTGTGCTAAGGCGCATGGGGAAGGCTGTACGCATGGGAGTTGGGACAGCTTTGCCTTTAATTCACAAACACGATAAACCTCTTCAAGGTATTGTGATCGGTACGGCGAATGGAGGCATGGAGGATTGCATTAAGTTTTTAAATCAAGTCATCGAATTTGAAGAAGGTACACTTACGCCAACTAATTTTGTGCAAAGTACGACCAATGCAATTGCATCTCAGTTAGGCATGATGTCTTCCAATAAAGGGTATAATATCACACATGTGAATAGAGGCTTGTCTTTCGAAAATGCCTTGTTGGATGTCATCATGTTATTGCGAGAACATCCGACACAAGCATATTTATTGGGAGGAGTAGAAGAAATTTCAAACTACAATTATAACATCGATCACTTAGCGGGATCCTATAAAAAAGAAATTATTTCAAACCTTCATTTGTACGATTCGAAAACCGATGGATCCATTGCAGGAGAAGGTGTTGCCATGTTTATTGCCGATGCTGAAGGTGTTGGTGCTATTGCTGTCGTTGATGCGATAAAATTGTTGCCCGCAGATCAAGTGGATGAAATCGTAGTGCAGCTGCAACTTTTTTTAGCGACGCATCTTTCCGAAGGAGAAGTCATAGATGTTTTATTGACGGGAGAAAATGGTGACGAACGGTTGAATCCTTTTTATGGTGCTGTAGAAGAAGTGTTGAAAGGTGCTACAGTAGCTCGATACAAACATTTAACAGGGGAGTTTGCTACGGCATCTGCTTTGTCTCTGTACATTGCCTGTCAAGTGTTGGAATCACAAACCTTACCCTCTCATTTATTGAAATATCCATCAGCGAAAAAAGAAATCAAAAAAATATTACTTTATAATAATCACAAAGGAGTACAACATAGTTTTATATTGGTATCGAAGATCTAAACATTTTGAAATGAAAATTGATTTTTTGGTAAAAGGGAAACTGTCGGATATCTTTCCGTATTTTTCAGACCTTCAACAATACAAAGCGGTACATCCTGTGGTGTATCAAGTAGATGAATGCTCTGAGAAAACGTTTTTGTTTTACGAGAAGCTTAATCTGTTGGTGTATACGTATCATTTTACGTATACTGTTTTATTGGATGAGGTTGACTACTTAAAAAAGGTCGTTATGTATTCAGAAGTTAAAAAAGGCGTAAACTTGCACTTGACCTTTTCATTTGTAGAGCAAGGTGATTACGTATTGATTAAAGAAGAGGTAGACTTGAAAAGTTCACTTTTGGTAAAGTGTTTATTTCTTCCATTTTTTAAACGTATACATATGAAAATGTTTAAAGAAATCGCAAGGCGAGTAGTATAGATCATTGTAGGATACTTACTCCTTTATCAATTTTAAATTATACTCCGTGTACTGATCTTTTATTTTTAAGATGTAAATTCCTTTAGGTAAAACTTGGGTGATGTTTAGTTCAGTTTCATGCACCACCTGCAATTCTTTTTCGTACACCAATTGTCCTATTGTATTGAACAATTCGATTTGTACAGGATTTGTTTTTTCTTCCGCGTAGATCATGATTGTAAATTCTCCACGACTAGGATTAGGGTATACATTAACCTGTAAGGGTTGAGTAGTGCTTGATGCCAATACAATGCTGCTGTACATAGAGGAGCCATCAGAGTCGATCTGTTTGATACGGTAATAGCTGTTGCTTGATAAAGGAGCACTATCGTATGCATAATAGTTTTCTCCTTCGATGATGATTTCTGCATAAATCCGTTCAAAGGATATGCCATCGGATGAGCGCTCGATTTGAAATTCTCCTACTTCAGTTGTTGGTGCAATTTGCCAGTGTAATTTATTTTGGGAAACTTCTTTTTTTGCTGTGAACAAGATGAAATCGACGGGTAAAGTTCCACAACTTCTTACCGTTACGGGTGTTCTCGCACAAATGGATGGAGCGTTCACAACCCAATTGTATATTGCAGGCATGCCTGCGATGGCACATGCCGTAGCACAGGAATATCCAGTGGTCGTTACCAACCCATTGTATGTTCTCGGTTGTATGATATTAGTCGCATTACCTTTGAAGTAATTGAATACATAGCCAGCAGCATTGTCAACACGTATTCTATAACCTGTTCCCGCAGGAATGTTTAAGGGGCTTGGAAGATTCAGTACACCTGATACGATCACCGGCCCAGAGCCAACTACAGGCGTTGTGTATGTGATTTCTGGTGCGCTAGTATAACTAAAGCCGGTGGAAGGGTTTGTAATTGTAATGGCAGCCGATCGTGTACCTGGACTGTAATATAAGATTGCTTCAATGGTTAAAGAAACCAATTGCATGTCTTTTAATACATCAAAATACAACCAATCGTTATCCGTTGTTGCTTGTGGATTGCCATTACCAGGCGAATTTGTAAAGCCATTGGCAACTGTTTTCGGAATGATGGTTGAATTGTATAAGGCTTCATCTACAACGTAGTAAGTTGTTGTTGTAGTTAAGCTCGGTGTTGTATAACTACTGCCTGTGTGCACAGGTGAACCGCCTGTTGCTGTCGTGTACCAACGGTAGGTGCCTCCTGTATTACTTACCGTCAGTGTAGCAGTAGAAGGGAAATTAACACAGATGCCAGAATTTGTTGTAAGTGCACTCGAACTGATGATGATGTCATCGGCTTTCATCGGCAAACAACTAGGATCAGTTACTTCAACGCGATAGGTGCCTGGACTGCTGACGGTCAAGTAGCGCGTGATGTCAAGCGGTAAGACGCTGCCATTTTTTTTCCAAACATAACTTACGCTTGTTCCTTGGTGACCAGCATCTAATAGTATAGATCCAGCGCTGCAAAGGTTTTGATCGTTACCTAAATTTACAACGAAGGTATTGCTGACAACAATTGTATCACGCCTTTGACATTCAGTAGCTCCTCCAACCCTTACCCAATAAGTACCAGCACTGTTTACACTGAGGGTAGTTGTTGTCGCACCTGTACTCCATAAAATAGGCGAGCCTCCCATGTTTCCAGGATTTAATATAATGCTTCCTCCTGTGCCGCAGAGTGTAGTGTCGTTTCCAAGGTCAGGTATAGGTACTCCTCGGTTGAGGTTCCAAGGCCGACCTGGATCTAGAACAGTACGTGCTTTATCAAAGAAAAAACCTTTATCTCCATAACCTGTTTTTAAAGAATAGTCTGTACCGCTTGGCATTCCTTTTCCTCCCAAAAATCCAATGAAACCTGCATTAATAAATCCATTGATGTTGTTAAACATGTATTGAACAAACGTGTCTTCATAGCCTTGACTAGCATTAGGTAGGGCGACATAGGGAGCTGCTGGAGGACTGGTTAAGGTAATACCAAAGCCTGCTGCATTGGCGGATTGACCAAGACTTACTTGCCAAGCAACCAAGGGTAAACAAACCGATTTGCCTAAGATTTCAAAAAACGATAAGTAGTTTTGCATTTGCTGATCACCCCACATCCAATCCTGTTGTCCACCGACAGCCAGGTACGCTGGGAATCCATTTTTTTCAGGGATAAGAAAATCTCCTCTATCGTATCCTGCATCGTTGAGTAAGCCTTGTAAAAAAGTTGATTGATACGTTGCTGCAGCACTAATTTGCGCAGCATTCCACCACACTAATCCTGATTTGGCAGGAGCAGGAGGAATATTGGTTGGTGTCCATGCAGCCCATAAGTTCACACATATACCACAATAGGCTTGAGGATTGTAAATACGAATGGTGCGTATAACGCCTTGAATAACGCCTTCGAAATTATTAGGCAGGCCTGCTAAATAACTGTAGTTAGGATCAAGTGCAATGGTTGACATGGGAGCTGTCATTCCTAAGCCTACACCACTTGGCGAGATTCCTGTGGCGCCTGTTCCAGAGTTGTATAAGTTCTCACAGATATAACCAAACAAATCGGGTTCAATGACGAAGATCTCTTTTTTTCCTGCACCGGTTTGGGCTACGTATTTGATGTTGAGAAAATAATTTTTTAACCAAGCAGCATTGGCAATGTTGTTTTTGGCCGCCACAGCTCCTGCATCTTCTTGCATCATGTATATTACCCAAGCGCATCGCATGCCGACTAGATCGGCATCGTAACGCATGCTCGGTAAAAGATTTAAGCCAAAAGGTACCAAGCTTTTTTGAGAATTCCAGTTGGTTGCGGTATCAACACCCGCATTGATGTATTTGTATTGGTAGAGTACCGATTTTTTAATCGGGTCACCTGCATTGTAAGTGCTCAGTCCATTGGCTTTGCTGATCACATCCAACCAATATCCTGGTTCTGCAACATCATTTGGTTTCTTGTAGTCGTTGACTAAGCCTAAATAAAAATCATCCCAGCCATCGGGTGGCCTTCCCCAGCTCGCATTATGTTGCGCATGTAAGGGTAGCTTTAGGTATAAAAGACAAACCAGTAGAAAAGCGAAAAATGTTATTTTTTTTATCGACTCCATTCTGATTTAAATCTTATATAAAGGTTTAGGATTACATATTCAATATAATACAATTTGCTTGTAAAATAATCCTATTTAACATTTGAATAATTATAAATATATGTAATAAATAAGCCTAAAGAATAAGATTTTTATTTGATAATGAGGTTTTTAACGATTTTACACTAAAATCGTAAATCTGCATTGATTTCAAGATGTAATAAAAAATGATTAAATAAAATTAAGTACGTTTCCCCAATTCAATGGCTTGCATAGAATGAATTTTACCATTCTCTAAGGTAAAGCGTAGTATTGTTCGCACGTGGTGAAAGCCATACTTACCAGCGGCACCAGGGTTGAGGTGTAACAGGTTATTGTATTTTTTATCGTGACTAACTCTTAGTATATGCGAATGTCCGCATACCCAAATGTTTGGTTGATCCTCTTGAATATGCTTTAAGGCATCGGGTGGGTAATGACCCGGTTTTCCTCCGATGTGAAAAAGACTGATTTTAAAACCTTCTCTTTCGATACATTGGTAAAGTGGAACTTCTTGTCGAATTTCTTTACCGTCAATATTCCCGTAAATACCTACCAAGGGTTTGAAATTTTGTAAGTCTTTTATGCAGGCGAGTGATCCCCAATCTCCAGCATGCCATATTTCATCACAACCAGCAAAGTGCTCAAATACTTGTGGGTCAAGGTATCCGTGGGTATCCGATAAGAGTCCTATCCTGATCATTAATTAGGACGAAGCTTAATCAATACTTTAAAAAAACTTTTGGTTGAATTGACTTCCGTGCAAATACCATTGTGATACGTGTATTTGCTTTTGTTTTCGTCTTCTAAATGAAGGATGTATTCGTTTTTTTTATTCTGGCGCAAGGGGTGAAATTGCATCTGTTTCTCCGAGAAAATTTTTGACACGCCAACAGGCTCATGAAAATACATGCGTGCGATGGATTGGTTTATTTTTTCATTCACGCTCACTTCTTTGCCGTTGCTGTGTCCGACGTACTTTGTGCCATTCCACTTGAGGTGAACATTATTTTCAATCTTCCCATTCACTTTATTTTTGAGTGCCGTTTCAATCAGTAAGTTGTTTTTATAACTACTGCTCAATTGGTAATTGACATCGTATTCTTCAAATACTTTAAAGGCAATATTGGTTTGAATAGAATAGGTAATCACTGAGCCTGTCTCATTTTTCAAAGCTCTCATTTCACCGATCTTATTTTCAGAAATAAAAATATCGTAGTTCAAATAATGAAAATGAGAGACAGGTATCCATGATCCAAGAGGGATGGTTAAAAGTAAAAAAATCCAAGCCGTTTTCTTCATGAATAGAGTTCAACAATAAAATGGTTTATGCATTCCATGTACTTGGATTTTCTCTCCAAGTAGAAAGAGATTTCAATTGTGTTTCGTTTAAGATGTTTTTATTGGAAGCAACAGTCAAAAGAGCGTTGTAATTTGATAAAGTGACTAATTTGATACCAGCATTGTCAAATGCTTGTTGTGCAATAGGGAAGCCGTATGTAAAGATGGCGACCATGCCTAATACCTCAACACCTTGTTCTTGCAAGGCTTGTACTGCTTTAAGAGAACTCCCGCCTGTAGAAATTAAATCTTCCACCACTACTACTTTTTGTCCTGCTTCGATTCTTCCTTCAATGAGGTTTTCCATGCCATGATCTTTTGGTTTAGCACGCACATAAATTAAAGATTTACCCATGCGATCAGCAATGATGGAGGCTTGAGGAATACCTGCTGTAGCAACACCTGCAATGGCATCTACACTTGAAAATTCTTTTTTGATGACATCGATTAAGTTTTCTGCAATCTGGTTTCTCACCTCAGGATAGGAAAGAGTAACGCGATTGTCGCAATAGATGGGAGAGTTCCAACCAGAAGCCCATTTAAAAGGGTTTTCAGGGTTCAATTTTACAGCTTCTACATTCAGAAGCTTTTCAGCGATAGACAGTTCCACAGAATTATTCATAACGCAAGTTATAAAAAAAAGGCTCAGGGGAAAAATGGTTTTGAATTAATCTATAAGTTTTGATACTTTGCAGGAACAGAAAGGTGATAATGAAGGTTTTTATAAACGACAGATCCGTAGAGTTTATTCAATACAAAGGTCAAAGCGATATTTCATCCTTTGATACGGTCGTGTGGAGTGAAGAAATAATCATCGCCAAAAAATTGGTTGGCAACGTCTTAATCGATAACATGACGACTTATCAAATCGATAAGTTGATAGAGTTAATGGAGGTCAAGAAGCTGAAGAAATTAATTTCACTTACCGTTACTTTGATCGATTATGAGGTCATGACGGAATACTTCAAAGACCACTTTAAAATACTAAAGGCTGCAGGAGGATTGGTTCAGAAAGAAGACAAAGTGCTGTTGATGTACCGCTTGAAACGCTGGGATCTGCCCAAAGGCAAGCTCAAGAAAGGGGAGGATTCAGTAGAAGGAGCCAGAAGAGAAGTTGAAGAAGAATGTAATGTGAAAGTTGCAATCAAAGATCATTTGTGCACAACTTGGCATACCTATGTGAGAAAGAACCGCAGAATTTTAAAGCGTACCGATTGGTATACGATGGGTTGCTTAGACGATTCTAACATGCAGCCTCAACTCGAAGAGTTTATTGAAGAGGTGAAATGGATGAGTACAAAAGAAGTGACCAAAGCGCTAACCAATACTTACCATTCCATCGAGGAAGTGTTTAGTCATTTCAATAAAATTCCCCTCAAATAACATACGGTAAGAAAGCACTCACATCGCCACCTCCTTTATGAATGTCTCTCACGACAGAACTACTGATGAAGGCCAAATGCGGAGAGGTAATGAGGAATACTGTTTCTAGTCCATCCCATACATGATGATTGGCTTGTGCAATGGTATTTTCATATTCGAAATCTGTCGTGTTTCTAAGTCCGCGAATTAAAAATTGTGCGTTTATTTTTTGTGCAAACATCGCTGTTAGTCCTTCGTAGATCTCGACACTCACTTGAGGGTATTTAGCAAAGGTTTGTTCGATCAAACCTTTCATGATGTTAATATCGAGGTAGCGACTCTTTTGACTGTTATGGCCAATACCAATGACTACCTTGTCGAATACGTTTAAACTACGGAGTACGATGTCTTCATGTCCTTTGGTGAAAGGGTCGAAAGAGCCAGGAAAGAGCGCTGTTTTTGTCATCGGTTTTCAGTTTTGTGCAAAGAAATTATTCAAATAATTGCAAGGAAAACAAATCGAAATAATAATGTTCTGGTAATTCATCAAACACAAAGCCGTATTTAAGAATGCTTGGACGTTCAATGAATTCTACTTTTCTAACGTACTTGTATATTTTCTGGTACTCTGTGCTTGTATTGTCGATGCTCCCAATGAGCACGACGGGTGTGGTCTCTGTACTCAATCCATACACGTCCATGGTATAGAGTGTGAAATAGGTAAAATCTTCTGCTGTTTGTAATTGAAATTTATTGCAGAATAAAATTTTATTTCCCTGCTTCAATACTAATGCCAATGAACTTTGTTCGATGCACGCAAAAAGTTTTTTCTGTGTAGAGCGATCTGTTCCAATCACACCTTCGAGTAATACTGAGAGTTGGTGTGTGTATTTTATTTTTTTCGAAGGGTATTTTTGATTCAGCCAATTGACCAAAGAGGTTTGTACGCCAAATACCACGACGGCATCGAGTGATACTTCTTTGTTGTAGAAAAGGGTTTCTTCTAGTATTGGTTTGGAATTGATGTCGAGGTAAGACGCCGCATAATCTTTATCGAACAAGGCAATAGGGACAATGCTGAAGCGCGTGTTTTTAATGGATACAATCACGTTTTTCCAAAAGCCTGCGTTAAGCCATTCGTGTTCGTAAAAAAAGAGGTTTAACTCTTCTATAATTTTTGAGGTGTTTTCAGGGTAATTAAATTGGTAATTTTCTAAGAGTAAACAGCGCTCTTGAGAAGGATCTGTTACACATACTCCAAAATTGTGCATGCTGATTTGAATCAACAAATTATAGTTGCTCAAATTTTCTGCTTCAAAAAGCACATCTTTTATTTTATGGGTAAGCGTAGGCACCGTAAATCGTTAGGTCTGTCGAGAATCCTCAATATTAGATTCAATATAGAGGATTTTGTCCTAAAAACGAAGTTTTTTCAATCAAATAGCCTGTGGATTAAAAATGCTGTAGCCTCTTTTTTGGGTTAAATCATTGAAATCTGTCAGGCCAACCAGTACGTGATGTTTGCATTCGTCAGGAAGCGAGTTAATTTCCTCCACACTCATGAAACACAATTCTTCAAGCATTTGCATGTGTATGGGCATTTCAGGATCGTTGCCCAGCAATACACTCCCTTCTACTTGATGTACGATGAAAAATAATTCAATTGCATGCAATGGAGGATCTAGGAATTCATGAATAAAAGCAAATTCATAATCTATGGCAAGTACTCCCGATTCTTCTTGTAATTCTCTCACTAAGGTTTGTTCAGCAGTCTCACCCAATTCCATGCCTCCTCCTGGAGGAGCCCACCAATCACCTTCTTGAGAAGCTAAGGCTTTGTGTTTGATGAGTAGTAGTTTATTGTCTTGTATCCATAAACTACATACTCGTATGCGCAGCTTATTGCCAAAGGTTTTTAGGATTTCGGTTTTTAAATTGCTCATACGAAAAATTTTGTTTACTGAATTTAAAAGATCTTCGCAAGATATACTAAGGTTCAGCTCTATAATGTTGTATAAAATGAGTAAATAGTGAATAGGAATACGAGTATAGGATTAAACTAAAAAGTATTGGTATTATACTTACTCTTCAATGTCCTTTCTGTAAAGCAATCAACGAGGTATGAGGGAATTTTTGTACAATAGATAAGGCGATTTTATATAATAATGGAACAAGAAATAATTTCTTTTTTATCCTTTGAACCTACACGCGATCAGCGTGAAGCCATTGTGCAAGTGGTGAAGTTGTTGGAGGATAAAAAAAAAGAACGTAAGGTTTTTTTATTGAAAGGCTATGCGGGTACAGGTAAAACACATTTAATCAGTGCCATCATTAAAGCTTTTGATCAGAAAAAAAAGAGAACAGTTTTATTAGCACCCACAGGTCGTGCCGCAAAGGTCATGGCTTCGTATGCGGGTAAGCAAGCCTATACGATTCACCGTTTTATTTTTGGCATGGAAGCGGATAAGGAAGGCGTGCCACGTTATTTTAGAAAACCCAATACCTTTGCCAATACTTTATTTTTTGTAGACGAAGCATCGATGCTGCAAGATGGAGCAGGTGGCTCGATCTTAAGAGATTTAGTCAGTTATGTTTTCGAACAAGAACATAATGTACTTTTTCTGATCGGCGATGAAGGTCAGTTACCTCCAGTAGGACAAGAAAAAAGCGATGCTTTAGATGCGAATTATTTAATGCGTCACTACAGTTTAGATGTCGAAGAATTTACGTTGACTGAAGTTGTAAGGCAGCAAGAAGACAGTGGTATTTTATACAATGCCACCGTCATTCGCGATGCGATAAGAAAACAAAGAACACCCGTGCTCAATGTGAAAGGATACAAGGATGTATACACCATGGATCATACGAAGCTGGAAGATGGCTTGCGCTATGCTTACGATAAATACGGTGTCGATAATACCTTGTTGATTTGCAGTGCCAATTGGCAATGTCTCAATTATAACCGCATGATCAAAACGCAAATTTTGTATCATGAAGAATTTTTAGAAGCCAGTGATCGTTTAATGATTGTGAAAAATTATTACGATCCAGAAGGTACGGGTAAGGATAAAGACAAGTTAGCTTTTGTAGCAAACGGTGACATGGCCGAGTTACGTTACCTTTCCAACGAACAAGAAAAATACGGGTTGAAATTTGTGGAAGCAGGATTGCGTTTTCCTGATTACAGTGAAACGAGTGAAGTAGAATTTAAACTCTTGGTGGATGTTTTGTATTCCAAAGGGCCAGCCCTCGAAGATGATAAATCAAAAGAATTATACCGTCAGGTGGTCGACTACCATCAAAATGCTGGACATGCTGGTAACATTTGGTTGCATGTTAAAACAGATCCTTTCTTAAATGCCTTACAGGTAAAACATGCCTATGCGGTTACGTGCCATAAGTCCCAAGGAGGGCAGTGGGATGCGGTATTTATCGATGGGAGTCATTTGCATAAAGATGATGCCTCAGCACAAGCATTACGTTGGCTGTATACAGCGGTCACCAGAGCGGTGAAAGAGGTGTTTCTAATTAATTTTCCAGCAAGTTTCTTTCCGAAATCATAAATGGCAAGTATTTTGCGTTAGCTTTAATAATCAACCTTCTATCCATATGAAAACATTCACAATGCTCGTTTTACTCAGCTTGTTTATACAGGTACAAGCCATGGCTCAAGTCAAAGGTCCGATGCTTGAGTTTAAAGAAACTTACCACGATTTTGGGGATATCAAACAAGGTGAAGTGGTGGAATATAAATTTGAATTTACCAATACGGGTGACTCGACTTTGTTATTGCGTAAAGTTTTTTCAACCTGTGGATGTACTATTCCTACTTGGCCAAAAGAGGGTATAGCGTCAGGGAAGTCTGACTATATTGTTGTGAAGTATAACTCAGAAGGGAAAATGGGTTTGCAAAATAAAATCATTACACTTTTTTCAAATGCCACGAATGTTCCTGAGGATGTTCCTTCACGCTTGTCTATACGTGTGAATGTGGTGCCGAAGTAAGGAGTTAGGTTTCAGTAGTCAGGTATCAGATTTAGTAAATAGTAGGCAGTAAGCAGTATGCAGTAGGCTTGGCGATAGCATTCTGCTCGTTGTATATCATGAGTAAAGGAAGCTTTTCTTATTCATTTCATCAACTCTTCTTGTCTGGTTTTCTTTTGTTTTTTGTCTAGCGATGCTTGTAGTATTTTTTCTGATTGATCGGTAACTCTCAATTGAGCAATATAAGAACCAATGTACTCTGCTGCTTTTTCTAGAAAATGAATCACATGAGGTGCTAATGTACTGAAGGTAGAAAACTCAAGGACTCCCTCTGCTTTGTCATTAAATTTTATCGGTAATAGAATAATTTCCTTGGGGATGGCTGACCCCAATCCACTCTCTAGTGCTTGTATATAATCTGGAGGAATATTTTTCATGCGAATGATCTCCATGTCATTCATGCATTGTCCTACGAGTCCTTCTTCTTCTGAGATGACAGTCATCTTCAAACGCTCTGCACTGATGGCATATCCTCCTTTTAATTCGAGGTAAGGTTCATGCGTTTCCTTATTGATAATAAACAATGCTGCTTGATTGGCTTTAATTGTTTTGGCTAGATAGGATATTATTTTCCTGTATTTATCTTCTTCACTCGTATGTTCATGAAGTACTTCTCCAAATTTTGCTATTGCTGCGGAAGTCCATTGGTATTGTTCGTTTTCAGATTGTGTCAACTGTAAGTTTTCTCGCATCTTCAAAAGAGAAATACCTAAGATGTCATTGTTGCCCAGTGGTGTAAAGGAAGCTGAAAAAACACCTTTGCCAATGTCGTTTGAAAAATCGGCAACGTTTTTAAAGTTTTCATTTAACGTATTTAGCGCTAATGACATTTCTCCAATTTCATCATGGTATTTTACAGCTACAATTTCTTCAGGTTCTCCTTTGGAAAGTTGTTGTATGGAATATTTTAGCTGGTTCATGCGTTTTGAAAATCGACGCACAAAAAAGAAAGAGATGATAAGTCCACCAAACAAGAGAGAGACAGAAAATAACATCAAACCTGTCCAGTCGGAATGGAGGTATATGTTATAATCGCTGAGTTTTACTTTAGGAATAAGCGTTACAAAAGTCCATTTGTTACCGTCAAATTTGTGCGCACCATTGGAGGCAGACCAGCCATAGAAGTAATCGTTTTCATTGATGTCAATACCTGCGTATTTGAATTCGAAATTTTTTAATAGGTTGTTTTGACCAATGGAAACTTTCAAAATGTTATCTTCTTGATCAGCATCTATCAGATGGCCTTGCTTATCCATCAATAGGATCAGTGCGCCAGGCACATCTTTTTGTAAACTTGTTTCCGATTCATTTCTAATTTGTTGTGTTAGTTCTTTCCAACTTGCACGGTTTCTCCATACCCCAATAATTGTACCTTCTGCATTTCTAACGGGTGCAGAAAAATCCATGCCATAGCCTTTGTTTTGGTATATCTTAGCTACATCTTCATCTTCGTTAAAATCAGAATAGAAGGCACCAGTTTTAGGTCCACCAACAACGATTGAAGATCGATACCATTCTTTGAAATTTACATTTTTACCGATTAAATACTGACTTGAAATAACCTTCCCATTCATATCTCTGGTATTCACAGCAATCACATTTCCTGACATGTCGCAAAGCATAGTGAGTTCATACAGTGCATAATACGCCGTCATTTTATTCATAAAGGCCTGAATGTCGGAATTCGATGCATTAGTTGTTAAGGCTTGTACCGCTAATTCGTTGACAGCGAATGCTTGCACATCTTGAAAGCTTCCTTGTAAGTTACGATCTGTTTTTTCTGCAACAGAGGTAGAAGTAAAGAGTCCGATTTGCTCTAAGGGCTTATTCTTAATGTTTACATGTTGTAAAGCGGAGTAGTATAAAAGAGATCCGACTAAAACACTGGGAATGAATAGTACTATAAATAGAATCTGGTACGATAATTTTAACTTTGTCAACGATACTTTCATGCTACACGATTTATGTCTCTTACACTTTCTTGCCATAAGTACAGTACGGTAAAATGCATGTTGAGTCACGTAATATGTGTTATGAAATTATTAAGTAACAATATTGCTGAGCCCAAAATACTCAAGCCTTTGAGGATTACAGGATTGATGTATGGAATAAGATATATCGAAAAAATAGAGCGTTATAAAATGCAGTTTCGAGAGACTGTATGTAAAACGTCGTAGAGTTTTTAAACTTCTACGACGTTTTACTGTGATCGTAATTAATTATTATGTTCTAGCTCACCAACTTCGATAAGCCAATCGCTAAGAAGATCCACCCCGCAATTAATAATAGTCCACCGATGGGTGTTACTGCACCCCATTTGCCAACATTAGTTAGGCATAAAATGTACAAAGAACCGGAGAAAATAATCATGCCTCCCATGAAACTCAAGGATGCCCAGTGCAGCCATTTGTTGCTATGTGAAAACAATAAAATACCAACCATCAGTAACGCGAGGGTGTGAAAGAATTGGTAACGTACGGCCGTTTCAAAGACATCGGCACGTTGTACTTCTTCTAAGTATTTTTTGAGTTTGTGTGCGCCAAATGCGCCGATGGCAACTGACAATGCTCCAATGATGCTGCTGAAAAGTAAAATAAATTTATGCATGTTAAGTTTTTGTTAAATTGTAAAATTAGTGTTTTAGTTCGCCTCAAGTGATAAAGATTAGATTTTTATGATATTATTTTTCTTTTCTTTTGATCGCCCAAAAGAAAAGAAACAAAAGAAAATGGCGCCACGAAAACCTCCCGTTTATAAAGCGGGACGCTCTTTTCATGGACACCCACCGCACGCCAGCCTATGAGTATATGGAAACGAATTTTCTATATACTCACTGATTTTTAATTGAGACAAGGTGAATTAACATACTAATCCTATTAAATAGTATAATCTCTATTTCCAAAGATGGCACTACCAATTCTTACCATGTTACTGCCTTCGTCGAGGGCTAATTTATAATCGGAACTCATGCCCATTGAAAGGTCTGTCCAATCGGTATTGGGTTTGATGTAATGCTTCGCGCATTCGTCAAACAGTTTTTTGAGCTGAAAAAATTCTTGTTTTATTTTTTGCTGATCATCAGTCAAGGAAGCCATTCCCATAAAACCTTTGATCTTGATGTGCTCAAATTGATCCAATGCATTGGTACTGAACCATGTTCTAATGTCGTGTTCGTCGGCTCCAAATTTTGTTTCCTCTTGTGCGATGTGTACTTGCAATAGGCAGGGGATGACGCGGTTGTTTTTTACCCCTTGTTTGTTTACCTCTTCTAGTAATTTTAAACTGTCTATGGAATGGATCAGGTGTACGTATGGACTGATGTATTTGACTTTATTGGTTTGTAAGTGACCAATCAAATGCCAATGCAGCGCTTCGGGAAGCAGCACTTTTTTGTCCTGCAATTCTTGTACTTTGTTTTCTCCAAAATCTACCTGTCCAAATTCGAAGGCTTCTTTTACGGCTTCAGCAGGATGAGTCTTGGATACCGCAATCAAAGTACTATTATAAGGACTGAGTTCTTTACGTATGCGCGTTAAATTATCGGCTATGCTCATGGCTATGTTTTAATTCTCGCTAAATAAAAGTATCTTCACTTCATAAATACTTAAATTTTAGAAAGTAAATGGCACTATTTGCTTCCTTGCTCAGTAGAGGATTAAAGATAAGTAATCTCAAGCCACAGAAAAAGAAATCTCCTTTTGATTTACAAAAGCGAGAATTGAAAAAGTTGCTGACCAAAGCGAGGTATACGCAATTTGGACTTTTTTATAGTTTTACTGAAATCTTATTCAGCTTTAATCAAAGAAACAAACATACGTTTTATGATTTTTGGAAACGACGCGTTGCCGTTCACCATTACAATAAAATGTTTGATGAATGGTGGAGCAAGAGTAAAGCAGGCGAGCGAGATGTCAGTTGGCCAGGTAAAGTAAAATATTTTGCCTTGAGCTCAGGAACTTCGGAATCGGCATCGAAATACATTCCAATTACCGTCGCTATGATAAGAGCGAACAAGAAGGCGGGTATTCGTCAGCTTTTGAGTTTGTCCTTGTATAAATTACCACCCTCTATTTTAGGGAAAGGAATTTTGATGCTTGGTGGAAGTACTGCTTTGAATAAATCAGGTACTTATTTCGAGGGAGATTTGTCGGGTATACAGGCCAGTAAAATCCCTTTTTGGTTTCAATATTTTTATAAACCAGGGAGGAAAATTGCCAAAGAAAAAGATTGGAATCATAAGTTAGACGAGATTACAAAGAATGCAGCGAAGTGGGATATTGCCTTTATCGTAGGTGTTCCCGCATGGTTGCAGATTATGATGGAGCGCATTATTGAATTTCACGGTGTAAAAAATATCCATGAAATATGGCCTAACCTGTCGGTATTTGTACACGGCGGTGTTTCATTTGAACCTTATAAAAAAGGATTTGAAAAATTACTGGGTAAGCCGATTACCTACATTGAAACGTATTTAGCTTCCGAAGGATTCATTGCTTACCAAGTGGGACCAGGCAAAGGTACCATGAAGTTGTCTCTAGATAACGGTATTTTTTTCGAGTTTATACCCTTCAACGATGCAAACTTTACCATCGATGGAGAGATGGTGGTACATCCTGAAACGCTTATGGTACATGAGGTTGAGGAGGGTGTCGATTACGCTTTGTTAATTTCTACGTGTGCTGGCACGTGGAGGTATTTAATTGGTGATGTCATTCGTTTTGTAGATAAAGAGGAATGTGAAATTGTAATCACAGGTCGTACCAAACATTATTTAAGTTTATGCGGTGAGCATTTGTCTGTGGAGAACATGAACAATGCCATTGGATTGGTTTCTGAAGAATTAAATATATCGATTTCAGAATTTACAGTTGCAGGCATTTCGCATGAATCCTTGTTTGCACACCGTTGGTACATTGGTACTGACGATAAGCTAGATCAAGAGGTACTAAGGAACTTAATCGATGAAAAACTTAAACTATTAAATGACGATTACCGAACAGAACGCACAGCAGCTTTAAAAGGAATATTTTTAGAGGTATTACCCACACGTCTATTTTATCAATGGATGGAAGATAAAGGGAAAGCGGGCGGCCAACATAAATTTCCTAGGGTACTTCGTAAAAATCAACTCGAAGAATGGGATCAGTACATTAAAGCCCATCGTTAGTCTATGAAAGTGATTTTAGAAGGTGCATTGTGCGGTTTACTCTTGTCGCTCTTGTTAGGTCCTGTATTTATAGGCTTGGTGAAGACAAGCTTGTTGAAAGGCTTTAAGCAAGCCGTTTTTTATGCCATTGGTGTGGCTTTGAGCGATGTTTTTTTTATAGCGTTATCGTATTGGGGCATTGTACGTTTCATCAGTGATCCTTTAGTAGAAAGTATATTTTATGTTGCAGGAGGCTTGTTGTTGGTAGCCTTTGGGGTGTATTATATTTTTAGAAAAAAAGAATTGGTAATCAAGCAAGAGTTAAACGATGAACTTTTAGTATCGTCTAAGAAAAGAAATACCATATTGAAGGGCTTCTTGATGAATGCTATTAATCCTTCGGTGTTGTTTTTTTGGATTGGTATTGTTGGTGTAGTAGATGCTACGGTAAATAAAGATGCCTTGAGTATTGTGTTGTTTTTTACATCCTCTGTCAGTGTTGTTTTTTTATGTGATCTATTGAAAGCCTTTTTAGCCCATAAAATCAGTACGTTTGTAAAAGACTCTTGGATTCATTACCTCAATCGAACGCTGGGACTTTTGTTAACAGTGTTAGGAGCGATGTTTGTGTGGGATGTTTTTCAGAAATACTTTTAGTCTTCCAAAAAATTATTTAGAAAAGTCGTTCTTAAGATCGTCCAACCAACAAAAAAAACAAGTCCCCAATACAAGTAAATACGATAGACGTCTTGAAAGCTTTGTCCTGAAAGGGTTTTGATCTCTGATTTTTCTAAGCCATCTAAATTTTTAAAAAAACTCGACAAGTTTTTTTTGTTGGTTGCTTTGTAAAACTTTCCACCGGTAAGCGATGCAATTTCTCTTAAGCCTCGATCATCTGGTTGAGAATAAGCATACATGGTTTGTCCTGTACGATTTGTTTCATAGGCTACCGAGCCTTCTTTGCCGACACTGAAGGTGTATATTTTTATTCCTTTTTCATAGGCTAATTTTGCAGCAACAATCGGGTCAAGTATTCCAGATGTATTTTCACCATCACTGATCATGATCATGACCTTGGACTTATTATCCGATTGCATGAGTCTATTGATGCCCACTCCAATTGCAACGCCCATGGCCGTACCTTGATTGCTGATCAAATTGGTATTTGTACTGCGGAGCATTTTTTTAACCATGTTATGGTCCGTAGTAAGCGGGCAATAGGTATAAGCATCTCCTGCAAATACAACTAATCCAAAACGGTCGTAAGGTCTATTTTCTATAAACTTTTCGAGTACTTCTTTAGATGATTCTAGACGGTTGGGTTGTACATCTTTTAATTTCATGGATTCTGAAATGTCCAATACCAATAAAATGTCGATGCCGTCTGACCATTGTTGTTGATGAACAATTTCTCGTTGAGGACGCGCTAATGCAAGGATGAAAAAACCAAGGCATATGCCACCGAAGGTAAAAGGAATAAGTCTAAGAAATTGAATGATACTTTTACTTTTTACATCATTGGAATACAAGGCAATTTGAAATTTCTGACGAAATTGAAATTGAAACATCCAACGTAAAAAATATAAAACAGGAATGAGAGGCAAAGTATAAAGGAATAGAGGATTATCCCAATGGAAATGTTTTACGGTATCCCATTGAAACCACTCTAATGATAACCATTCGATGGAGTCTACTATGTTTTTATTTTCTAGCATCTCTCACTTCGTTTTTCTTTTTTAAAAATCGCTTATTACTAAACCTTCGGAGTGCATTCAACGATTCCATACTTTCATTTTGACGAAGACCTCCGTATAGGAATCGGTCAAGGTTTTGAAGGGGAGTAATGATGTCTTCCATGTCTGGAAGCAGCTTCATCTCTTTTGTAGAGAGTGTGGTATAAGCTTTCCCTTCTAGTTTTGTGAGGTAGTACTTCCAAAGCGTAACACATTTTTCTAAATCGGTCGCTCCCTTATGTGTAGAAAATACTTGTACCTGCTCATCAAATTCTTTGATATAGCGTTGGTGATTAATACCAAGGTTGAAAAGTTTGATTCGTCTAAAGACATAGGGTCCAGCAACGAGGTAGACGATCAATAAGACAAAAAGTATACTTAATGCCATGAGTCCATAATACCAGTAGTTGATGCTGTCAGGAACTTCTAAGTACATGGCATCATCTTGCCAAGCGTAATCTTCTTTCAACGTATTCAGTTTTTTTAGAACAAGGATTTTAGAGTCAGGATGAATGAAAAGTGTATCGTGTAAGTTTTCGTCAAATACAAAAACGGGAATGTTTGGGAATAAAATACTGTCTGTACTAAAGGTGCGGAGTGAGTATTGAATACTGTCAGTACATCGATCACCTTTGCATACTGTATTGCTAAAGGTCTTTCCAATCCATTCTAGGGGTGCTTGAAAATAATTGGAATCTGGAAAAATGACTTCATAGTGAGAAGGGTAGCTTACACTGAGAGAATATACAAAGGGTTCACCGAGTACAATAGAATCTTTATTTAAATAAACTTGAACATCGATTTCTGAAAATTGCGCTTTGACGGTATTCCCGTACAAGACTATTCCAAATACCAACAGAACTATATTAAAGGCGCGCATAGGAAGATTCACTGGGTGTAAATAATTCTACGAGTTTAGGGAAGTAATCTTCTCCATTGGTAATGAGCACATACCTTGAGCGGTGTTTTTTACATACCGTTTCAATTTTTTTACTGTTGGCGATAAATTTTTCTTTTAAGTGTTCGCGGTATTTTTTAGAAGAAGAATTTATCCAAATGGTTTTATTGGTTTCCTTGTCAATTAATGGAATGATGCCCATTCTAGGGATGCTGATTTCTGTAGGGTCCGATACCTGTATCACTACCATGTCGTGCTTTTGAGCAAGAGGGGCTAGCAGTTTTTCAGACCAGCCTCCTTTAAAATCCGACAAAATGATGACTACGCTTTTTCGTTTTATCACTGACAAACTGTATTGTAGCATTTTGTCAATATCAGTCAAAGAAGAGGTTCGAGAGAGGTGAAAGAATTTATGCAATAAGTAATAGCCGTGTTTAAAACCACGATCTGCTTTAATGAAGAGTTCTTTTTTATCGGAATAGGCGATGATGCCAATATTACTCGATTGCTCAACTGCAGAAAGGGTAATGATTCCGCAGAGTTCTTTAACGATGTCGTATTTTATTTTTTCACCGACACCGATATCGTGTGAACTGCTGATGTCTGCAATAATGATGACATCTTGTTCTTTTTCTTCTTGGTAGGTGCGGATGTAAGTACCGTGTCCTTTAGCGGTAACTTTCCAATCGATGTTTCTTACATCATCGCCAAATTGGTAATCGCGGATATCAGAAAACTCAATGCCTGAACCCTTAAAAATGGAATTGAATTTTCCATGGGTACGCGACTCGATGGTTTTTCGAATGCGGATTTCAATTTTTTTTAACTTGGCAATGATTTCTTTCATTCTTACGCGTAATGTATAAAAATAATCATTTTTTAGGATTAAATTGGGGTATGAAATACCTTTCAAGCTTTCTTTTTGCGCTTTTATTCTTGGTGGCCTGTACTTCTGTGGATAAAAGGCCTCCTGCAGACGTCATGACCAAGGAAAAAATGGTCTTGGTCTTGTCCGATATCCATTTGGCAGAAAGCGTGGTGTCGACGAAGGAATTACCTCGCGATACGTCTATCTATTTATACCGAGAGTTAGAAAAACAAATTTTTGAAAAGCATGGCATCAGTGCATCATATTTTAAGAAAAGCTATGCTTGGTATACCAGTCACATCGACCAGCACAAAGATATTTATGCAGTCATCATTGACACGTTAAACGTGAGGAGTTCCTTGGCGAAGTAAGTGCTTTAACGTCGTCGAGGTTTTAAACCTCGACGACGTTTGTAGTGCCATAGATCAAGGTGAGGAAAAAAGAAACAGAAACAGAGCGGAGAAAGAGAAGAATAATATCTACCTCCTTTATTTTTTGGCAGGAACAGCAGCTGCATACCTTCTGCTGACTTCCTCCCAGTTGATGATGCTCCACAAAGCTGCTAAATAATCGGTACGCTTGTTTTGGTATTTTAAGTAATAGGCATGTTCCCATACATCGATACCCAATATCGGAGTGCCTTTATATTCTGCGATGTCCATTAATGGATTGTCTTGGTTAGCAGTAGAACATATGGCCAATTTACCGTCGATGGTTACGTAAAGCCAAGCCCATCCTGAGCCAAAGCGTGTAGCCGCTGCTTTATTTAATTTTGATTTCAAACTGTCGATGTTGCTAAAAGATGCGTGTATCGCTGCTTCGAGTTCTTTTGACGGAGTAGTTTTAGGCTTTGGCGTTAAGATTGTCCAAAACAAATCGTGGTTATAATGTCCCCCTGCATTGTTGCGAATGGTATTATCGAAGGTCGATACTTGAGCGAGTATTTCCGTAACAGACATCTTTTCAGCAGGAGTTCCGATAACGGCTTTGTTGAGGTTCTTAATGTAGGTCGCGTGGTGTTTATTGTAGTGTATTTCCATGGTTTGAGCATCGATGTATGGCTCAAGTGCTGCATAGCTATAAGGCAGTGGACTTTGGGTAAATTGAGCAAAAAGAGTACAACTGAGTACGAGGTTAAATAGGACAGATAATAACGCGATTTTTTTCATGGTAGTTTTGATCTGGTAGAGGCTTGTTTAGTTCCAATGTAATGATTTTGTTGAGTTTTTAGTTCCTTTCATTCGATGTTTAAGTCTAGAGGTGCTTATTGGCTGCCTAATTACAAAGAGGTGCTTTTCATTTCTTCGGTAAAAGATCATCTCCTAAAGGTTATTATCTGGCATAAAAAGTTGAATTTTAACTTAAATATGGCTTCCGTGCCATTCATTCATAAAACCTTATTATTTTTAATTCATGCTATTGGATCAAGAGATAACGCATAACAACGTCTTAGAAGAAAAAATAGGATTTACATTGGTGAAAGACTGGGTGAAGTCTTATTGCCTGTGTAGTGCAGGAGAACGCAAAGTCGATGCATTAACTTTTTTAACAGACATTGATCAGATTAAAACACTACTGGCTCAAACCAGTGAGTTGAAAAAGATACTCGATGAGGAAGAAGCTTTTCCTCGTCATGACTACATGGATGTCGAAGTGTTTTTAACGAAGCTGAGACTAGAAGGAGCATTTTTAGAGAGCAAAGAATTTCATGACTTACGTGCTTTTTTAAGAACGGTATCGCGCATCAAACAATTTATCGATTTGAGGGAGCAAGCTGAGTTACCACATTTGAAACGCTTGATGGAAGACCTTACCATTGACTTTCGTTTAATCAGAGACATCGATAAAATCATCAGTAATGAAGGACATGTGAAAGATGATGCTTCTTTTGAGTTGTTTGAAATTAGAAAAGAATTAAACGAAGAAGCCAATCGTTTAAGAAAAGAAACCGATCGTTTGTTGCGGTCATACATCCGAGAAGGATTTACAGATCCTGATTTATTGCCCACGATTCGTAATGGAAGAATTGTATTGCCTGTATTTGCGGAGCATAAACGTCAGATCAAAGGTTTTATACACGATGAGTCTGCGACAGGACAAACAGCCTACATCGAGCCCGCTCAAATATTAGAATACAATAACAACATCAAAGACCTTGAGCACCGAGAAAAACGTGAAATCGCTCGCATACTGACAGCGCTGTCGGATCAGATGCGGAATGATTTGCCAGCCTTATGGCAGGCCTATGAATTTTTAGGAGATATCGATTTGATTCGAGCCAAAGCCAAATGGGCCATCAGCTGTCAAGCCGTATTGCCACTGATCGAATCTTATCCTGTATTGGAATGGAAGCAAGCTAGACATCCTTTATTGGAAAGGGCTTTGCAAGAACAAAGTAAACCGATTGTGCCGATTAATTTTCACCTTTCCTCGGGCAAAAGAGTATTGGTCTTATCTGGCCCTAATGCAGGAGGTAAATCGATTTGTTTGAAAACCGTAGGCTTGTTGCAATACATTTTACAAGCAGGTTTATTGGTGCCTGTCAACGGAGGGAGTAAGTTTGGAATCTTTCAAGAAATTTTACTTGACATCGGGGATCAGCAATCCTTAGAAAATGATTTAAGTACATACAGTTCACATTTGAAAAACTTAAAACGTTTTATCGATGTAGCGGATGAGAGAAGTTTAGTCTTGATCGATGAATTTGGAGGAGGTACCGAACCTCGCTCTGGGAGTGCCATTGCAGAGGCTGTATTGAAAGTCTTAAACGCTAAAAAAGTCTTTGGTATCATTACCACACATTTTGATAATTTGAAAAAACTGGCTTCGGAAGAAGAAGGGTTTGTGAATGGAGCCATGTTGTTTGATTTGAAAAGTCTTAAGCCTTTGTTTCAACTGGAATGGGGAAAGCCCGGCAGTTCCTTTGCCTTAGAGATCGCTCAAAATATTGGCTTGCCCTTGTCTGTGATTGATGAAGCAAGAAATGCCTTGGGAACAGATTGGCAACAGTACGATAAATTATTAAGAGACCTTGAACTTCGTCATTCGGATCTGCGTGCTCGACAAGGTACGCTGGCGACATTGAACAAGCAATCGGAATTGCTAAAGAAAGATTATCTAACACGCTTGTCGGAACTCGATCTCAAAAAACGTTTGGTGTTGAATGAAGCCAAGGAAAAAGCGCGTAGCATTTTATCGAATGCATCGGGTGTATTGAATGCTTTGCAACTGATTAAAAACAGCAGTCTGCCCGTTGATAAAGAACTCTTAAAAAATCAGAAAATAGAGATTACAAAAGTCTTATCAGAATTAACGCCAGAAGAAATCATTCAAAAGTCTGAGCCTGTTTTACCAGAAAAAGGACCGGTAGAAATTGGTTGTTATGTGAAGTTTAAAGACCAAGATGCGTTTGGGAAAGTCCTTTCTATGAAAGGGAAGGAAGTGGAATTAGCAATTGGAGATTTAAAGTCGGTGGTGAAATTGGATCGTTTAGTGAGGATCAGTAAGCGTGATTTTGAACTTCAAATGGGGCCCGTATCGAGTAAGCGTGCTGTAGGCGGTTCTTCGACGCTTATGTTAGAGCGTACGCAGACCTTTAATCCTAAGCTCGATGTGAGGGGTATGAGGGGTGAAGAGGCAATGGCATTGTATATGCATTGGTTAGACGATGCCCTATTGCTTGGTTTTCAGGAAGTCATGATCGTTCATGGAAAGGGCAACGGAATACTCAGAGGCTTAATAAGGAAGCATTTGAGTACCATAAAACAGGTTAAAAGTGTAGACGATGACCATGCCGACAGGGGTGGGTCGGGAGTAACGGTGATAAAATTTTGATTTTACAGTTGGAACACCTAAATTAAAGAAAGAGAATAAGGCTATGGAACTACAACACGACACGGAAGATACGATGGAAGAATTGTCTTTTTGGGATGCTGCTTTTCCTTTTCTGGAAAGCTTGTCGAAGAAAGGCTGTAAGTTTTTATTGATTGGAAATATCGCCAGTAAATACCATGGCTTGCGTGTTGAAAAATGTGAAGTAGATATTTTAGTGTCGAGCGAAGAGACAGACATGTGCCTGTTGTTTGATACTTTAGAAGAGTTTGCGTGGGGACAGGGGAAGAAGAGAGAAGGAGAGGTATGTTCGTATTCGTCTTTTTATTTAAGCATTCCTTTGCATGAAGGAGCTATCGATATCATCAATGAAACCCCAGGGCTTGATTTTACAGAGGCTTTCGGGAGGGCTTTGAATGTGAAGTTTGGTAAGTTGTCGATGAAGGTTGTACACCGCGACGATCTTATTCGTAATAAATCGTTATTAGACGATCCGCGCCACTTGGATGAAGCTATCGAGTTGTCGATGCTTTCTTCGTTTGATGTGTAAAGGCAAAGGTGGGAATGTCGATGCTTGAAGTGCAGTATTGAGTTTCTTCTTTTTGATTGGATGCAATGAGTATCATTTTTTTTCCAATCAAGTCTTCTAAATTTTTATAGAACCATGTTTTACCCTGCTCATCTAAGTGTGAGGTAGGTTCATCCAAAATCAAAATTGGTGTGTTGCAAAAAAGCGCTAGACCTAGCTTCAGTCTTTGCTTCATCCCCGAGGAAAAAGAACGAATTTCTTTTTTACGGGATTTTTCTAATAACATCAATGTTGGAAGTTCTGCTAAGGTATACTGAGGAGCCAAAGGTTTTAGATGAAAATAAAAATCAAGCAGTTCATCTAATGTGTATTCTTCAATGAGTTCAATATACGGACTCGCAAAAGCGAGGTAGCGGTAATGTTCTTCGGTAGGAATAGTTTTATCCAGCATGGACATAGACACCGAACCGTTTGTTGGCAATTGGAGTCCAGCGATAATTTTAAGTAGGGTAGACTTCCCAGAACCATTATGTCCAGTAATGGCTACGACATCGTGTTGAGCGATGTCGATCGTAATGCCATCAAAAAGCCATTCGCGATTAAATCGTTTTCCGAGATCTTGAATGCGTATGTTGGTGGACATAGAATAGCTTGGCTATGCGCCAATTCCTTTCATGATACCACGTTCGGAATTACGGATGAAGGTTAAAATTTCATCGCGTTCTTTCGTAGGAGGACATTCCATTTCTATTTCTTGTATTGCTGCCGTTGTATTATGGCCTTTCATATAAAGGCTACGGTATACGTCTTGTATTTCATTTATTTTTTCAGCGGTAAATCCTCTTCTTTTTAAGCCAACAGAGTTGATGCCGCAATAGCGAAGGGGTTCACGTGCTGCTTTTGAAAACGGAGGTACATCTTTACCGATCAACGATCCACCGGCAATGATGACATGAGAACCGATACGTACAAATTGATGGATGACACTTGCTCCACCGATGATGGCAAAATCATCGACCTGCACGTGACCTGCAAGTTGTACTGCATTTACAAGTAATACATTATCTCCAATGATACAATCATGTGCTATGTGTACGTAGGCCATGATGAGGCAATTTTTACCAATGACTGTAGTATGTTTGTCTACTGTACCTCTGCTTATCGTTACAAATTCTCTGATGACGGTATTGTCTCCAATAACAGCGGTAGTTTCTTCTCCTTTGAATTTTAAATCTTGAGGAATGCTAGATATCACCGCACCTGGAAATATTTTGCAGTTTTTTCCAATGCGAGCTCCTTCATTGATGATTGAATTAGAGCCGATCCATGAACCTTCACCGATGACTACATTTTTATGGATCATAGCGAATGGTTCAATAACCACATTGTCTGCTATTTTCGCTTCAGGGTGTATGTATGCTAACGGTTGATTCATTGTGAATATGGTTAGGTGATTACTTGTCTTTTTTTACAATAGCAGCAGTAAGCGTTGCTTCGCATACCAACTGTCCTGCTACATAGGCTTGTCCCGTCATTTTCATGATGCCTCTTTTGATGGGCTCTTTAATCTCACACTTGAAAATTAAAGTATCTCCAGGTGTCACCATTTTACGGAACTTCGCATTGTCGATGCTAAGAAAATACGTCCAATAATTTTCTGGATCTTCTACCGTGTTCATCGCTAGAATTCCACCTGTCTGAGCCATGGCTTCTATTTGTAGCACACCAGGCATGACAGGGTTTCCAGGAAAGTGGCCTTGGAAGAAAGGTTCGTTAATGGTTACGTTCTTCACACTGACAACGGTACTTTCATTTAAGTGTATAATCTTATCGACTAACTTAAACGGGTAAGCATGAGGAAGTAGTTTGTATATTTTATTGACATCCATTACTGGAGGCAATGAAGGATCGTATTTGGGAGATTGATTTCTAGAAGCTTCGAGCATTGCCTTTTTAATCTTCTTCGCCAGAGCAACGTTAGAAGCATGTCCAGGTCTCGCAGCCAACACTTGACCTTTGATAGGACGACCTACTAAAGCCAAGTCTCCCATTACGTCTAGTAATTTATGGCGTGCCATTTCGTTAGGGAAACGCAGGTCGATGTTGTTTAAGATGCCTTCTTTTTTGACTTCAATTTTTTCTTTTTTGAATAAGCCTGCCAAGTAATTTAATTCGTCGTCTTTAACCACGCGGTCTACAATGACAATGGCATTATCGATGTCGCCGCCTTTAATTAAGTTGGCCTTAAATAGCATTTCTAATTCATGTAAAAATACAAAGGTTCTACACGGTGCAATTTCTTTGATGAATTGATCAAGGTTATTCAGGGAAGCATATTGAGTTCCAAGTACAGGAGAATTATAATCTACCATAACAGAAACCCTGTAGTCGTTTAAGGGAAGAATGACTAAATCGATTTTTTTATCTTCGTCTACAAACGTTATTCCGTGAGGTATCTCAAAGTAATTTCTAAGCGCATTTTGTTCTTCTAGTCCAACTTTTTCTAATGCAGTAATGAAGGGTAACGCACTTCCATCCATGATGGGCGTTTCAGGCCCATCGATTTGTATCAATACGTTGTCGATTTGTAAACCGACTAAAGCTGCTAAGCCATGTTCAATGGTGGATACACGAGCACCGTTTTTTTCTATGGTTGTTCCTCTAGAACAGTCTACCACTAAATCGCAATCGGCTTCAATAATCGGTTGACCTTCTAAATCGATGCGTTGGTATTTTATACCGTGGTTCACTGGGGCAGGAACAAACGTCATGTTTACAAGGGCTCCAGTATGTAAGCCAATGCCAGAAACTGTAACAGATTTTTTAATGGTATGTTGATGTGTATACATGTATGCTTATTTAACTTCTGCCGTTAAGAGAATGATTTTCTTTTCCAACTCCTCAATCTTTGTCATGACTTTAGGAAGTTTTCTAAATACAGTATAGGCTTTGAAATAATCTCTTGCATTTAAGGCAGGACTACCGATTAGTTTTTGACCTTCTATTGTTACGGAATTCATGATGCCTGCTTGAGCGCCTATTGTTGTTTTATCAGCTACTTTTATGTGGCCCGAAAAACCAACCTGACCCGCAATGATGCATTGCTTACCAACCTCTGTAGAGCCCGATACGCCTGTTTGTGCAGCGATTACTGTGTTTTGTCCGATTTTAACATTGTGTGCGACTTGCACAAGGTTGTCTAATTTCACTCCGTCTTCAATTATGGTAGAACCCATGGTGGCGCAGTCAACTACTGTGTTGGCTCCAATGTCGACATGGTTGCCGATGATGACATTTCCAATTTGAGGAATGGTTTTATAAGATCCGTCTGCTTGAGGTGCGAACCCAAATCCGTCGCTACCAATGACAGCACCTGCTTGTATGCAAACATGATTTCCGATAACGGTATCGGCATATATTTTTACCCCAGCGTACAAGAGAACATTATTTCCAATGCGAACATTGTCTCCTATAAAAACATGAGGGAAAACTTTCACGTTTTCTCCAATGCTTACATTGTTACCGATATAAGAAAAAGCACCGCGGTAATGTTGTGCTCCAATGCTCGATTCTTTTCCAATGAAACTAGGTTCTTCAACACCAACACGGCTCCAAAGAATAGTCTTATGGTATTGTTCCAATAAAGCTGAAAAACAGGTATAAGGATCATCGACTAAAATTAGGGTCGACGTGATCGCTTGTTTGGGAATAAAGTCTTTGTTAACGATAACAGCACCGGCCTCGGTGGTGTAGATGAAATTTTCGTATTTAGGATTGGACAGAAAGCATAAACTTGCTCCATCAGCTTCTTGGATTTTAGCCAGTTTGCTAATTTTCACTGTTTTATCGCCTTGTATTTGGCCTCCAATCAATTGCGCAATTTGCTCTACTGAAAATTCCATTAAAAAGCTTTTTGACCTAATTATTATCCTATTATTAACATTGATCGCTGAAATTGCAATGCATGCTTACAAAGATACAATTTTTGGGTAGCATATATAATGTTTTTTAACAATTTTACTCAAGGCTTTGATGTTGGGTAGGTCGGAGGCACTTACTAAATCGACTAATTTTTTATTCTTCGTTAAGATGTTGATTTCCTTGTATTTGTTGTTGATATAAGCTTCATTACTCACTGTTCCAGAGAGCACAAAATAGTTCAATTCAGCCTTCGTAAAACCATAGGTTTTTGCAATGGCTTTTTGAGCTTTTAGTAGTTCGGCTTTGGAAATGGGTTTGGACGATAATTGTATGCTGAATAGTTTCCTCGATAAGAGCATGTTACACAAAGTAGAGAGCACCCTGTCGCTGTCTTTGGTCCATTCTTTTATACAATACCAAATGTCATGGTCGTCGAGGTTCATGAAATGTTCAAGTCCTTTATTTTTCGATGCAAATGCTTTAAGGCTGTGGTTTTGTCTTAAAAAATAGGCTAATGATTCGGGACAGAATACATTTTTCTTATGCTCCATGAGAAATCGAACCCTTTTAATGATTTGAATGGTCATTTTTTCGGCACAGATGGTTGTCTTGTGTAGGTATACTTGCCAATACATGAGCCTGCGTGCCGTCAAGAAGTTTTCTACACTGTAAATTCCTTTTTCATCAATCACCAATTCATCGTGTGCAACATTGAGCATTTTGATGATGCGTTCTGCTCCAATTGTGCCTTCGTGAACACCGGTAAAGAAACAATCTCTGTTGAGGTAATCGAGTCTGTCCATATCCAATTGGCTGGATATGAGTTGATGAAAAAAACGTCTGGCATAGGTGTTCTTAAACATCTTAATCGCTAGACTAAGTTTGCCATTGAACTCTTTGTTGAGTGCTTCCATCACCAATTCTGAAATGCTTTCATGACGCACATTGGTAAGGATGGAATGTTCAAGTGCATGAGAGAATGGACTGTGACCCACGTCGTGTAAGAGGATGGCAATTTTTGCGGCTTCCATTTCTTCCTCAGAAACAGTAATGCCTTTGCTGGCAAGACTATTCAAGGCTTGATCCATTAGGTGCATGGCTCCTAAGGCATGATGAAAGCGTGTATGTAATGCACCAGGATATACTAAGTCAGTTAAGCCTAGCTGTTTAATGCGTCGGAGGCGCTGAAAATAGGGGTGTTCGATCAGGTCGAAAAGGATGTCACTGTTGATGTTGATGAAACCGTAAACGGGATCATTGATGATTTTTTTTTTGCCCATGAGTAATAAAACTCTAATTAATGTGTTAATTGATAAAGGTAGAATTGTTTTTTGAAATTGAACCACCAAGACATGCAAAGATATAAGATTTTATGGGCAGACGATGAGATTGAGTTGTTGAAACCTCATATCATTTTTTTAGAAGGAAAAGGAATCGACATCGTCCCTGTTACAAGTGGAAACGACGCCTTGGATAAATGTAAGTCTGAATTTTTCGATGCTATTTTTTTAGATGAAAACATGCCGGGTATGACCGGTTTAGAGACTTTATCGAAAATAAAATCTTTCAGACCGACTATACCCGTTGTTATGATTACCAAAAGCGAGGAAGAGTCGATCATGGAGGAAGCCATCGGTTCGAAGATTTCAGATTACTTGATCAAGCCGATTAATCCCAATCAAATACTACTTTCGGTAAAAAAAATATTGCAAAACAGAACCATCGTTTCAGAAAAAACCAATACGGGATACCTGCAAGAATTTAGAAATTTGAACATGGCTTTTTCTGAAAAACTAAGTCATGAAGAATGGGCTGATGTGTATAAGAAATTGGTGTTTTGGGACATGCAAATTCAAGGCACAGAAGGTAGAGAGATGCAGGAAGTGATGGAAACACAATGGATAGAAGCGAACCAAACGTTTTCTTTGTTCATTAAAAATAATTACGAGTCATGGTTAAACGATGCGGGTGTCGATAAGCCCTTATTGTCTCATCAAGTATTGGAAAAGAAGGTACTACCCTTGCTTGAAAAAAATGAACCCGTATTTTTTATCTTGATCGATAACCTGCGTTACGATCAATGGAAAACCTTGGAACCTGTGATTACCGAAGATTTTTATGTGAATGAAGAATCTCATTATTATTCTATACTGCCTACTACGACTGAGTTTGCACGTAATGCCTTGTTTGCCGGTTTAATGCCTTTGGAAATAGAAAAGAAATATCCAGCAGTATGGTCAGACGATGAAGGCAGTAGAAACCAGCATGAAGAATTATTATTAAACAACTTTTTAGAACGTCATAAATGCAAAGTAAAAACATCGTATCATAAAGTTATTCATCAACAACAAGGTAAAAGCATTGTCGATCAAGCATCGAGTTTAATTAAACAAAATGTATTCAATGCTGTCGTATTTAATTTTGTCGACATGCTCTCTCATGCCCGATCTGACATGGATGTGCTGAAGCAGTTGGCTCCCGATGAATCGGCTTATCGTTCGATTACATCTTCTTGGTTTAACTTTTCGCCTTTGCGTGATTTGTTGAAAATATTAGCGGCAAAAGGAGTACAAGTAGTCATTACAACCGATCATGGAACGGTAAGGGTTAATAAGGCTGTGAAAGTAATTGGTGATCGAGAAACCAATACCAATTTAAGGTATAAAGAAGGCAAGAATTTGAATTACGAAGAAAGCAAAGATGTCTTTACGGTGAAGAAACCTGCACGTTTTTTCTTGCCGAGTAAGAGTTTGTCTACATCCTACGTGTTTGCTACGATGAATGCCTATTTTGTGTATCCTAATAATTACAATCATTTCGCCAATATTTATAAAGATTCTTTTCAGCATGGAGGAATCTCGATGGAAGAGATCATTGTGCCCTTTGTGCATTTGATTCCCAAAAAATAAAGAACGCCCTTCTTGAACATCCGCTAGTTTTGTTTTATCTTAATACTTTGATAGGGGATATACATGACAGAATTAGACACTGCTGTGACAAAGGAGTGGAATATTACTTCGGTTGAAGAATTAGAAGGGCTCGTTCCTGCATTGTGGGAAGCAGGTAAAGGTATATCCATTTGGTTATTATTAGGTCAAATGGGCTCAGGTAAGACAACGCTGACAAGGGCTTTGTGTAATTTTTTAGGTACAGCAGACAATGTATCAAGTCCCACCTTTCCTATTGTCAACGAATATGTATTGACGTCAGGAGAAAAAATTTATCATTTTGATTTATATCGCTTACAAAGTTTAAGAGAAGCTATGGATATTGGCATTGAAGAGTACTTAGACTCCGGATCTTGGTGTTTGATAGAATGGCCAGGCTTAATTGCTTCTCTTTTACCCAGCAACTATATAGAACTCGAATTACTTGTTACAGATACAGGAAGAAAGATTTCATTGAAAAGGTATGAAAACCAAAATTGATAAAGGTGTAAAGGAATTAATGGCAGAGCAAGCGATTTATCCTCAAGAGTCTTTGATGAGGATAAAACAAAAAAATGCTCAATTGAGTATCGGCATTCCTCAAGAAATAAATACGACAGAAAACAGGGTGTGCTTAACCCCTGAGGCCGTTGCATTACTTGTAAATAATGGACACATCGTTTCCATTGAATCGGGTGCAGGAAAACGTGCTAAATTTTTAGATCGAGATTATAACGAAGCGGGTGCTCGCATTTTATATTCGCACCAAGAAGTTTTTGAAAGTAATATCGTATTGAAAGTGAATCCTCCAGAGAAGGAAGAATTGCACTATATGAAAACGGGGCAGACCATCATCTCTGCACTTCAAATGGCAAGTCTTAATTCTGATTATTTATCGCTTATCAATAAGAAACGCATCAATGCTTTAGCCTTTGAATTTATGGAAGATGCGGAAGGCAGTAAGCCTGTCGTAAAAGCCATGAGTGAAATTGCAGGCAGTACCGTAATGCTTATTGCTGCTGAGTATTTGAGCAGTTATAATGGCTTGGGTGTCATAATGGGAGGAATAACAGGCGTGCCTCCTACACAAGTCGTGATCTTGGGCGCGGGTACTGTTGCTCAGTATGCTGCTCGTACAGCGATAGGTTTGGGTGCAGAAGTAAAAGTGTTTGATCAACACCTGTATCGCTTGCGCCGTTTGAAAGAACACTTGGGTATGCAACTGTATACGTCCACCATCAATACTGTTTCGTTGCGAAAAGAATTAAAAGAAGCTGATGTAGTAATTGGTTCGCTGCGCCCTGAAGACGGAGCTTGTATCATTACAGAAGAAATGGTGGCGGAAATGAAGCCGAATGCAGTGATCATCGACGTGAGTATAGATCAAGGGGGCTGTTTTGAAACATCTTGTTTAACATCGCACGATAATCCTGTTTACAGAAGGTTTGATGTGATCCATTACTGTGTTCCCAATATCCCTTCTCGTGTAGCACGTACAGCGAGTACAGCTTTGAGTAATTTCTTTACGCCTGTATTGTTAAAGATTGCAGACGTCGGTGGAGTAGAAGAGATGATTTATGCCAAGAAAGGATTTAAGAGTGGAGTCTATTCTTATAAAGGCTGTCTTACCAATATTTTATTGAGTAAAAAATTCAACATTCCATACAAAGATATTCATTTGTTATTGGCTTCTCAGTATTGAAATGAATGTGTATTTATTTTAGTAGATGAGCTTACGAATGTTCAGTTGATCGAATAAACACTAAAAAAAACAGGTTGAGGAATTTTCTTTCTATAACGCTTTATCTACTATGCATTTTTTGCGCTCATCATGCGTATGCCTCAGAAATAGTAACGTTGAACGATACGCAAGAAGAATATCTCCTAACAGATTCTACAGTAGATATATTTGAAGATACTTCGAGGTTACTTACCATAGAAGATATAAAGGCAAGGGTTGAAAATCCTTTTTTGTGGAATCGAGTTACGGGTCCTCAAGTGAATAATCCCAATGCTGTATTTTGGATTAAGTTTACCTTAAAAGATTTATCAAGCGGTAAATACCATTGGTTATTGGAGTTTTTTGATAACCGCTTAGATGAGATTACGGTTTATTTCCCAGATGGTAAGGGAGGTTATAAGGTATTAGAATCAGGTGATACAAAATCCTTTCATGAAAAAAACTTCCAGCACATTAATTATGTGTTTGATATGCCCTCTTTGGCAAATGCTCAACCGACAACGATTTATGTGCGATTGTATGCAAACCATGAAATATACATCTATGGTTTAGTGAGAAGTGTACAACGCTATGTTTCTTATGCCACCACAGAATATTTTTATGTTTCTATATTCTATGGAATTCTATTAGCAATGGCTATCTATAATTTTTTACTGATGCTTTCGGTGAAGGACAAGTCCTATGTCTATTATATTTTGTATGTTTTCAGTGTAGGCATGTATTCTTTCGCTCGCGATGGATTTGGCTATCAATTCATTTGGCCTAACCAACCTGATTTTAACGTCTTTGTAGAGCCTTTGGCATTATACGGCATCACCGTTACTTTACTGATGTATGCGCGTGAGTTTTTGAATACGAAAGAAATGACACCGCTTTTAGATAAAATAATACAAGCGGTAGTTATTCTAAGAACATTGGTACTCATTATAGGCGCGTTTGTATCTACTTCGTTTATAAGAAATATATACTTTGACATACCCTTGATCTTATTAGCTTATGCTGCGGGATTTTGGAGCTATCGTAAAGGATATAAAGCATCGCGTTATTACATCATTGGCTTTTCAGTACTGTTCATTGGCTTTTGTGTTGATATTTCAGAAGATCTAGGATTCGCTGTCAATATTTTGTACGCATTTTATTCTTTCAATGTAGGAGTGGTTATACAATTAATAGTCCTTTCTATAGCTTTAGCAGATCGAGTTAAAATTTTAATAGATGAAAAAGAAGAAATTAAGGATCAGGTAAATAGACAATTGGAAGAAAAAGTAAAAGAAAGAACGCTGGAGATACAAGATAAAAATGAACAGCTCGATTCCTTTGTTTACAAAGCCTCTCATGATATAAAAGGACCCTTAAGGTCGCTCATGGGCTTGACTAAAGTAGGCTTGGTAGACTTTAAAGAAATCCCCAAAGTGGTCAGTTACTTTGAACACATTTTAAAAACAGCTACTCGTTTAGACATGGTGCTAGAAGATTTATTAGTGGTGACTAAAATTAAAAACACTAAAATTCAACAACAGGAAATAGACTTTGAGGCGATGGTTTATGAAATATTAGAAACATTCAATCATCTAAAGGGCTATGAAAAAATTAAATTGAAATTGAGTGCTAAAGGGTCATTACCACTGATTAGTGATGAAACGATTTTATATTCTATTATTCAAAATTTAATTGAAAATGTAATTAAATACCAAGATGAAGCCAAGCCTGAATCCTACCTCGACATCAGCTTAAATGTATCCAGTAAGATGGCAACGCTTATTGTAGAAGATAATGGTGCTGGTATTTCTCCGTCGCATTTGAATCATATTTTTGATATGTTTTACAAAATTAATGAACGCTCTATTGGTTCAGGTTTGGGCTTATATATATTGAGACAAGCGGTTCAGCGTTTGAATGGAAAAGTAACCGTGAACAGTGTTTTAGGACAAGGTTCTACCTTTATCGTAGAGTTACCTCAGTAGTGCCATGGCTTTGTTTGAGTCGAATCGTTTTCTGTTTTTTTCATTACGTTACTTTTTCAAGTGGTTACTGATCACAGCTGTTGTAGGATCGATCATTGGTAGCGCTTCTGCTGTTTTCTTGTTGAGTCTCGATGCTGTTACAAATTTCCGAGAAGCACATCCATGGATTCTGTTTTTATTACCCATTGCCGGTCTTGTCATTGCTGTACTCTATCGTTATTGGGGTGCGGATGTCGTAAAAGGGAATAACCTATTATTGGAAGAAGTAGAAGAACCGAAACAAACAGTTCCAATAAAGATGGCTCCGTTGGTATATATTGGTACCCTCCTTACGCATTTATTTGGTGGTTCAGCAGGACGTGAAGGGACGGCAGTACAAATGGGTGGAGCCATAGCAGATCAGTTTACCGATCTCTTTAAATTGGATGCAGCAGAGCGTAAGTTAATGTTGATTGTGGGAATGAGTGCAGGTTTTGCATCCGTATTCAATACACCGATAGCGGGTGCTGTATTTGCCTTAGAAGTATTGTACATTGGACGATTGCGTTATGAAGCTGCGATACCTTCGTTCATGGCAGCATTTGCATCCTATTACGTTTGCAACCTATGGCCTCTTACGCATACCGTATATGCAATTATAGACGTTCCTATACTTTCTTGGATTACTATATCTTGGACAGTATTTGCGGGTATTTGTTTTGGTTTGACTTCGAAGTTGTTTTCGTTTTCAATGCATACGCTCAGTCGGATGTTTGCAAACTATATAAAATGCCCTTTGATAAGGCCTGTCATTGGAGGGTTTGTTATGCTTGTGCTGGTGTATTTTTTTGGGTTGACAAAATACATGGGCTTAGGAATTCCAGTCATCATTGAGTCGTTTATACAACAACAGGAGACTGAAGTATTTCTGATTAAAATAGCCTTAACGGTAATCACCTTAAGTGCTGGTTTTAAGGGAGGAGAAGTTACTCCATTATTTTTTATTGGAGCGACATTAGGGAGTGCGTTGTCTTTGTTTTTACCTCTTCCTGTATCTTTACTTGCAGGTATGGGTTTTATGGCGGTCTTTGCAGGTGCTGCCAATACACCCATTGCTTGTATTTTTATGGGGATCGAATTGTTTGGAATGGAAAGTGTATTGTACATTGCCATCGCCAGTGTTATAGCTTATTTTTGTTCTGGTCACGTAGGTATTTACCGTTCTCAAAAAGGAAGTAAATGGCTGTTGTTTTCTTTTTTGAAAACGAATTAAGTTATTACTGTTTAACTGCATTCTTTAAATAGTTTCCAATGCTGTTTAAACGTTTTAAGTTTTCTTCAATGAGGTTCGTACTCCCATCCATGCGTCTTCTCTCTAAATCACTTTCATTATAAATTTCTGGGAATAAAAGAATGACACTATAACTCTCAAAATGTTTAGTGATTTGTCTCGGTAGTTTTTCTAAAAGAGAGGTATAGGAAAGGGTGTTTTTTCTAGCACTGATGAAGAATAATAAATCGTTTTTCTTAAGGTCTTTTGAAACGATGAGTATGTCTTCCCAGTCTTCTAATGTCTTATACTCAACAGGAAGATTGTGCTCTAAAGTTTGAATGACTTGTTTGATGGTCTCTTCTGTATTTTTATTGATGTAAAAGAATGTTTCTGCCGTTAGCTCTTTTGCTACAAGAATAATTTGTTGAATGTGTTTTGCAAACCCAATTTCGTACTCCGCTTTTTCTGGTATAATTATGACCTGCCTTTTAATGGTTTTAAGTGGCTGTACAGCTTGGCATACAAATATGGCATTGTTTGTTTTTGAAACTACATTTTCTACAATTTTTTCGTAATAACTACTGAGGAAAGAATTACTCGTACTGAGTCCAAAGAATACATCCGTAATGACATTCTCTTTTATAGAAGAGCATATTCCGTTTGCCGTATTATGGTCAAAACGAGCAATAGGAGTAATGCTTGTATCTAATGATGCTCCTGTTATTTGTGTTTTTTCTAACAGTTTTTTACTGATACTTACATTGTCTTCTTTATTTCTAATGTGTAAAGCAAAGAAATTGGTTATCGTATTTTTAGGTCTTAAGAGTGCTGAAAAATTAACCGTATTTTCTATCGTATCTTCATTTTCAAGAGGAAGCAAATATCGCCAGTTTGGTTTTTCTATCTCTTCTTCCTCACTTAGATAAAGTCCTTTTTCTAGTAAGGCCATTTTTCTTGCTGCTCTATTTACTACAAAAGAACTAATCGTACAGGTTACCAGTATCATGACAATAGTGCCATTGAGCACATCTTCGCTTAATAACCTAATAAGAGTGCCATCGGCTGCAGTATCTAGAATTGTATTATAGCCGATTAAAACAGCAGCAAGCGTTGCTGCAGCTTGAGCATTACTGAGACCAAACATCATGAAAAATTCATCTTTGGTAAAACGAAACGATAATTTGGTAAAATAAGCAGCCATGAATTTAGAAAGGGTAGCGACTGTCGTCATGATAAATGCAATGTAAAGTGCATCACCTCCATTTATAAATACTTTAAAATCGATGAGCATTCCTACTCCGATTAAGAAAAAAGGAATGAAGAGTGCATTGCCCACAAACTCTATTCTATTCATTAAAGCAGAAGTATGAGGAATGAGCTTATTCAATGCAAGTCCTGCTAAGAAGGCGCCAATGATAGCTTCAATGCCTGCTAACTCTGCAAGGAAAGCGGAAAGAAAGACAATGCCTAATACAAAAATGTACTCAGATGTGGCATCTTGTTTTTGTTTAAAGAACCAACGTGCAACGATAGGAATGATGAATAAAACGATGAAGGCAAAAATAACCAATGAAATTCCGAGCGTGACCCAAAATTCTGTTCCAACATCTCCTTCGACCATGCCGATGATAACAGCCAATACCAATAGGGCGAGTATGTCAGTAATCATAGTTCCTCCCACGGTAATGTTTACTGCTCTGTTTTTGGCGACTCCTAATTTACTGGCAATAGGATAGGAGATTAAAGTGTGAGAGGCAAACATACTGGCCAGTAAGATGGACGATAGTATGGAATACTCTAGGATATAATACGAGCATAGAATGCCGAGTGTCAGGGGTATGCTAAAGGTTAAAAAACCGAAGAGCATGCTTTTGTATTTGTTTTTTTTGAAATCGGCCATGTCAATTTCAAGACCAGCTAGAAACATGATGTAAAGCAAGCCAACAGTACCAAACAATACGATGCTTTTGTCGCGTAGCATGATGTTTAAGCCCAAAGGGCCAATGACTGCTCCCGCAATGATTAGGCCGATGATAGGAGGGATTCTTAGGCGACTTAATATAATGGGGGCAAATAAGATGATGAATAGAACCAGTGAAAAAATAAGCACAGGATTTTCTAGTGGAAAGTTAAAATGTAAATGATTCATAAATGAAATTTATAAATAGATTAGCAAAGCAATGTAAGAGTTAATCTTAATACGATGCCGAAAGATAATTATAATTTTGGCTTTAAGAAAACAAGTTGAAGGTCTTTCAAGTATAGTGTATTTGCTTGGTTAGAGACAATGAGATTGATGGTTCGATTGGGGGTTAATCCATGTAGTTCAAAATTATAGAAGCCTTTGTGGTAGGTGCCAAATTTGTCTTCAGCGAAGTGAATAAGAGGAGGAGTGTGGTAATAATAATTTTTAATATCCTCGTCGTTATTAATGTCTAGTGTAAAACGGGCATTGTTTTCTTTGTCGAATGTGTTTGAAAAGGACAGTTGAATGGTCGTACAAAGTTGTTGATTTTTAATGCTATCTGCTGAAATGTATAATAGTGTTTTTTCTTGGTAGGGAATAAGGCTTACGTTGTTGAGGTGAATAACGTCTAGTGTATCATATTTGGAGTAATCATAGCTTGCTTTCCAAACTAAGCCTTTGTATTTATCTTCTGTTTTTAGAAAAACCTTCCAATATTTTTCTTGATCCATATTCATCCAATGCAAGATGTATCCTTGGTATTGAAAGGTTTGAATCAGGTTAAGAGGAATAGTCAATGCGCAAAGAATAAGAAGCGGTATTTTTATCAAGAGACGCATTTGATTTAAGAGTAGCGCAAAGAGTATAAAGAACACCGAGTAGAAATCGATGTAAGCTCTAAGTCCATAACTACAGCCATAGTACCATGACCACCAGGAAGAAAGCACATACGTACATACTGAGAAAAATAGTAGCCAACTAACTGCCTCATAATGTCGTTTGCTTAGAAAAAGTTTTACTAAGGCTATCATGGCAACGGCTAAGATAGGAGCGTATACAAATAAGCCTTTTTTATAACTGAATAAAATATTAATGATTTCAGGGTTGAAAAAATCAAAACTTTCATTTTGGTAAGAGTATACAAACAGGTAACTTGTTTGTAAGTACCATGCTAAGCATTGTATGCTGATGATGCATAAAAATATAAAGCTACCTTTAAGTAGCATTGAAGTTCTATTTAGTACAGTCGCAATTCCTCTTTTAAAATTCTCTGATGAGCCGGCCAGGAATGGTATGATGAAAATAATGATGATATTGATTTGTCTCAGTATTAAAATTAAAGCAATGAAAATACATGCCCAGTAAAAATAACGATTGCGATAAGTAAGAAAATATGCTTTACTAAAATAGATAAAGGTTGTAATGGCAAAAAGAGAATATACATGACTAAATGAAGCTTCTTGTTTTGTATAATGCAATATCGAAGTTGAAAAGACAAGAAATAGTTGCGTGAGTATAATGTTTATCTTTTCGATATTATAGAGCAGTAGTAGCTTTTTTAAAAACAATAGTGTTAAGAAGAGATAAAAGACAGCAGCATAATGCACGGCTTTATGAAACGGTATGGTGTATCCGTCAATGTCATTCTTGTTTGACAGGAGTGAGGTGAGTCCGTAAAAAGGGCTAAGTAGTAAGGCTGTGCCACAGGGGTATTTGTTGACTTTTGTATTGTAATAGTCAATGTATACGCCTGTTTTTTCAATACGATGGTATAGATCAGGATGTGTGTTTGTATTTGTATTTAAGCGTACAAAATCATGGTATATAAAGATGGAAGGTAAATAATCGTAGTAACCCAATCCATCGGCTCTGATTGTTTTTTCTTCGTCAATAAAGTAATGCGTTAACGTGAAAATAAGAAGTAACACAATGATCAATTCCCATGCAATGAATTTAATGAGAGATGCAAGTGCCTGAATAATAAGAGGAGTCTTCATTTGGTTACGAAGCAATAATTAGGAATTTTAAATTTCAATAATACGGACAAATTCGTTACATGTTTTCCAATTGCGAGTAGTTGCTTTTATACCAAGTTTTTTTTGAAAAAGGTATTGCTTAATTTGGTATTGCCCTATCCGCCCGGGCAATGAAGGTAACTTACTATTAATATTTTTCCATTGTATTAATATTTTTTACTTTTTTAAAAAATATGACCTTGAATTTTTTTAATAACAAGGTATCTTCTTGGTTATGAACGATCAGTTTGAGTACGCTATTGGGTCTTAAAGAGGTTGTTTTGAAATTGTATAAGCCTTTTTGATATGTTTCGAATTTGTCTTCTTTGAAATTGATTAATGGGATATTGTTATTGTTAAAATTATACATGCTATTGGTGGTGTTTGTCATGTCGAACTCTATCCATGAATTGTTTGACTCGTTAAATGAATTTAGAAAAGAAACCTGAATTAACGTACACTTATCATGGTTCTTTATGCTGTCGCAAGTAATGGATAAAATGTTTTTTTCTTGCTGAGGACGAATACTAATGGTATTCATTTGTATAACGTCTAAGGTGTCGTAATCAGAATAGTCGTATTTTATTTTCCACACTAAGCCAATGTATTTATCGTCTGTTTTTAAAAATATATCCCAGTATTTTTGTTTGTCCATGTTTTTGTAATGTAATATAAATGCTTTGTACTGATAAGTCTGAATGATGTTTAGAGTAACTGTCAGTAAGCAAATGATAAGTAGGGGTGTTTTGATCCATAAATTAAGATGGTTTAATAAAATCGCAAATATGATGAAAAATATAGAATAGAAATCGATATAAGCTCTAAGCCCGAAACTATCGCCGTAAAACCATGACCACCATGAAGAAAGTACATATGTACAAACACTGAAAAATAATAGCCAAGTATATGCCAAATAAAATTTCTTGTTTAGAAATAGTCTCACTAATCCTAATAAGGCAATTACCAAAATAGGAGCATATACAAACAGTCCTTTTTTATAGCTGAATAAAATATTGATTAATTCAGGTTTAAAAAAATTAAAACTTTCATTTTGATATGAGTATACAAATAGAGAACCTGTTTGAAGATACCATGCAATGCACTGGATACTAATTAAGCATGCCGTTATTGCAATGCCTTTTATTAAAACAGAAGTTCTTTTAAAAACGGTTTCAAATCCTGTTTTTAAATTTTCTGGTGATTCTGCAAGAAATGGAATTATAAAAATGATAATGACATTAACTTGTCTGAGTATTATGATCAATCCTAGAAATAAACATGCCCAATAAAAGTTTTTGTTTCGATAGTTGATAAAATATGCTTTACTGAAATACATAAAAGCTGTAATGGCAAACAAGGAATATACATGACTAAAGGCCGCTTCCTGATTTGCATAATGCAGTATGGAAGTTGAGAACACTAAAAAAAATTGAGATAGCGTAATATTTACGTAGTCAATATTATATAACGCAAGTATTTTTTTGAAAAATAGTAACGTTAAAAACACATAAAATAATGCTGCATACAATACCCATTTATGGTATACTATTTCATATCCATCGCTGTTTGGTTCTGTGTTATTTGATATAATAGTTGCAATGCCATAGAATGGTGTTAATAAAAGGGCCGTACCACAAGGGTATTTGTTAACTTTTAAGCCTTGATAATCGTTGTAGCATTTTTTTTCATTAATTCGTTCGTATAATTGGGGATGAGATTTTTGATTGGTGTGCAATCGAATAAAATCGTGCCGTATAAATAATGATGGTAAATAATCGTAATATCCTTCTCCGTCAGATTTAATTGTAGTTTCGTTTGTTACAAAATAATTTACAAACATGAAATTAAGTAAAATAATAATTAAAATTTCCCACACATAAGATTTTGCAAATAGGAAAAATGAATATGTGATTTTTTTCATGCTCATTTTAGGGTAGTCTAAAGCTAATGATTTTATATTGGGTCAATTATTTTTAATAGCTCATTGCAAGTTTTCCAATTGCGAGTAGTAGCCTTTACTCTTAGCTTTTTTTCAATAGTAGTATTGCTCAGTTTGGTCTTTCCATAACCTTCAGGACAGTAAAGATAAATAATTTTATTGTTCAGTATATATTGATCTTCATTCGATTCAATAGTCTTTAACGCATCACTGTTTTTTAAATCAGGGGTGTTTTCTAAAAATGTAATGTGTAGTTTATCTATGGCAATTTCTTTGTCTTTGATAAAAGGATTGGCCTGTAGAGTTTCTCTAAATTCATCCGCTTTGATTACGATGACTGGAACGTCAAAGCCAAATGCATTAAGGATCGCACTTTCTATGGCTTTGCGTAGATCAGTTTTCGAGTTTGTTTCAAATACTACATTTCCACTTTGGATATACGTATTGATGTTTTTGAAATGGAGGTTTTCGTAAAGCATTTTTAAGTCGGCCATCAATACCTTCTTTTGACCACTTACATTGATTCCTCTTAAGATTGACACGTATTTCGTCATGTTTGTATTTCCTTAATTCGTTTTATAGACCGAGTATTTCTACTAGTTTTTCTTTTTTTAAGGGCTTAATTAAATATTCTGCAATTTCATGGAAGCATTCAGATTTTTCACGATCACAATTGCTGATCGAAGAACTTACGGCATAGATTTTGATATTTTTTTTGAGCTCTTTTTTCAAGCCAACATATTCGTTTAAAAATTCCCAACCATCCATGATGGGCATATTGATGTCAAGGAAAATAATATCCGGCAAATCATTGTTTTTTTTCAACGCTATTATCGCATCTTCTCCATTAGGATAACAAGAGATTAGGCTATTTATAGTCAGTTTTTCGATCGTTTTAGTCAGCAACAAAGTATAGAGCTTGTCGTCATCGACGATCCATATTTTTTGTGTCATACTTGTTTGAAATATATTTTAAAGGTAGTACCAATGTTTAAGATACTTTCTGTTTTAATGTACCCTCCCATGCTTTCTATTTGGTTTTTGCTGATGAATAATCCTAAGCCTCGGGCATCGGAGTTGCCATTAAATGTTTTATACATTCCAAATAGCTTGTCTCCATTTTTACTTAAGTCAATGCCGATACCGTTGTCTTTTATTTGAAGAATTATTCGATCGTCTTCTTTATAGGCATCAAGTTCAATGTATGATTTTTTATTGGGGTCACTGTACTTGATGGCATTCGAAATGAAATTCAATAAAATACTTTCTAAATAGGCAGGGTTGTAAGGTATAATGACCCTTGTTTTGATGTTGTTGACGATGCTTATGTTTTTATCGAGTGCTAGTTTGTTTAGTACATCAAGTGTTTGTATGACGTAGTCTTTTAAATTTAATTTTTCTAATTCCGTATTGATATTCGTTTGAATAGAAACGACATCGTTAAGGTTATAAATCGTTTCGTTCAATAATTCTGATACATTTTTTAAATTTTCTAATAGTTCAATGCGTTCTTGAGCATCCTCTTCCTCTTCCAATAAGTTGAGGATCATTTTAATGTTACTCGTATGTGAGCGGAGGTTGTGGGAGACGATATAGGAAAAATTTAATAAGCGTTCGTTTTGTTCTGTAACCAGTTTAAACGAATTGAGGAGTTCTAGTTCGTCTTTCTTTCTTTTTGTAATGTCTTCTAATGACATGACAAACCCAGATACTTTTTTAGATTGGTTATATACAGGAGAATATTTGATGCAGTACCAAACTTTTTCATTGTTGGTACGTGTTCTGTCTGCTTCGTATTCTACAATTTCTCCTTTGAGCACTTTGCTCATTTGATTTTTTATGGATTCAATGCGTTCGACGGGTACGTGATCGTAAAAGTATCCTCCGACTTCTAATGACTTCGGGATGTCTTGCTTTGCAAATTCCTGTGCATTTTCATTGAAAGAAATGATGCGTAATTGACTATTGTATAATATATAGCCAGTGTCTGTATTTTTAAATACCGTCCTTAAGTTGTCTTCTGATTTATGCAGGGCATCTTCTGCTTGTTTATTGATTGTGATGTCAAAGAGCGTACACACTACTTGTTCCAGTTTCCCTTCCTCATCGATGCAGGGTATGGCATCGACGGATAGCCATACCATGTCTTTGTTTTTAGGACTCATCACTCCCATGGTTACATTTCGTGATGCTTTCAAGGTTTTGGATGCTTTTATGATTGGGAAGTCTTCTTTTAAGAAATCTGAGCCATCTTCATGAATGGTTTTCCAAATTGGGTTATATGGCTTTTTGCCAATCATTTCCTCTTCCGTTAATCCCAGTAATTCCAATGCTGCGTTATTGGATAAGATGATTTCTTCGTTGGCTCCCTGCACAAGTACACCTACAGTTAAGTCTTGAACAAGACTCCTGAATTTAAATTCACTTTCTTTAATGGCGAGTTCTCCTTGTTTTTGTGCTGTGATGTTTCGAATAATGGCCAATACTTCTTTGTTGTGGGTATTGATCATGCGAGCTTCAAACCATTCTGTTTCATTCTTTTCATTTACAAGAGAATATTCAAACACTTCTATTTCATTTTTCGAGCGTATCTTGTTTAACTTTTCTTCTACCAATTGTGCTAAGTTAGGAGGCAAAACATCAGCCGATTTTTTGCCCAAGAAATATTCTGGAGGTGTTAATAGTTTATCTGATGTATTGGCATGGTAAAAAACGTATCGGTTGTCTTTGTCAAATCGAAATAGGAGATCAGGCAATACATTAACAATGGATTCTAGATTATTCTTTGTGGTTTCGAGGAGTAAATCTTTTTGTTTACGTTCGGAGATGTCTACAAAGGCTGTTAAGAGCATGTTTTCATTTTCCATAAATATAAACCGACAGGAAATAATCATCGATTTGATGTTACCATGTACATCTTGTATTTCTACATCGTGACCAGTAATTTTTCCTTTCGTTAACATTTCAGTGACAATAAGCTCTCGATCGCCTTTGTTGACATAGTATGAGCTTGTAGTATTACCGATAAGTACTGATTTGTTTTTACCCACCATTTTTTCTATGCCATGGTTTGCCATAAAAACTTTACCATCACTTATTCGGCTTATCAACAATGGGATGGGTGAAAACTCAATGATGTTGTGTAGTAGTCTTTCACTTTGAATGAGAGATTCTTCAGTTTTTTTTCTTTCGGTGATATTTTGAGTAATGCCCAACATGGCGCTTACGCTTTTATTGTTTTCATCAAACAAGGGTACAGCTTTGATTTCAAGCCAAAATTGTTTGCCTCTACTGCTGTGCATTTCAAAGGTTAGCTTACCGGATTTTCCTTGGAATACTTCATGCGTTAGGTTTGCAAAGGCATCACGGTATTCTTCCACGATAAAGGGAAGTACCGATTGACCAATGATTTCGCTTTCATGTTCAAATTCGAGTATTCCTAGTCCTGCCGAATTGATTTCAAGTAATTCACAATTGGGGCCTAACAGTTTAATGCATTCTTGACCGGTTTCAATGATGGCATGCAAACGTTTTTCACTTTCTATTAATCGCTGTTGAGTATTGTATTTTATCGATATATCTTTTAAGATAATCAAGTGAAGATTACTGTCGATATTGAGTGATCCAGAGAGCTTTGTTCTTTTGATGTGTTTTTTTTGATCGAAAAAGGAAAGGCATGTTTCTTCGTCTAAGCCTTCATGAAAATGTTTCCAAAATAAATCTATATTTTGAGTTGTTTCGCTTGCTATGAAATGAAATAGGGATTTATTTATCATTTCTTCTATAGGACATGCAAATAATCCTGTACACGCGGGATTGGCATCGAGTATAATCCCTTCGTTATTTATAAAAAATATAGAGTTTAAGGTGTTTTTAAATACTGCATCAGCATACTTTAAATGCATACTGTTCGGAGAGGAATTCGACCTGTTATCCATAAATTAAAAATTATATAGGGTCTGCATTTATGCTTCAAAAATTGATCAAACCAATATAATACTTAATTGACAGATTGTAAGTTTTAGGACCTTTAAAATGTTAGGTGACTGAAGAATTGAATACAGTAGTATTGGTTACCAGTATTGTCATAATGAGTAATCTTGTTTACTCAATATCCCTGAAAGTCCATCAATATGAGCACATACTTGGAGTAATTGCTTTGAAATTTGGATCTTTTGAATTTCGATAGTTTACGTTAATCGTATTCCAATCTGAAGGCCAGCCTCCAATGATGTTGTTGAGGTAAATAATTTTAAGGCTGTGTTTCCCTTTTGCTAATGCAATAGAACCGTCATGCTTTGAAAAACGCTTCACTTCACCGTCGTTATTGATGAGCAATTGATCGGATATCCAAACTTGATCTTGATCGCTTGAGAAGTAATATACGCCGTCCTCCAGAATTTCAATATAGCCTGTTAACTCTACCGCTTTAAAGTTTTTAGTGTCAATTAAATTGCCCCAGCTCAAGGTTGTATTGGCTTGTGCCATGGAATCTACCCTTGATGTGATCCATTCTTTCGCATTTTCTAACGTTGCTACTGTAAGGTAGTAACCATAGGATGTTCGGCATTGAAGACCTTGTTTCGTATTACCTATTTGTAGTGCTGGTTTAAAAGTTTCTTTTTGTAGCGTGATCGTTCGGGGTTTACTGATTTTACCATGTTTTACAACGGATGCTATTTGTATTATTGTATTTTGGGTGATGATTAAAGGCTTTGTGTAAACGTTCGAAGATGCATGAGGTACACTACCGTCGGTGGTATATACTATTTTGTCAACTAAATCGGAAGTGTGTAAGTCGATGGAGGCACTCTCAGTAAAGGCGACCTGAGACGTTACACCTTCTGGTGAAGGAATGTAATAGTTGATGTGATGTGCATCTAAGCGTATCCATTGCCTGTTGAGTCTCTCTCTGAAATGGGTATAGTTTTTTTGTTCTTTACTCGTCCAGGTCAGTTCGGCTAAGGCTATTATTCTGGGGTACATCTGGTATTCGGCCATCGTTTCTTCGTAAATGTATTCTGTCCATAAATTAGCTTGAGCCCCTAAAATGTGTTTTTGTTTGTCTTGTTGAATGTGTGTAGGAATGGGTTCGTAATTGTACAATCGCTCACAAGGAATATCGAAGTCATTGGCTATGGGTTCTATTTTACGGTCTCCTTGGTAATAATTGATGTACATGTAATTACTCGGACTCATGATGACATCGTGCCCCATGTTCGCAGCGGCAATACCGCCAGCTTCTCCTCTCCATGACATAACGTTAGCCGAAGGACTTAATCCACCTTCCAGTATCTCGTCCCATCCGATCATTTTTTTTCCTTTCGATTGCACTATTTTCTCCATGCGCTGAATGAAATAACTTTGTAATTCATGGCTGTCTTTTAAATGTTCTCTAGCCATTCTTTCTTTACATTTTGGACAAGCATTCCATCGATCCTTAGGGCATTCATCGCCGCCGATGTGGATGTATTGAAAAGGAAACAAGGGTATAATTTCCTGCATGACATCTTCTAAAAAATGAAACGTTTCTTCTTTACCTGCACAGAAAACTTCATTTTCAACTCCCCAAATGTTTCTCGGTACAAAGGGGCCTCCCGTGCAAGATAACTCAGGATAGGCCGCTAAGCAGGCAAGGGCATGACCAGGCATTTCAATTTCAGGAATCACATCAATGCAGCGTGCTTTGGCATAGGCAACGACTTCTCTAATTTGTGCTTGTGTATAAAAACCTTCGTGTATTGATCCATCTCCTTCAATACGCTTTGCGCCGATGTCTGTTAGTTTAGGGTATTTTTTTATTTCAATGCGCCAGCCTTGGTCATCGGTTAAGTGCCAATGAAATTTATTTATTTTATACAAAGCGAGTACGTCCAATTGTTTTTTGATAAAATCAACACTCATAAAATGTCGGCTTACATCGAGGTGAAAACCACGCCATGAAAAGCGAGGTTCATCTTTAATGCTGACACAAGGTATTGACCAATGGACATTTTTTATCGTTTGATCACTTTCGATTTCTGGTGGAAGTAATTGCAGGAATGTTTGCAATCCATAAAAAGCGCCACGTGTCGTTTTAAAATTGAGCGTAATGGATTTCGAACTTATAATCAATTGATAAGCCTCATCATGCGACAGTTGTTGATCATAGGCTAAGACGATGTAATTAGAGGCTCCTTTTTTTTCAGCCGGTTTTAAAGCAATGCCACCGGACCGTAAAATTTTAGCGGAACATAATTTCACGATTTCTTCCAATTCACGCTCTGCGGGATAGATCAATACGGTGGAAGCATTTAAGGTAAAGTTCCCTTCTCCTTGATGAATATGCAGAGGAAGAGGGATTACATTTAGCCCTTCTACGTATTTTTCTGTAGTCGAGGTCGGAACAATTTGTGCGTAGGAATTTACACCTGTTGTCATTAAAACGATCCACAATAAAATACATGATGCCTGTTTCATATTCTTAGAATTTCTAATGGTTCTACGGTAAATTTCCTCTTTTAATTCAGCTTAGGCTTTACAGAAAGGTAAAAAGACTTTACAAAAAGGGTTTTGAGGCTTATGGGAAAGGATTATTCGCCTTTTGTGAACGGATCGCTGTGTTCTTTTCGGAAATCGTTGGGAGAGCAGTTTTCAATGGATTTAAATACCCTGTTAAAATGCGAGGCATTGGCGTAACCTACTTGAAAGGCGATATCCGAAATAGGAAGTTTACTTTCTAAAAGCATCCTTTTTGCTTCCGTAATGCGGAGTCCATTTAAAAATTGCTTGAAATTTAAGTCTGTTTTTTTCTTGATCAGGCTTGAAATTTTCCGTTCGTGTAATCCCGTAGCCGATTGCACATCGATTATACTCAACTCTTGTTGAGTATAATGAGCTTTTAAAAACGCAAATACTTTTTCTTCCTCGGCATCTTGGTGGTTACGAGAACTTACTTTTTCGTATTGAAAATTGACTTTCGTATCGATAGGACTTTTTTTTCTGAAGCGTAAAAAAGCAAAAAGTCCATAATAACAAAGTAGTGCGATGACAAGAGGTAATAGTTTTTTTAGCCAATCCATGTGAAAACTAATTTCCTCTACATCAACGATGTCTTCTTGGTCTTTGGCAATGTTGATGCAATGAGTAAAGTATAGGTATTGCACTTTTGAATAATCAGGATCTCCAAAATCTTGTTCTGTTTTGTGGTTGGAAATGTACCACCAGTCTGGCGTATGCAGGTCTTCAAAAGGAATGAGAAAATCCCCTAATACATCTTTGACATTTAAGTTGATCAGCGAGTAACGATAGCTGATGCGGTCTGTAGGGTTGGTGTTATTTTTAGCATAAGAGGCTAAGTACAGCGGTATACGACGTCCTTTCGTCGCTTTAATCTTGATGTTGATTTTTCCGTATGCATTTAAGTCAAGAAAAGTGCTGTCGCTTTTGCAAATTTGAATGTTGGCATAAGGACTTACAAAGCCTTGTTTTAAGGTATACTTGAAGCGCAGTTGAGTAGGTGAGTAGGTTAATACTTGAATGTTTGTATTTCCTCCATCAATGGTATCGCTTAAGGTTGTAAGGTTATACTTTTCTGTGACAAGATTTGCTTTAGGAGCGATGATGTAAAGTGGACTTTTGTAAATCGAAAAGATATAAAGCAATAAAAAAGGAATAGGGAGTAAGGCGCCTATTAAGGTGTGATAGGGTTTAGATAAAGACGTTGTTCCACTTGAAATAAAGCTCATGCGTAATAAATCGATAAAAAAAGCGAGTATACTCTTGAACAAGATAGAAAGATAAAAAATGCATTACAAGGTTCTGTTATAAGAAGCTTTATTTAGAAGACTTACTCTCTTTTTTTCGAAAGTCGTTTGGAGAATGGGGCTCAAATGTTTTAAATACGCGGTTAAAATGGGAAGGATTGAGGTAGCCCACTTTAAATGCGATCTCTGAAATTTGTAAGTCGGTTTCGGTGAGCAATCGTTTGGCTTCTGCGATGCGCAATTTATTGATAAACTGTTTGAAATTTAGATCTGTTTTTTGTTTGATCAATAGGGATATTTTTCGTTCGTTGATGCCTGTTGCTGTTTGAACATCGGTGATACTAAGGTCTTTTTTGAAGTAATGCGTTGTGAGGTGGTTGAAAAGTAGTTCTTCTTCTTGATTCAGGTAGGTGAGAGATTCCGCCTTTTGATTTTCAAAATAGACTTCCGTCTTACGCGTTTTTCTGAAGAGGATAAAACCGAAAAGGCTATAATAAAGACTCAGTGCAAATGCCGTTGCACCATAAAAAGGAACTAAGCTGTATCCGAATTTTATTTCTTCGATGTCAACTTCATCAACTACATCATTTTTAATGTTGATGCAATTGGAAAAAGAAATGTCGGTCACCTTTGATAAGTCTGGTGCATTGAAATTACTTTCTATGGTTTGGTTTTCGCTATACCACCAATCCGGAGTGTAGAGTTCGGAAAACGGTATGGTAATGATTTGAAATTCATCGTTCACATTGAGGATGTATTGCGAAAGCCTATAGCTGATCATTTTCCCTACTTCACTGTACTGATCGATATAGGAACTGAGTACGAATTGTATGCGGGTACCGTGTTGCGCTTTTATTTTAATTTCCGCATAGGAATACTTCGACAAATCGAAATATTTATCGGCAAGGTAGGCAACGTACGTAAATTTATATTGGTAGCCTTCTTTTAGTACGTATTGATAACGCAGAACATGCGTTGTGTTTTTTAAAATACGGATGGTTGATTTTCCCTGGTGTATGCTGTCGCTGTATGAAAATAAAGGAATGGTTTGCTTGTTCTCTGCAGTATTGGTTTGTATAAGATAGAGTGGTTTTTTATAAACAATGCAAAACGAAAGGATTACAAAGGGGAAAGGGAGAAAAGCGTAAATCCCTTTTTTATGTGCCTTAAAATAGTGTATACACCATGTTAAAAAGTCCCTCATCGAGTTTCGTAATCGTAATAAGTCTACAGAATCACCTCTAAAATAGAGGAATTAAGTGAAATATGAAAGGGTTGGAAAGAGGAATCTTGAGGATAAAAATGAGACTACCGCTTCGTAATCATAAATTCTACGCGTCTATTTTTCTTACGATTCTCTTCCGTATCGTTGGGAACAGCTGGTCTGCTGCCTCCAAATCCTTTTTCGGTGAGCCTGCTTGCAACGATGCCTTTGGAAATTAAATATTGCCTTACCACCACTACGCGCTGTTCTGAGAGTTGGAGGTTAATGCGCGCATCGCCTTGGTTGTCGGTATGTCCTTGTAATTCTATTTCCAAGGTTTTATTTTCCTTCATGATCATTACCAATGTATCTAATTGAGGATAAGAGTTGGGTAATAATTCGGGTAGCCCTTGTTTGAAAAAGACATGGTTTAATTTTACCGTTTCGCCTACTTGTATTGTTTTGACTTCCTTGATGTCGTGTGCCTTTTCAGGAACGGCTACTTTTTTAACCTCTTTTTTAGCGACGACTTTTGTGGGTATTGTTTTCTTTACCGAAGGTTTTGCTATGGTTTTGTTTGGGACGATTTTCTTTGTGGGTACTGTTTTAACAAGGGCTCTAGTGGGTACAGTTTTTGTCGTTGTGTTTTTAAGGGGCACTTTGTCGGCTACTCTTTTTTTAGGAATGACTTTGCTAGATTTGCTTGCCACTACAGTTGCTGGTTTTTTAATGGGGTCTTTTTTAATGATTACCTTTTCTTGTACAGTGCTGTCGATTGGTTTAGAAGCAAGTACAATCGGTGTAGAGGGTAGTAGCGTATCTTTACTTATTAAAGATGGTAAGCTATAGGTGCTATCGATAAGGTCTGCTACAGGCTTCACAATTACTGGTGGTTTGGCGGGAGTATAGGTAATGTCTCCACTGAAATAAAACCCATTGGGTGTACCTTCTAATATTTCATAGCGAAAGGTTATTTTAGTAAAAGGTACTGTACTTGAAAGTACAATTCTTCCGCTGGATGATGCACAGCAATTACCATAAGTCGCTTTAATGGTATGTTTGATGGGGTCAAATTCTGTCGCCTTTTCATTGGAAATAGGATCACCAGAGGCTTCTCCCGTAAGCCATTGGAAGGAAACATTAGCAGTAGTATTATTCTCATTTTCATCGTAGATTTTAAATTTCCCTACTTGCTCGTCTGTGCCGTCGTTGTTAAATTCACTGAGAAAAATACTGATTGATGTTACCGGTTGAGATAAGGTTACGACAATGTCTGAATGCCTTACATAGGGATTCGTTTTTCCTATCCAAGCGGTGTTTGCGTTGAGGGCTGTTAATTGAGAAGCCCATATTTCTTTCGAAAGTGTTACGTGAAGAGCAGAGGTATCTTTGGCATCAGAAAAGGTATAAGCATTGGCACCGGTTTTTTCTGTTTCCAATTTCAGGTTGCTGTGCTTGCTTTGAGCAAAGCTTTGCGAGTATGCTAAGCACGAGATAATGTATAAGGTATAAATGAAGATGTTGTGCTTCATAGAAATTGTAGAAAATACAATACTTAAATTTATACTAAATAAGTTAAATGAAAATGGGAAGGGTATTTTAATTAGTAGAATTAGTGATATAGTTTGCCTTAAGTACTAAAGATTTAGCGTTCATGATATTATTTTTCTTTTCTTTTGCTAGCCCAAAAGAAAAGAAACAAAAGAAAAGGGCTTCTCACGAAAAGCTCCCGCTAATCCAGCTGGACGCTCTTTTCGTGGACTCCACAGCACGCATACTATTGAGTAGTTATTATTCTTTTAGACATGACCAGAATGAAGTACATAAGGTCGTAGTTAGGCTGACTATATCAGGGGTTTTATTACTTTAATTGTAATGACTTCTGTGTTGCATAAAAAAAACTTCACCTCCTCAGGGCTCTTTCTCAATAGGGGGATGCTGTTTTACCAGCACTGAGAAGGAAACCCTGAGGCGACAAAGAAAAAAGAACAGTGATTGAAGAACGTTCTTTCTTTTGATTTATGGTTTTAAAAACTTCAGTGTGTTTTTTGTTTTTCCGTTCATGGCTTGTATTATGTATAGCCCTTTGGGCAAGTAGTCTAAGGCAATGTCAGTTGAAGAGGCGAAAGATGCATTCATGTAAGTATTGCCGAGCACATCGTAAACCATCACTTGCGTGTTACCCGTAGAACGAACGAGAAATTGATTCATGCCTTTTGCTTCTAATATGCTGTTGATGTTCTCTAACATGGCATCGACTGCTGTGCTTGTAGCACTGAATTCGATCGATCCAAAATAGGCAGGTTGATGAAAACCGAATACCGGATAAGTACTCCACGATAGGTATTCTGTGGGTGTAGTACCTGTTGTCGAGGTATTGTAATTTAAGGTCATGAAATTGCCTTTCCATGTGGTACCGTCGGTAGGTGTGGTAAGATTTCCTTGCGCTAAGGTCGCCAATCCTGCAAATGGAATTTTTAGTTCGATGTTGTAACCTGTATCTCCTGCTCCATTATTTTCAGTGCCAGTAATGACTGAAGCCGTTTCCATTCCTGTAATGTCCCAGGTTAACTCATCGTTCCATCCGCCGCAAGCAACAGAGGTACACAATAAGTTATAATCGTAATTGATTCCTCTCGTATCGATGCCAATTTCAAGGTAATGCGTTCCGTTGTCGTCGAAGTCAAGAATGAACTCCGACATGTCGCCCCGTTCCCAAAGCGGATCGTCTTGGACATTGGTGCAGGATTTAATGTCGGTGTCGAGTACAAGGAAAGCCACATAAAGGTTATTGTCATCCCACATCAATTTGACATGGGATGTATTAATACCGACTTGACTGGTATTATGTACGGTAAACGATTCACTACTAGGCGTGTTTGTCCATTCCGATAAGTTGCCGTCGACCGTAATGTTGTCCATCGTCTTATACACGGTATAAGAATAGGTCGATTGTGCTTGGATATATCCTAATGTGATCAGGCTTAAGAATAGTATTTGTCTCATAGCCGAATAGAATCGTGTTTGTTTCATTGTTGTAAATCTCCTTAAATAATAGGCTAAGCGATTGACAGAAATGTAAAAAGACTTTACAAAAAGTGCATTAAGGTCTATTGTCTATAGTTTTTCACTTTTTGAGTAGACAAAAAGCGCATCGCACCTTGTGTTTACTAAAAAAAAGAACCCTGTTGTTTAACACAACAGGGTTCTTGATCAGTATCGAATTGGTTTTATCTTTTATAATAATAGACCAAGGAAGCTTTTTGCAAGGTGTTGGAGTTGAGGGAATAGCCTACTAAAGCAGGATTTGCATTTTGGTCCAGACCAAGTTTGTCTGTCTTTAGTGCATATACTGTGATCAAGTATTCATGAAAACCATGTCCTTCGGGAGGACAAGGACCGCCGTAACCCACTTTGCCAAAGTCAGTCATACTTTGAATACAGGTTGGAGGCGCTAATTTGGCTTCTACATTTCCAGCATTGGATGGAAGTGCTAGGGTGTTGGCTGGTATATCGAAGATTAGCCAGTGCCACCAACCACTTCCTGTCGGAGCATTAGGGTCGTGAATGGTAACGGCAAAACTCTTGGTTCCTGCAGGTGCATTTTCCCAATGGAGTTCAGGTGAAATATTTCCACCCGTACAGCCGAAGCCGTTAAATACTTGTTGAAGGGTCGCTTGTCCACCCAAGTCTTTACTTTTTAAGGTGAAGGTTTGACCATAAATGAAAGAGGCACTGCATAAACTGAGGGCGATGAAGGAGAGTAGTTTTTTCATACTATTTATTGATGGATTGAAAATACAATGGTACTTTGCAAACAACAAGTTATGAAAAATGTTCAATTGTAATAAACCTTGTAAACAATAGAGGACGAAAATTATTTTGTGAGTATTAGGCCAAGGAGTTCTTAGGTTAAGAAACGGACTTGTTTTAATAGCATCATTTGTTCCTATCTATAATACTATTTTTTATATTTTACACATTCTAGTAAGTGAAAATGTTTGTTGTATAATGATCATGCACATTTCCAAATAATCTTGCGCAAGCCTATTAAAGAGGCCTTTCGAATTGATAGTGTTTAATGGATTTCTTTATCAGCTTATTCATTATGTACTTATCCTATGGCTTTTGGTTGCTTAATTACGTTCATTTTGGTATGTTTGCAATCGTAAAAATGAACAATAATCAATGAAAGAATTAAAACGTGTTGTGGTTACAGGTTTAGGTGCTGTAACTCCTTTGGGAAATGATGTAGAAACATTTTGGGGGAATATCATCAAAGGAAAAAGTGGAGCGGCTGAGATTACAAAATTTGATGCATCGAAGTTTAAAACACGTTTTGCTTGTGAAGTAAAAGATTTTGATACCGATAAATACTTTGATAAAAAAGAAGCAAGAAAAATGGATCTTGTTGCTCATTATTCCATTGCTGCTGCAGACGAAGCCATTAAACATGCTGGTCTCGATTTAGATAAAATTAATAAAGAACGCGTTGGCGTGATTTGGGGCTCTGGAAACGGAGGTATCACGACGTTCCATCAGCAAGTGGTGGAGTTTGCTTTAGGAGACGGTACTCCAAAATTTAATCCCTTCATGGTGCCGAAAATGATTGTTGATATTTCTTCGGGACTGATTGCAATCCGTTATGGTTTTATGGGGGTTAATTTTTGTCCAGTATCGGCTTGCGCTACTTCTACCTCTGCCATTATAGAAGCGTACGATAACATACGCTTGGGAAAAGCAGACATCATTATTTCAGGAGGTTCTGAAGCGCCGATTGTAGAATCGGGTGTTGGAGGGTTCTCTGCGTTAAAGGCACTTTCTACACGTAACGACGATTGCTTAACCGCATCGAGACCTTACGATGTTGATCGTGACGGGTTTGTCATTGGGGAAGGTGCAGGAGCCTTGGTATTAGAGGAGTTGGAACATGCAAAGGCGAGGGGAGCAGTGATCCTTGCTGAAGTCATCGGTGGAGCCATGTCAGCAGATGCGTACCACATGACCGCTATTCATCCTGACGGTTACGGTGCTTATTTGGCCATGAGAAATGCCTTGGATGATGCGGGTATAAAACCGAATCAAATTGATTACATCAACACACACGGTACCTCTACACCAGGTGGAGACATTGGTGAATTGAAAGCCATAAAAAAACTGTGGAGTGATGATACTCAAAATACATCCATCAGTTCTACCAAATCAATGACAGGTCACTTGTTGGGTGCTGCGGGTGCTGCGGAAGCCATCATCGCCATTAAGGCAATGAACGAAAGTATTGTTCCTCCTACGATCAATACGGTGAACCTTGATCCTGCTATACCAGAGGGATTAAACATTACCTTAAAGACAACACCCAAAAACATTGACATTGCCATGAGTAATACCTTTGGTTTTGGTGGACACAATGCAATTGTATTGTTTAAGAAATGGAAGGAAGCATAAAAATAAATGTGTAGTATAAAAAGGGCGACGAGGATTTAAATCTCGTCGCCCTTTTTTTATACGATGGGTTGCACCCATCGTTAAGACATTAATCCCCTTCAGGGATTGGAGGACTAATTTCGTCAAGGGTTGAAAACATATAAGCCTTAGTTTTACGAGTGATACTCTTGATCCAGTATCTGTTTACTGCCTACTGTTTACTTATTCTTACTGATCCCTGACACCTGATCCCTATTTCACGCCTTCACTAATTTTTCAATATCAAACTTAGTCATTTGCATAAAGGCGTACATCACTCTTGGAGCTTTCTCGGGGTCAGCCATTAAGGATCCTAGTATTTTGGGGACGACTTGCCAGCTTACACCGTACTTATCGTCGAGCCAACCGCATTTATTGTACACGCCACCTTCTCCTAATTTTTCCCAGTAATGATCTATTTCTGCTTGCGTATCGCATTCTATGACGAAAGATGTTGCAGGCGAAAATTTATATTCGGGTCCTCCGTTCAAACACATAAATTTACTTCCGTTCAATTCCATGATGACAACAAATGGATTTTCTGAAAGGATTTTTGAGTCTTTAAAAATGGAGCAGTAATAATCAGCAGCCTCTTTGGCTTTTTTATTGTCTAGCCATAGACATGGGAAAATTTTGTGTGTCATGTGATGTGTGGTGTTATTAATTGAATGAGATAGAAATATAGTTACCTTCTTGAAGCTTTACTTTCCATCAATTTAGTTGTTAGGTACAGTGGTATACCCATAGCAATTTGTATTAATATGTTAATTATATAATTCAAAGTCCAACTACCTCCGATTGGATTTGATATTAATTTCCCGAATAGCCAATAATTTAACCAAGCGCAAAAAAGCATAATGAAAGCGAACAAAATTATTGCTGCAAAAAGTTTTAAAAATGGCGTTTCTCTATTAGTGATAAATAGAACTGGTATCAAGATAATTAGAAGTAAGAAATACATTCCAGATGTTGACATTAGGAACAAAATATTATTTCTTTTAGGGAATTCGTTATTGGTAGTAGAAGAGATAATAGCTTGTGAACCATTTTGATACATGCTATGTGTAAATGATAGAGTGTAGTCAATAATTGTTTTACGATCAAAAGTGTGTTTTTCTAATTCGGTTAGTTTTTGTCTAGTCTCAGTTGTTATGGTTGAGTCTTTAAGTAATTGAGTAACGGTAGTTAATTGATCAAGTTGTCGTTGGCTATTGTAGTAAAATGAGAATCCAATATAGTTGTCAAACAAAAATAGTGTAAATAATACCAATATTACTACCGATGCTCTAGTAGAAAGTCTTTTTGACTTGTCAGTAATATAATCTAATATATTTTCTAAAATTTTCATACTCTTAACATCTGGATTACTTTACCAATATTTTTATCTTTCTATTCTTAATAATACAAAAAATAATTGATATCAGTTTTACTGCTACCCAATAAACCGTTTCATCAACTCTTCTTTTTTATTCGGCGATACATCTACGTAAGATTGGTCGCTCATGATGAGTTGCCCGCCTTTGCCTTTGAGGTATTTAGTAACGTGTTGAATGTTGATCAAATGCGATTTGTGTACACGCACAAAATTATATTCCTCCAACATGGTTTCGTACTGCTTGAGGGTACGGCAAATCATGATTTTTCGGTTGTTGGTTAATATAAAATCGGTAAAGTTATCGTTCGCTTCACAACGGATGATGTCTTTCACAGGAATCACTTCAAAGCCTTCCAGTAGGGGAAGGACAATCTTTTGCGCTTGTTTATTTTCAGCGTGAATATTTTCGACGAGTATCTTGGTATGTAATAACTTTTGATGTCCTTCTTTTTGCGCTTTAATTTTTTCAACGGATAAAATTAACTCGTCGATTTCAATCGGTTTTAAAATATAATAGGCCGCACTTAAGTTGAGGGCTTTGAGTGCGTAATTGCTGAAGGCCGTTACAAAAACGGTTTCAAAAGAAATGTCGGGAACTTGTTCGAGTAAGTCGAAGGCATTGCCGTAAGGCATTTCGACATCAAGAAACACGATGTCAGGTTTATGCTGTTGAATTAACTCCACGCCTTGTTTGGCAGAATTACCTGTACCCATCAAGACCACCTCGGGACAATACTTGACAAGGTAGTTTTGCAAGGTGTCTCTGCTTGCTTCTTCGTCGTCTACAATAATGGCTTTAAGCTTCATGTTGTACGGTATGGGTTTGTGTAATGTACAGCGTTACTTTTGTACCGCTTGCATCTGCTGGATTTAAATCTTCAAGGTGCACACGCATGTTGGTCTTGTATAATTCATTGATAATTTTTATGCGAGCTTCGGTGTTTTTTAAGCCAATAGAGTCCTTATCTTTTTGATTGTGTGTTTTAAGTTCTAACGATTTTTTTCTTCCGATGCCATCGTCTGTAATGGTCACGAGTAATTCAGATCCTTGTTGGCGAATATCAACCGATAAGAATCCTTTGTCTAATCTGTAACGTAAGCCATGCCATATCGCATTTTCAATGTAAGGCTGAATGAGCATCGGCGGTATCGCCACCTGATCCTGTGAGATGTCTTGTGATACCGTTAAGCTGTAATCAAATTTTTCTTTGAAACGAGCATGCTCTAAGGAGAGGTACAGGTTTAATATGCTCAACTCTGTAGTTAGACTGATGAATTCAAACCTTGAATTTTCCATGACTGTACGCATGAGTTTAGAAAAGTCTGAAAGGTATTTATTGGCCGATCGCTCGTCGTTTTTAGAAATGAAATTGTTTACCGAATTGAGGGCATTGAAAATAAAGTGAGGATTCATTTGACTACGCAAAGAACGTAAAATCAGCGATTGATTGGCGATGCGTCGTTTTTTAGCGTTGGTATAGATTAGCCATGCACTGCTTGCTAAAATGAGCAATCCGATGATCAAGGCATAGATGACAAACCTCGAAAAGTTCTTTTCTTCTTGAAGCAGTAAAATCGTCTTAGCATTCAGTTGTTGATCTTTCTCTAGTAAGTCAATTTGTTTTTGTTTCGTCGTCAATTCATCGCTGTAGGTGCTGATTGTATTTCTTTTTGAAAAATTTGATTGTAGTAGGGAATCTTTAAGTAGATCGTAGGTTTCAAAATGCTCAAGTGCTTTGCTGTAGTTATTTTGTTTTTTGTACACATAGGCTATGCGTTCATGTGCTTCGGCTTGGTAGCCTAGTAAACCTAATTTTTTTGACAAGGTTAAACTTTTTGTGATATAAGAAAGCGCTTCTTGTAGTTTACTTTGTCGTAAGTATACTTTTCCAATTTCTAAGTATTCTAAGCTTAAGGCTGATTGGTCGTTATTTTTTTGATTGAGTTCTGCTTTCTTCAAACGAAGCGTAAGTTCGTCGGAAGCATTGCCTTCGAGCTTATAGGTGTTGATTATTTTATCGTAAGAAGTCGTAAGTTTTTCTTCGTCTTGGTCTTCAATGGCAATGGCTTGAGAGTTTTCGTAATAGCCTTTGGCTTGTTCGATTTTATTTTGCTGAATGTAGACATCGCCGATGTTATTGTTGGCATCGATTTCTCCGCCTCTGTTATTTTGTTTTTGTTCTTTGGTTAATACCTCCTTGTATATTGTAAGTGCATCGTCTGTTTTTCCTTGTAATGTATAGATGTTGGCGATGCTGTTTTTTAATGCTAATACTTCTTGCTCGTCTTTATATACTTCTGCTTCTTTCAAAGCGATTTTGTATTGCTCGAGTGCAAGGGTATACTGTTTGTTTTTTTCGTAGGCTTCTCCTAAAAGTTTTCGTGTACTGGTAATTTGTTTGTACTGTTTTTCTGTTTGGTACAAAGGAAGTGCTTTGGTGTAAAAGGTAATGGCTTGGGTGTAGAGGCCTTGTTGTGCGTTGATGTTGCCCAACGTAATGTATGTATTAGCTTCTCCTATTTTATCGCCTTGTTGGATGCTGGTCTTTAATGCTTCGTCTAAATAGTCAAGTGCTTTTTCTGGTTCTGCTTCGGATGCTTTCTCCGCGTTGTCGAGTAAACTGTTTACGCTTGAACGTTCTTTTTTCGCACTACTAGAAGCCTTTGATTTCTTTTCTTGGCTATAGCCGAGTAGGGGAAGAAAGAGGATGAGCAAGACAAGGATAGGCTTCAGATTCATGCGTTGTATTGTTATTTGTAGGTCAAAGATACTAGATAATCAAGTATTTAGGTACTGTGCAGGCCATAAAAATTTCCCTCAGTGGGACGTTCATTTCCCTCAGTCAAAAGTCGCTTTCACTAAGTCTGTATTTTCGATGGTTGATGATTGTTGTAGGTTCAAATCATAAACTAAAACCTTTGTCCCATGAAAAAGTTATTTGATTTGAAATACTACGCATTGTTAATCCCTGCTTTCGTATCTGGTGCTTATGCTTTGTATGCAGGAAATATAAGCGCTCGTTGTGTAAGACCAACGTATGTATTAAGTACTCCTGTAGTGCAGACAATAGCATCGACAACTACAACGTCCAAAAAAATAAAATTGGCATTGTTACTCGATACCAGTAACAGCATGGATGGTTTAATTGACCAGGCCAAATCGCAACTCTGGACGATTGTAAATGAACTGGCTGCGGCCAAATTCGGCAATGAAAAACCAGATGTGCAAATTGCTTTGTATGAATACGGCAACGATCAGTTGGCAGCCAGCGAAGGTTACATTCGTTTGGTAACGCCTTTAACAAATGACTTGGATAAAATTTCTCAAGATTTGTTTGGCTTAAAAACCAACGGAGGCAGTGAGTTTTGTGGTCAAGTAATCCAAACGGCTTGTAAGCAATTGGATTGGTCTACTGATGGTGGTGACTTGCAAATTATTTTCATTGCGGGTAACGAACCCTTTACACAAGGTTCCATCAATTACCAAGTGGCTTGTTCTGATGCAAAGAAAAAGAACATTGTTGTGAATACAATATTCTGCGGTGACTTTCAAGAAGGCATCAATACCTCTTGGAAATCGGGTGCAGATTTAACCTTGGGTACCTATGCGAGTATTGAACAAAATTCTAAAACAGTATTTGTTCCTTCTCCTTACGACGATAAAATTGACCAATTAAACACGCAACTCAATACTACTTATATCGAGTACGGTCATGAAGGTAAAATGAAAAAAGAAGCACAATCGGTTCAAGATGAAAATGCTGGTTCGTACGGTGCTGAAAATAAAGTAAACAGAGCGGTGTCAAAATCTACACACGTATACAAAAATAAATCGTGGGACATGGTCGATGCCTCTGAAGACAAGGAGTTTGACGTGACGAAGGTTTCTAAGGATCAATTACCAGATGCCATGAAAAACATGAATAATGAGCAAAAAGTAACGTATGTGAATGCGAAGCATGAAGAACGTGAAAAAGTAAAATCAGAAATTCAAGATTTGAATAAAAAACGTTCAGAATACATTGCGCTTCAAAACAAAAACAATAACACAGAAAACATGTTGGATAAATCGATGATTAATTCGATCAAACAACAAGCTGCGAAAAAGAATTTTGTGTTTTAAAACACAAAATTGTTCTGTAAATACGCGATTAATCTGTAGATACGCGATTAATCGCGTATCTACAGATTCCAACAATAATAATTGTGATCGCTGTCCAATTCAAAACCTGCACTTGGGTAAAGCTTGTTGCCGATGTCGTTGGTCTTTGCTGTTTCTAACAGCAAGCCACAGGCATCGGTATCATGACATAGTTGCTTACAGTTTGCGATTAAAAGTTTTGAAATACCTTGGCCTCTGAACGTTGGATCAACAAATAAATCGTTTAACAACCACAGTCTTTTCATGCGAGTAGAAGAGAATAGAGGATAGAGTTGAACAAAGCCTGTTAATTGCTCTGTTTTGGTAGCGCTTACAAAAATTACAGATTCGTTTTTTTCGATTCGTGCTTTTAAAAAGGCTTTCGCTGCATCGATATCTGATCCTTGTTTGTAAAAGACACGGTAACCGTCGAATAATAGAGATAAGGCTTCGAGGTCTTGGATTGTCACTTTTCTAATGTGATTCATGGTTGCGTTGTGTTTTCATGGCATTCGCCAAGGCTATAGATTCGGCTTGTTTGGTGTTTTCTAAGGCAGAAACAATGGATTCGTGATTTTTAGCGTCCCTGTTTTGAGAAAGCTTGTAGGTGGGTTGTATCTCTGTTATTTCAATTTCAAACCCTACAATGCCTTTTAAATTTTGAGCAAGCATCTCTTCATCCATCGATGCCATCGATACAGGCTTTTCTGAGTTGGCTTCGTACTTATCTACTAACTTAGATAAAGAGTCGTATAACTCACGGCCTTCTAAAATTTTCAGCTTACCGTATACATGCACTGCAATGTAATTCCAGGTTGGTACATTGGCATGGTCGTACCAAGACGATGAGACATAGGCATGCGGCCCGTTGAAGATTACCAAGACTTCTTCAGTATCATTGAAGGCTTTCCATTGTGTATTGGCAAGAGAAATATGTCCGTGTAATACTACGTTGCCCGCTTTGTTTTTATCCAAGTAGAGTGGAATGTGCGATCCAATGACTCTGCCCTTGCTTTGATTAAGAAGGATGCCAAAACTGTTTTGTTTTATAAATTGAAGAACTTCTTCTGTATTTTCGTTTTGAAAGATTTTTGGGGTGTACATAAAGTAGTTTAAAGGATCAATTGGTATTGAAAATTGGTTTTAACTTTCCCTTTTAAAACTACAAAACAAAAAGTTTTGATGGGTATTAAATGGTGTGGTATGATCTTCTGTGATGCATTTTGTTTTTTTTAATCCATCAGAGAATTGTGCTTCAAGTGATTCTTCAGTGTACTGCTTAATGCTGAGTCCACTGCATTTGGTAGGGCCATGGTCTGAAAAGGTACCTATGATCATGTGCCCTTTTACCGCTTTTTTTGCCGTAGCAAGGTACCTCGACACTTGATCGGATTGGGTTAAGAAATGAAACGTTGCACGGTCGTGCCAAATGTCGAAATGTTTTGTTGGTTTATAGTCTAAAATGTCTGACACCACCCATGTAACTTTCGCTGAACGTTCGCCTAACCTTGTTTTTGCGCGATCTATAGCTGCAGCTGAAATGTCTAATACGGTAATGTTTTCATAACCTTCGGACAATAAACAATCCACGAGCTTGCTATCCCCTCCTCCAATATCAATGATGCAGGCCGTTTTGGGTAGCTGATAACTGTGTATAAAATCCAGCGAAGTTTGCGGTACTTCTTGTGTCCAGCTCACTTCGTCGGCTGTTTTGGTTTGGTATACTTTTTCCCAGTGCTCTTTGTTCGCTTCGTTCATTTTTGTATTGTTTTTAGTAGATTTTCTACTAACTGAATATCGGATAATAAATTTTTTATTCTAAGTGATTCAAGTTTATTTTCAATGCTAGTTGTATTACAATGATATCGATTTTGTATGAGTTTTGTGTATACTTTTTAGAGTTTTTACGAACTCAATTTTATTGCTGCTTTCTTATTCGTTTGAATAACTTTACGAGTTCAAACCATATCACACTGCTAAATCCTAGGCCAATACTGATCAATAATTGTATGCTATTGATACGCTCAAATTCAAAAAACTGAGCGAGTGGTTTAACATAGAGTAAGAGTCCTGTGAGTGTTATTGTAATGCCTATGATGAGTAATACTAAATTATTTTTATACCTCAGTGTCGTGAGTATAGAATAATAGAACGAACGGTTGACTAACGTTAAAAAGACATTCGCAGTGACGAGTGTAGTAAACACCATACTTCTCGTAAGGCCTTCGCTGAATCCTTGCTGTATGGAATATTGGTAAGCAATTAAAGTACCTGCGGTAATAAACAAACCTTGAATAATACTTGTGGTCAATTCTTTTCCATTGAAGAAGGTGGTAGTGAAAGGCCTTGGTTTTTGAAGCATGGTATTCTTTTCCATCGGTTCATTTTCATAGATTATAGAACAAGTAGGGCCCATGATTAATTCTAAAAAGATGACGTGTAAAGGGGTGAAGATATTAGGGTAGATCCATCCTAATGCCAATGGAATAAATACCGTCAGTATAATGGGAATATGTATTGAAATGATGTACTGAATCGCTTTTTTTAAGTTCGTATAGATGCGTCTACCCATGGCTACAGCATCGACCATTTTAGATAAGTCGTCTTCGAGTAAAATAAGGGAGGCTGCTTGCTTGGCAATTTCAGTTCCTTTCTTACCCATTGCGATGCCTATGTGTGCGGCTTTTAAGGCAGGTCCATCGTTTACGCCGTCACCCGTCATGGCTACAATTTCATTGTTAGCTTTTAACGCATTGATAATTTTTAGTTTTGCTTCTGGAAACATACGCGTGAAGACATTTGTTTCTTGTACACATTTTTGTATGTCATCGTCGGATAAAGTCATAAGTTCGTCCCCTGTAATGCTTTTATCGTAACCGCTGAATCCAATCTGTTTGGCAATCGCAGTCGTCGTGGCAGCATTGTCTCCTGTAATTATTTTTACTGCGATGCCTGCTGCATAAAAACTTTCTAGTACCGCTTGAATGTTTTTCTTTGGAGGATCGTAAAAGGCGACGATGCCTTTAAAATTGAAATTGAATTCTTCTTGTAATAGGGGAAACTCAGATCCTGAAAATGCTGCTTCACACACAGCTAGTACACGATAGCCTTCTAACGTAATGCTCTTAATGGCTTCTTCGATTTTTTCTTTTTCTATGCTGCTTAAGTCACACACTTTTAAGATCGCTTCAGGTGCACCTTTTGCTGCAATGATGCGCTGTCTTGTTTCATTTTCAAAAACATGAGTCATCATGGGAGGTTTTCCTCCTAAAGGATATTCGTGTATCATTTTATAGTGTGTACGTTCATCATCTTGATGAATCGTGTTGTACGCATCGTGTAGTGCGACCTCCATGGGGTCAAATGGGATGGGTTCGCTGGCCCACATCGATATTCGTATGAGTTCTTGCTCGTCTTTTCTCAGGTCGTCGTTAGGACTTATGATACGTAATGATTGAAGGGTATAGAGTTTCGCTAAACTCATTTTGTTTTCCGTCAGTGTGCCTGTTTTGTCGGTGCAAATCACAGTAGCACTGCCTAATGTTTCCACGGTTTTCATTTGTTTCACGACGATTCCCATCTTCATCAGTCGCCAACTTCCCAAAGCCATAAAAGTGGTGAAGGCAACAGGAATTTCTTCGGGTAGAATACTCATGGCCAAGGTTAATGCTTGGAGTAAACTTGCCAATACATCTTGCGTATGCAAATAGTTTATGGCCCAGAATACAATGAATACAATTACTCCAGTACTCACCATCTTTTTTACAAAATTGTTAATTTGTAATTCTAAAGGTGTTGCTTCCTCAAGGATGTTTTCTAAACTTGTACCAATTTTTCCGAGTTTGGTTTCATTGCCAATGGCGGTAACAATAGCTATGGCTAATCCACCGGTCACCGTCGTGCCACTATAAATGTTATGATCTTCTGTTGAAATTGATTTGCTTACCGGTAGGGATTCTCCAGTGAGTATTGATTCATTTACCGAAAAGTCATTGGATTGAATAATATTACCATCTGCTGTAATCGACGTGCCTTCTTCTACAATGAGGTAATCACCGATCACAATTTCTTCACTCGTAATCTCTACCGTTATTCCATTTCGAATGACTTTGCAACGGGCTTGTGTAAAGTTTTTTAGTTTTTCTAGCGCATTTCGACTTCGAGCATCTTGGTATAAAGAGATTCCAGCTTCAAAAATAATGGCACAGGCTAAGAAAATGCCGTCACCAGTATGTCCCATGATAAAATAGATACACGATGCGATTAAGAGCATAATGATCATGGGTTCTGTAGCCAAGCTTTTTATCGCATCGAGTAGGGTGTTTTCTTTTTTGTAAGCGAGTATATTTTGTCCTTTTTTTTCTCTTGAGGCATTGACTTCTTCGGTTGTTAAACCTTTAATGTTTTGGGTTGATGAATTTGTCATAAGCAGTCTAGAGGCTTGTTTAATGCCATTTTATTTTAATTTCAAGATAGGTATATTTTTACTCATTATAGGCTGAAAGGACACAAGATGCAATTTGTTTAGGTTAGATTTTTATTATCTGTAGAGCTGAAAAATATTTAGGAGACCAGTGCTTGCTCTCTTTCTTTTATAAGATTTTAAACTTACCTTAGGTAAGCAGTACTTATGTTAACAGTATGATTGATAAGTGAAATAAGTGTGCTTCGATTTTGTGTTTTTTTAACAAGAGAAAAGGAAATGGGATTAATTAGAGCAGAAAATGCAAAGGCAATGTACAAGTCTGCCATTTTTTTAATTGTACTGGGTGTGCTGTTGGTTTGCTTTGGGTTTGTTAAGGATAATGATGCCACAGTCTTTCTGGGACTTATCTTCAGTATACTTTCTAGTTTTGGTTTATACTTTGTTTATCAAGAAAAAACATTGGTGGCAAAAGTATTATGGGGTATAGGTACACCATTGTTGATTTTTATTTCTCCCTTATTGTTTTCGTTAAGTCAACCGACAAGCATTCTTAGCTATGGTTATTTGTACATTGGGGGTATGTTGTTTTCGGCATATTCTTTTCAAGATCGGAAGGAAAAACCTTTTATGTGGTTGAGTATAGGTCTCTTTTTACTTGGACTTATGTTTTACGATCGTGTTATGACTCAGTATTATTTTAGTCAATCAAATTTTACTATTGTGTTTAATGAAAACTATTGGCATTTTAAAATTACACAAGTTTTTCATTTTACAACATTGGTCTATCTTATACATTTAGTACACCGAAATAAAATTTCGATTGAAAATCAATTGAGTGAAAAAATCAAGAAGCTACAAGATTTTACATCAAACTTGATTTCAACCTCTAAAAATAAATTGATACATTCTGGTAATTTGAATGAAGCCATTGAAGAGATATTGCGCAGTACAGCTGAAGTCATGGAAGTGTCAAGGATTAGTGTCTGGGAAGTAGACGAAGATCAGCTGCATTTAAATTTAGTAGTTTGCTACAATGTATTGAAAAAAGAATTTTCTTATGAAGGTAGATTAAATTGTAATGATTGTCCAGCCTATCTTAAAGCTTTGTTAGAGGAGAAAATCATTGTAGCCAATGATGTTTATAATGATCCTGTTACCGTTGAGTTCAGAGATACATATACCAAACCTTTGGGTATAAAATCCATGATGGATTCTCCTTTTTTTATGGATGGTAAGTTTAAGGGTATTTTATGCTGCGAAGAACAGCGAGACTTTAAAGAATGGGATGAGATGGATCAATTGTTTTCTATGTCCATCAGTAAGTTAATCAGTATATCTTATTATTGTTGTATTCGAAAAGAGCAATATGCGCACCTCGAATTGACGAGCAAGGAACTAGAAGCTCAAAATGCGATGATGGCTAGTGTAAATGAAAAGATAACAGCCATTAACGGCGAATTGAGTAATGACTTGCTGGGGAAAGAGCAGGGCATTAAAGAAATGCAACGTTTCATCGATGAAATGTCGTTTAAAAATGCACACCATGTGCGAGGCCCATTGAGTCGCGTGTTGGGTTTATTACATTTATACCAAGTCGATACAGTACCTGAAAACAGAGCCATGTATATTGGATACCTACATCAATCGGCCAATGAACTGGACAATATGATTAAAGAAATATCGTTGATTTTGAGTAAGAAAAATTTATCTTAAACAAATTTATTTTACTAGTACCAATTGACTCTTCTCAACGCCTTTTACCCAATGGCTAACACCTGCAGCGATGTTGATGTAATCTCCAGGTAATAAGTTTTCTTTCAATCCCAATTCATTTTCAAAAGCTACTTTCCCTAATATGCAAATTAGCAAAGCTGGCACAGGTGTCGTGTGTGCTTTCAATTGTTCATCTTTCATGATTTGCAAGGCAATGACATTGCCTTCTTTATTGTTGAACAAAGGGACAGTAGATACTGGTTTATGTTCGCTGTGCAACTCTTGTATATTCATTTTATGAAACGGGTATTTTAGGGATTGGTTCTTTTTTTAGCATCGAAGCGATCTTCTCTTTTTTCTGCTCAGCTTTTAGTATGTTCTCAATGCCATGCAGCATAGCATCTGGAGTAAACGATATACTGTCGATCCCTAGTTCTACGAGGAACTCCGCAAAGACCTCCGAGTCGCTCGGTCCTTGACCGCAGATGCCTATTTTTTTACCTGCTGTCTTCGCTTTTTGAATCACCATCTCGATCATGCGTTTTACTGCCAAGTTGTTTTCGTCGAAGAGGCTATGTACAATAGAAGAATCGCGGTCAAGCCCTAATGTCAATTGAGTAAGGTCGTTGGAGCCAATAGAAAAACCATCAAATACTTTGGCAAATTCTTCTGCAAGAATTACATTGCTTGGGATTTCCGCCATTACATATATTTCTAAACCATTATCACCTTGTTTTAGTCCGTAGGTATTCATGATGGTAATGACATTTTTACCTTCTTCCACGGTACGGCAAAAAGGAATCATCAATTTTACATTGTCCAATCCCATTTCATTGCGCACAACTTTCATGGCTTCGCATTCCAATCGAAAACCTTCTTGGTAGCGTTCGTTATAATACCGGGAAGCACCGCGGAAACCGATCATTGGATTTTCTTCTTCGGGTTCAAATTGTTTTCCTCCTAATAAGTTGGCGTATTCATTGGTTTTGAAATCACTCATTCGTACAATGACATCCTTAGGATAAAATGCAGCAGCTATTGTTCCAACCGCTTGAGAGAGTTTATCGACAAAGTATTGTTCTTTGTTTTGATATGCGCTGCTTAGTTCATTAATTTCTTTCTTCGCTGCAGCGTCTGTAAGACCATTAAATTTTACCAATGCCATTGGGTGCACCTTGATGGAATTGTTGATGATGAATTCAAGTCGAAGCAAACCTACGCCGTTGTTAGGACGCATGGCAAGTTCATAAGCCTTGTCGGGATCTCCTAGAATATACATGACATTAGTTTTAGGCATGGTCATGTTGGTAAGGTCTGTTGTTTTTTCTTCCCAGGTTGCTTTCCCTTTGTATACATATCCTGTATTACCTTCTATACATGATACAGTAATTTCTTCGCCGTCTTTAATCTTCTCTGTTGCATTTACAGTACCAACCACGGCAACTGCGCCAACTTCTCTAGCGACGATCGCAGCGTGACTGGTACGTCCTCCTTTATCGGTGATGATGGCTGCTGCTCTTTTCATGATCGGATCCCAATCTGGGTTCGTGATACCAGTGACTAAAATTTCTCCTAGCTTTAATTTATCAGAATCTTTAGGGGAGTCTAGTACACGGGCAATGCCCGATGCGATTTTTTTTCCTACTGCAACACCCGTTGTAACAATTTCAGGTTTGTCCTTGATGCTATATTCTGTAAGCAGTGTGCGTTTTTTTTGTTGAGAATGTACCGTTTCAGGTCTCGCTTGTACAATGTATAATTCATGGCAAATACCGTCTTTGGCCCATTCAATATCCATTGGTTTTTTATAATGGTCTTCAATGATTAGAAACCATTTTGCAAGTTTTTCTATTTCTTGATCAGTTAATATGTATTCCTTTCTTTTTTCTAAAGGCGTATCCACATTGATGATGGGAGATGTGGCTTTTTTGTCGCTGTTGTACAGCATCGTAATCGCTTTGTTGCCAAGTTTCTTAGAAAGAATTGCTTTTTTACCTTTTCTTAAGGTAGGTTTGAAAACGTAGAACTCATCTGTGTTCACAGCGCCTTGCACCACATTTTCTCCTAAGCCCCAACTTCCTGTAAGGTAAACAACATTGTCAAAACCCGTCTCTGGATCTAATGTAAAACCAACGCCTGCGGATGCTAAATCGGAGCGAACCATGGTTTGTAAGCCAATAGACAATGCGACTTTCATGTGATCGAAGCCGTGGTCGAACCTGTATTTTATTGCACGGTCTGTAAATAAGGAGGCGTAACATCGGCGACAAGCAGATAAAACTTCTTCATCACCACTGATGTTTAAATATGATTCTTGTTGACCTGCAAAACTTGCCGTTGCTAAATCTTCTGCGGTTGCGCTACTGCGAACCGCCAATTCTATTTTTCTATTGTATTGATCGGCAAGTGTTCGGTATGCTTTTATAATTTGATCTTTTAAGTCTTTTGGTATTTCTGCTTTTAGTACTAGGTTTCTGCAAGCAGTACCAACATCAGACAAATTACTGAAGGTTTTCGTGTCTAATGTCTTCAGTGTACTAGTTAATTTTTCTCTTAATTCGTTACTGTCTATGAAATACCAATACGCAGCAGACGTTACCGAAAAACCATCCGGAACCATAACGCCTAGGCTTGTTAGATGCGTAAACATTTCACCAAGTGAAGAATTTTTTCCACCTACTTCAGGCAAATCTTCGATGGAAGTATCTGCAAATTTTTTGATGAATGGTTTCATAGGGTAGAGAGGATAGAAGGTTTCTATTTTAATTTATTTTCTTTACTCAGGTGCAAGGTCATTAGTGGTATTTTAGTGTGAAATGCCATTTCCTTAGTATTACTTTTAGAAACTAATTTTTTAAAAAAGTCTTTTTCTACAGTGGACATACATAAAATATCAGTACCCGATTCCTTAATTTCTTTTTCCAACGCTTCAATGACATCTTGGTCATAGATCAGTTTGTAGCGAATGTTTTTATAGGTAATCATAGAATCCCCAATTTCAGAAAACCAGTCCATGTCTTCTGAGTCCTTAGTAACGTTGCTCAGGTCAGTGTTTACATGGGTGACAGTTACTTCCGCATTAAACGCTTGAGCCAATTCGCAAATTTCAGCTAATTCGCGCACATCTCCGTATTGAAAATCGGTGGCATACATGATTTTTTTAATGCTGTGGTACTTAGCATCTGCTGGAATAATTAAAACTGGACAAGTCAATTTTTCAAGCAGTGTTACCGAATTTGTCCCCAGTAAAAATGCTTCTAATCCTTTAGCTCCATTCGTTCCAGTTACTACTAAGTCTATGTTATTTTCCTCTACAAGTGATGAAATATTATCACCAAGTAATCCTTTAATCATAAGTTTTTCGGCGTCGACACCATGTTCGGAAACGAAAGCAACTAATTCATCCATTTGTTTTTGCAGCGCTTCTGTTGTCTCTTCTTCAAATACATCAGGGTAGCCAAACATATCTGCGTCTGTGGCAATAAACATCGGATGCACAGAATGCATAATGATAATTTTACTCTTAGTGGCATGCGCAATTTTAACTGCAAATTTCAATGCGTTTTTGGCCAAGTCGCTAAAGTCAGTAGGTACTAATATTATTTTCATCGATAGTTTAGCTTAGTTTATGATTAAATGTATGCGATGGCTTTGTGAAAAAAACTGACGTAGATTATTCTTATTATTGATTAATGTCAATTATTCTGAATAAGAGTAAATGCGAAGCTTATAGCCATTTTTTGAGCAGTAGCTTATACAAAAATAAGTGTACAACGACTGAAACTGTTATGCTATTATCTTTATAAGTTACAATATTCACACATTAAACGATGCATAGTATAATGTGTGAATGTTGTAATCTTGCAATGAATTAGAAATAACAAAAGCACTTCCAATGTAGAAAGTGCTTTCGTTTTGTGTCAAAAAAGTATGTTGCTATTTTGTTAAGATTTCGTAAAGTTCATCTTTTAGTTTCACTCTTTTCATTCTAAAATCATTCAACACCTCGTCAGATACTGTTTCAGCACCATTTTCAATGCGGTGTGTGGCATTGTTTACTTCATGGTATTCATCAAACAATTTTCTGAAATGAGCATCCGATGTTTTGAGGGTATGAATTTTTTCTTCTAATTCTGGGAATTCGTGGCGTAAATCGTGCTTTTCCATGGCTATTTCTTGTGGGTTAATTTTTACTATGATTTGATAATACCTTGCTTCGGATTTAAAAACTTCAGTTTACTATATTGAATGTAAAGTAAGGTGTCTCCAATGAAAAAAAGTATGATTGCAATCATGGTTTGAGGTGATTAGAACTAGTGTTTTTATTTATTCTTTTTCAATTTCGCTGCTCAGTGATACAATAAAAGTATTTCAAATCCGTCCTTAATTCTGTAAGTTTGCTGTCGTGTGTTGTTATTCATTTAATCCAGTAAAATGTTATTGAGGTGTATTGGAGGATTTGTGATCCTTTTTTTTATGTTGGGCTGCTCCGATAATTCAGGGAAAAAACTTCCTGATTTCAACGCGGTAACGCTTTCTGGAAAGACTATTCATTCTAGCGAACTAAAGGGGAAAGTTATTGTTCTCAAGGTGTGGGCAACTTGGTGTGGCTCTTGTGTGAAAGAAATACCTCAGTTGAATGGATTGGTTGATCGTTATAAAAATGACTCCTCTATTGTTTTTTTAGCCATTACAGACGATTCAAAGGAAGAAATTGGGCGTTTTTTAGTGAAGCGTCCTTTCAATTACCAACACATAACAGATGCCAGGGCTTTAAAAGATATTTTTCAACCCGGTATACGGAAGGAGATTCCTAAACACATGGTTGTTGACCGAGACATGAATATTGTATTGGATATTGCAGGTGAATCACCTACGATCGCCCAAGTATTATCCGATAAAATTGAACAGCTTAAATAACAAGAAATGACATTGTGCCTTTCGAAGAAGGAATCCATACAAGACTTAGAAATTTCTATTTTTGATACGATAAAACATATTCCAGTACAGCATTGGAATAAAGTTGTTCGCGATAAAAATATCTACCTGACGCTGGGGTACTTGAAATCGATTGAACATTCATTGTCTTTCGATATGGTCTTTAGGTACCTGGTGTTTTACAATGCTCAAAAAATACCCGTATCCGTTGCTGTCGTACAGTTTCTGCCTTTTATGGATAAAGAAAGAAAGGATGAAGAACAGTTATGTACAATTCGCAGGAAAATTAAAAATAGTTTTTTAGCCTCCTCGGGTATACAAGTGATGTCATGCGGTTCACCATTTTCTTGCGGAGAAAATGGATTCATGTATACTGAGGATATTTCAGAAGGTGAAGCCTATTGTAATTTGGCAAAAGGATTAATTGCTTTGCAGAAAACAGAAAAAAATAAAAACAATGCTCCCGTTATTGTCTTGAAAGATTTTTGGCCTGAAACCATTGCTCCTTTAAGTACAATGAAAAGGAAAGGTTTTAAAGATTTTATGATTGATGTAAACATGGTCATGAACATCCATTCAAGCTGGGTAACATTTGATGATTACTTGTTGAGTATGGTTACTAAATTTAGAACAAAAGCAAAAAGTGCTTTTAAAAAATCGACGGAATTAAAAGTACTAAATTTTCAAGTGGAACATATTATTGCTCATAAATTAACGATTGAAAGGCTCTATAAATCAGTGGTCGATAAATCAGATTTTAATTTTGGTGCGCTTAATGGCGATGCTTTTGTTCAGTTAAAAGAAAACTTACACGATCAATTTAACATTCAAGGGTATTTTTTAAATCAAGAATTGGTAGGTTTCAGTTCGGCCTTTATTTTCGACGATGTTGTTGATGCGAACTATGTGGGTATAGATTATAGCGTGAACCATTCGTATGCCTTGTATCAACGAATGCTTTATGATTATGTTGACTTAGCCATAAAAGTAAAAGCAAAGGAATTAAGGTTAGGAAGAACGGCAGAGGAAATTAAAAGTACGATAGGGGCAATACCTGTAAAAATGATGCTTTACATTAGACATCAAAGTAAAATAAAAAATACGATATTGAAACCCGTCTTTGGATCTCTCACGCCGAGAACGTTCGAACAAAGAAATCCATTTAAAGCAGATTTTAAAAACAGTTAAGGCATGGATTCATTAACACAAATTGTATTAGGTGCCGCGGTAGGAGAAGCCATATTGGGTAAAAAGGTAGGTAATAAAGCCATGCTGTGGGGGGCCATTGCAGGTACCATTCCTGACTTAGACGTATTCGCTTCCTTTTTTTTAGATTCTGTAAGAGCCAATGAATTGCATAGAGGCTTTTCACACTCCATACTCTTCAGTATTTTATTTGCCCCTGTGTTGGGTTGGTTAGCTCATAGCATACATACCAAGGAATCGGCCTCTTGGAAAGATTGGTCTTGGCTCATGTTTGGTTCATTGGTTACCCATCCTTTGCTCGATGCGCACACGTCTTGGGGAACACAATTATTTTGGCCACTCGATTATAAAATTACGTACAACAATATCTTTGTTGTTGATCCTTTGTACACAATACCGTTTATGTTTTTTTTAATCTTAGCGATGATACAAAAGAGGGGTACACCTAAGCGTAAATTGTATAATAATATAGGTTTGATTATTAGTAGTTGTTATATGGCATTAACCCTTGGTTTTAAGGCCATAGCCCATCATCATTTTACCAATAGTCTTCAACAACAACACATCGCTTACAAAGCTTTAGAAGCCAAACCGACACCTTTTAATGCGATACTGTGGTGTGGGTTTGTGGAAACAGAGCAGGCTTTTTTATTGGGTTATTATTCCCTCTTCGACGGTGATACTCCAGTATCTTTTGTAACATTTCCAAAGAAACAGTATTTATTAGGGGAGATGAAAAACGAAGACCTTGTTCAGCGTTTGATCAAATTATCGAGGGGTTGGTACAATGTGGAAGTGATCGATGGTAAGACGTATTTTTACGACTTGCGGTTTGGACAAAAAGGAATGAATGCCGATCCGAAGACTTTTGTCTTTTGTTATATATTACATTATGATAGCCAAGGTATATTGATAGCTGAGCCTAGCAAAGCTGATTTTAAAGGAGCAGGAGATGGAATCAAGCAATTGTTTGAACGATTGAAAGGAAAGTAAGCCTGAAAGAGAAAGAGAAAGAGAAAGAGAAAATGCCGACGTTGTATCAACGTCGGCATTTTCTCTTTAAACCATACGATGTGAATTTTGCAGTGTATCTTGCTGCATACTCACACTCTTGCAGATTTTAGTGTATTATGAAAATTGGCAAATGATACCACCCATGATTCCCATGGTCACTATCCAATAGCCAACATGAATGGCAATGTACTTGAAGCCTCTTCTTTCAAACAAAGCACTGGTACCGACAATTGGTAATCCAATAAAGATTGCAGCAAGTATGCCGTGAAATACGCCGTGTTTAAAGGTTCTGAAATTCGTGCCGTATTTCGCCATAAATTCAGTGTACATGGTATTGACTTCAGAACTGACATCTTTAATGCCAGGTTCGTTCATTAGGATCGACATGATATGAGCTTGATGAATGACAATAGGAAGCAATGCCATGGCAAGCATTAAACCGAATACATAACTCAAGATTAAAATGATAGGCATGTTGGCACCCTGTAATTTTTCTTCTGTTAGTCCTGATGCTGTGATCCAAGCATTCCCAAAAACTTTTTTACTGTACCAAATAAATCCTACGATCAATGGTACGAGCGCCGCTAGGGCGATGATAAACATGTTTGGCATCATAATGTTATTAGTTTAAGTGTTGATAAAGTTATTAAATTTATTGGAGAAACAAGTACAAGAACATCCTCATTCCAAAACCAATGAGGATGACCCCGAAAATACGGTAGGTCCATTGCAGGCTCTTTGGATTTATATAGGTTTGAATCCGTTTCGCTAAGATTACTTTCAATACATCCGTTGTAAAAATAGCCAATAATGCCCCGCATAGAAAAACTGAGGAATTACTTTCACTTTGTTGTTCGGCATAATGTATAACACCAATCCAAACCATGATTACGAAGGGATTTACAAAATTGACTAAAAAACCTTTGATAAAAAACCATGGATAGTGATGTGCTTTTAAATTGAGCCGTTCTTCTTGTATTTGCTGTTTAGACAATAAATATTTTAATCCAATGCCAATCAGCAGAGCTCCTCCGATGAGTGCAATCCAAAGATGAGCATCTGGGTGGGTGATGACACTTGTTAATCCAAAAGAACATAAGAGTACACAAACGACATCGCTGATAATAATGCCCAGCGCCACTAATAAACCCGGTATCAATCCTGCTTTGAGTGTACTCGATAGTAGAAAGAAAAAAACTGGGCCAATGAAAACAATCATCCCTAAGCCTAAAAGATATCCTTCAATAAAATTCATGATAAAGGGGAAGATTTCTATTTACGATATAGGATAAAGGTAAAAAATATTTTTGTTCAAAAGGAGGAAAAACGTTGTATTTGTTATGAGGAAAATATGTGTTGTTATGCAGTTCCAGAAGGAGAAAATAACAAGTCTGTAAGGCTGTCTACATCATACAGCATTTGAAAGGATTTACTTTCTTTTGTACAGAAAGGTTCTAAGAGCAGGATCATTTTTTGATAGCTTGCACTTGTTAAGTCACACACAAATTTTTTACGATCAACAGTACTAATGCCCAAGTCTTCTGTTGAAAGACGAAGGGTTAAACTACAATGGTGAGATTCTATAAATTCAAGATCGGAAACTGTCAAAGACTTTTTGTTGGTCAGTAAGGATTTTTGTAAACAGTCTCTAAATAAAATAGCCTCTGCTTTGTTAAATGCATACAAACGGACCACATTGTCTCCGTATTCGTTAATGTTATGCTTGTAGTCGAGTTGCATGGGTTCTAGTGGAAAGTTCGTGCTTTAGTAAAATTGCCTACTTACAGTATTTATTGCTTATAACCCATTCGTTTACCCACAGCAATAAAGGTTAAAGACAGGGCAATGAAAAATACCATTAACCATGCGCTGTTGATCAATACAGTATAGAGACCTAGTGTATACACATCGACAAATGGGTAGGGGTAAAAATTAGACAGATTGCCCAGTACTAAAATCAATACCAAGTATAGCAGAGGATAGATGAGCCAAGGGATAAACTGCCCCCATTTTAGTGCTTGTTTTTTTTCATAGTAATACCAATACACTAAAAAAAACAATGGCATGACGCTATGCAATAACTCGTCAACAATCATTTGAAGTCCTTGAGGATCCCAGAGTGGACGCAAGATGATTTGATACACCAAGCCGACAACAGTGATGTACACTGCTATGGCTGTAATTACTCCAGGTCTTTCAAAAAATGGCCTGCGCTTGCTGCGAATGATGAGTGCATGAGTACTAAGGCATATAGCTACTATGGTATTGGTGAGTATAGTAAAGTAACTGAAGAAATGAATGGTAAGTTCTGGTACTAAGGAAACGTCTTTACCATCGATCATGAGGTAATATTGTGTGATGACGGCAAATGCAGCGATGAAAGCTCCTAATGAAGCCCAGTAATGTTGCATATAATCTTTTTTTTCTGCGAGCATTGCAATGGATTGTTTTAGGGGTATGTTTCTTATGAAGAGTATTTATAAAATTTAAGCCCATCATATTTCTAATATACTGCTCAATTTTTATTTATAAGATTGTGCAATACCTTTAAAACTTTCAACCAAGATGGGGCAAACGACATCATTTAAGGTTTTAGTACCCCAGCTGTCTCCTTGGAATGCGGGATATTTGTCAAAATCAAGGTTGTTGAGATTATTAAATGGAAGACCAACAATACATTGCTTTTGATAGTAAGCATAACGGTAAAGATCATTACTGATCAAGTCTTTTTTTAAGTCGTTTGCAAGATTGTTTTGAGATCGAGGTGCTTGACAAGAAAGAAGGTTTTGATTGGTTTGAAATGCGGGATAGAGGGTATAATAAGTGCATTTTTTACCTTGTGAGGTTGAATAGGTATAGTGACCAATTCCTTTGTTCATGCTGTTTTGACCACACGCAGCAGTGACTAAAAAAAGTCCGAATAGTATTAATGGTAAGGGCTTGAAAAATGGCATCGCTAATTTGTTTCGGGTAATGTGTTTTATATTCGACAAAATTGCGTTGAGATCTTGAATCAATTTACTCAAAAAAATAAAAATACGATGCTATTTTATTCCTTTTCTCAATTAAAGCCTATATTATATTTTATAACCAATTACCTAAGCCATGGCAAAGAAAAAACAGCACGAAGATTTTTTTAAGTACTTACATTCGCTAAAAGTAAAACAAGACAAAACTATTTCTTTGAAAAAAGATTTCCATACCGATTACGATCAGAAAATGGTCGATAAAGAATTGGGGCAAGATTTACTCAATTTGGGTATACAAAAATTATCGGAGTTACAAGATAAATTGTATGCACATAATCAGTACAATGTACTCATTGTATTACAAGCCATGGATGCTGCGGGGAAAGACGGAGCCATCAAGCATGTGATGAGTGGACTCAATCCTCAAGGTGTAAAGGTAACAAGTTTTAAAGCGCCAACGAGCGAAGAGTTGGAACACGATTACTTGTGGAGGCATTACAAGGCTTTGCCTGCAAGGGGAGAGATCGGTATTTTTAACCGATCGCACTACGAAAATGTATTGGTTACGCGTGTGCACCCCGAGTATTTATTGAAGGAAAATTTACCAGACATCAATAGTGTGAGCGATGTAACTCCCAAGTTTTGGAAGAAACGTTTTCATCAAATTCGAGAGTTTGAAAAATCGTTGAGTGATAACGGTACCATCATCTTGAAATTTTTCTTACACGTATCGAAAGACGAACAGAAAAAACGATTTATTGATCGCATCGATGATCCTGCTAAAAACTGGAAGTTCTCTGCTGCCGATGCGGAAGAACGTAAGCATTGGAAAGAATATCAAAAGGCTTATGAAGAGATGCTTTCCGAAACGTCTACCGATTATGCCCCTTGGTATGTACTTCCTGCCGATGATAAATGGTTTACTCGGTTGTGTTTGGCGGGTGTGATTTTTAGAGCCTTCGAGTTTCATAATTTTTCTTATCCTAAAGTCAATGCTGCTCAGAAAGCAAACTTGCAGGAGATTAAAAAGGGCTTGTTGGGGGAGAAGTAAAGCAGGGATCATGTATCAGTAGTCAGGTATCAGTAGACAAAGCTTAGTGTAAAATAAACAATGGCGGTAAACATTAGGAGCTTGTAGTCCCTAATGTTTACCGCCATTGTTATATACTCATTTTACTAATTCCTGATACCTGACCACTGATCCCTGAGCTTAAAAAAGAATCCCCTCAACTAACATACATGTTGCTAGAATGAGGGGATTCTTTTTTAAGCGGTATTACTGTATAATCTGCATTTCCACACGTCTGTTTTTATGTCTGCCTTCGTCCGTTGAATTGTCAGCAACTGGTCGAGTTTCTCCAAATCCATCTGTAGAGATATTAGGATCTAATACACCGTGTTGTACTAAATATTTCTTCGTAGACAAGGCTCTGCGTTTCGATAAGTCCATGTTAGATTCATCATCGCCCACGTTATCGGTATGGCCTTCCAAGTACAATTTGTATTTAGGTTTATTACGCATCACTTTCGCTAAGTCGTCTAATGATTGGTACGAAGAAGATACGATCACATCCGAATTGGTTTCGAACAATAGGTTATTGAATGCTGCATCCAGTGCTTTCTTCTCTTCTGGTTTCAATTCTGGACATCCTTTATTTTCCTTTGGTCCAGGAGTTTGCGGACATAAGTCATTGTAGTCACTTGTACCGTCACCATCAGAATCGATGAATGGAGGAGGACATCCGTAGTATTTGGGTAAGCCAATTTCTTTAGGACATTTATCTTGTGCGTCTTCAATACCATCTCCATCAGAATCAGGGCAACCTCTGAATCGTTTTAATCCAGGTACATCCGGACAGTCATCGAAGTTATCCATGATGCCGTCTTGGTCTTTATCTTTCCAAGGACAACCGTGGTTTTCACGCGGTCCGGCTTCGTTTTTACACGAATCTTCATAATCGTAAATGCCATCGAAATCCACATCGTAAGGGCAACCGAAAGGCGTTACGGGTTCGCCTTTGGGGGTATGTATACATTGGTCACGGCTATCCATAACACCGTCTCCGTCTGAATCACGGTCGTGGTAAATAGGCGTGTAAGGTTCTAGCTTTAGATTTTTAGAGGCTTTTTTCTGAGCCTTTGCTTTTTTCTTACTTTGTTTTGGATTCTGAGCCTGAACAGTAGAGAACGTTCCGATGAACAAGAGCAGAATGAAAGCACAAAGGGTCTTGAGTACAAAAAGTTTTTTCATGCGATGTTTTTATGGTTGCTAAGGTAATATAAACAGCCTACCTGCTTTTTGCAAACATGTAGGCTGTTTTGTAAGTCTATAATTGTAAAAGTCTATCTTTCAGGCTTTGAATTTTAGATACCGCATCGTCTTTTTTCTTGCGCTCGTTATCGAGTACTTGAGCGGGTGCGCTTTGCACAAAGCGTTCGTTAGAGAGTTTCTTTTCCACGGTAATTAAAAAGCCTTCTAAGTATTCAATTTCTTTCAAGACTTTTTCTTTTTCTTTTTCAGGATCTAGTAAGCCTTCCAATACGACTTGCCAAGCATCGCGGTCTACGAGTAAAGATACCGCAGCAGGATTTTTATCGTTGCTGTAATGGATGTCTTTTACAAATGCTAATTTTTTCAAGATGCCTTCAAAGGCTGAGAATTCTTGTTGAATAGCGGTCGGTAAAATAATATCTGTCAATTGATCTTTGGCCAATTGTTTTTCATTGCGTAAGTTTCTCAATTGAGAAATGGCATCCGTCAGTTTACGTCCTGTATTCAGAATGTTTTGATCAATGTGACTTACCTCAGGCCATGAAGCGATGATGAGTGCTTCTTGTTCCTTACGATCTTTCATAGTTTGCCATAACTCTTCTGTAATGAAAGGCATGAACGGATGAATGATTTTAAGCAATTGTTCGAAGAAGCTCCATGTTTTTTCAAGCGTTTCCGCTGCTATGGGTTCACCAAAGGCAGGTTTTACCATTTCTAGGTACCAAGCACAGAAATCGTCCCATACCAATTTGTACAAGGCCATGAGTGCATCGGATAAACGGTACTTGTCGAAGTGTTCGTTGATTTCTGCCAAGGCCACAGGCAAAGTGTTTTCAAACCAAGCGATGGTTGCTTTGTCAGAAGCCGTTGCAGGAACATCGACGGGTTGCCATTGTTGTAATAGACGGAAGGCATTCCAAATTTTGTTGGAGAAGTTACGACCTTGCTCGCAGTATTTTTCATCGAACAATAAATCGTTGCCTGCGGGAGAGCTCAACAGCATACCAAAGCGTACACCGTCTGCTCCGTATATTTTCATGAGTTCAAGCGGATCGGGAGAGTTACCCAATGACTTCGACATTTTGCGACCTTGTTTGTCGCGCACAATACCCGTAAGGTATACATTGTTGAACGGTTTCTCTCCACGGAAAGCATAGCCCGCCATGATCATACGTGCCACCCAGAAAAACAAAATTTCAGGTGCGGTTACTAAATCTTGAGTAGGGTAGTAGTACTTGATGTCTTCGTTGTTCGGATCTTTGAAACCGTCGAAAACAGAGATGGGCCACAGCCAAGAAGAGAACCACGTATCGAGTACGTCTTCGTCTTGTTTTAAATCGTCCAGTGTCCATGTACTGTTAATGGCTTGAGCTTTTTGCAACGCTTCTGCTTCCGAAAGTGCTACGACAAACTCCCCATTGGGTAAGTAGTATGCTGGTATACGTTGTCCCCACCACAGTTGGCGCGATACACACCAGTCTTTGATGTTTTCAATCCAGTGACGGTAGGTATTTTTGAATTTCGCAGGGTAAATTTTTATCTCATCGTTCATGACGCTATCCAATACTTGCGGATGTTGCGCCATGAATTTTTTCATGTCTACAAACCATTGCATAGAAATACGTGGTTCGATCACTGCATCGGTACGTTCAGAATAACCGACGTTATTTTTTAAGTCTTCGGTTTTTTCTAATAAACCCAAGGCTTCTAATTCTTTTACTATTTCTTTGCGTACCAAGAAGCGGTCTTTGCCTTCGTATTTTCCGCCTGCTTTGTTTACTGTTGCATCTTCATTTAAAATATTGATGACAGGTAAGCTATGTTTTTTACCGAGCTCATGATCGTTCATATCATGTGCTGGTGTTACCTTTAAGCATCCTGTACCGAATTCTAAATCTACGTATTCATCTTCGATGATCGGTACTTCACGATTAACAATCGGTACTATCGCTTTCTTTCCTTTGAGGTTTTGGTGACGAGGATCGTTGGGGTTAATGCATATCGCAGTATCACCGAGTAAAGTTTCTGGACGGGTCGTGGCAACGGTTAAAAACGTTGCTGTTCCTGCTATAGGGTATTTGATATAATACAGTTTTGAATTGACTTCTTTATGTATAACCTCTTCGTCTGATACGGCAGTTTTTCCAATGGGATCCCAATTGACCATGCGGTTGCCACGGTAAATAAGTCCGTCGTTGAATAGTTTTACAAACACTTCTAATACCGCATCGGACATGTCTGGTTCCATGGTGAAGCGTGTTCTATCCCAATCGCAAGAAGCGCCCAGTTTTTTTAATTGATCAAGGATGATGCCTCCGTATTTTTCTTTCCATACCCACGCGTGTTTTAGAAATTCATCGCGGGTTAAGTCACTTTTCTTAATGCCTTGTTCACGCAACATGGCCACTACTTTCGCTTCGGTAGCAATAGAAGCATGATCTGTACCTGGCACCCAACAGGCTTCGCGTCCAAGCATACGTGCACGACGCACCATGACATCTTGAATGGTATTGTTGAGCATATGCCCCATGTGTAAAATTCCAGTCACATTTGGTGGTGGAATGACAATGGTATAAGGGACTTTATTTTTGTTGGGTTTGGAAGCGAAGAAACCTTTTTCGATCCAATAGGCATACCATTTGGTTTCAACGGTTGTTGGATCGTAAGTTTTAGAGAGTTCTTTTGTTGTCATGGAGTTATATTAGGCAATCAATTCAAGTTTGTAATTTACCTTTTTTGACTGAAAGGACAAAAAGACTGGACTTAGGAAATGAAAGATTAATACAGTTTTAGGGCTTAGATTCGTTCTTCTTGATTTCAGGATTTAAATCGGGTAGCAGAATGCTTTTCCATTTGATGCTTTTGGGTAGGTCGTCGCCCATCAGGTAGCCGTATGGTTTTAATGAATCGATGCGGTCAAAAATGACTTTTAAGATGGCAATCGTCGGTAGTGCCAGGAACATGCCCGCTACACCAGCAATGGTTCCGCCTACAATAACACCGATAATGGAAACCAGTGCGTTTATTTTTACTTTGTTTCCCACAATTTTAGGTACAAGAAAGTTATTGTCAAACAGTTGAATGGCCCATACCATCAAAATAATTTTTACCACAATGGATGGATCGGTCGTATTGATGAGAGCGGCAACAATAGTGATGATTGCCGCACACAAGATACCGATATAAGGAATAAGGTTAAGGATAGCGGTGATGACGCCTAGTAATATAGCATAACGTACATCGAGTAACATCAGTCCCCCAGCGGTAAGTGAAGCCACAATGATCATTTCAATGATTAGGCCTACGATGTAATTTTGTACAATGCTACCGATATTAACAAGTATGTCAATGAGTTTAGCCTCGTTTTTTGGATTGACGATTTGAAGTAAAAAGTTGATGAATAATTTTCTGTACAAAAGAATTAGAAAGGTGTAGAGAGGAATCAAGATCAGGCTCGCAAAGGTATTTGAAAATGAGCTTAGCGTATTGCCCATTAAATTACCTTCATTCATTGATTCCATAGCTTTTTCTTCTATGTATTGTTCTTGTTTGAAGCGACTGACATGAAAGGTTTGTTGAATCCAGCCTTCAATATTTCTAATGTGAATATTGAAATTACGCTTGATCATAGGCCATTCATGAGAAATGTCCGAAATTTGCCAATAGATAAAGAGCATGATGCCTGCAAGGAATGCAAACAAAATGATAATGGAAAAAAGTACGGCAACGACATTGGGAATTTTCCATTTTCCATTTAAGAAATTAACTGTTGGGTTTAATAGTATGGAGAACAAAAGCGCCAGCATGATGGGCACTAAGATTTGTTTTCCTAAGTAAATAATGGTCAATAGTAAACATAGACTGAAGAGTATGAGTGTAAACTGTGCATACCCTGGGAGCTTAGTGGTGGTTTTATTTTCCATTCAAGAGAAGAATTTGTACCTGAAAAAAGATGAAATAGTTATTTATACTTCATGCTCATCAATGAGCAGATTGGTAAAGTTAAACTATACAGGGATACAACAAAGGGTAATGGTAAAAATTATAGGGTTGCTTCTAACGTGTTTTTAGCTTTTTTATAAGGAAGGATAAGGGTAAAGGTAGATCCTTCACCTAAAATGGATTCAACTTTTATGGCGCCCTTGAGCTTATTGACGGTTTCTTTGACGATATATAAGCCTAGACCAGCGCCTTGACTGTCTTCCGTTGCACGGTAAAACATGTCGTAAATACGAGGTAAATATTCAGGGGAGATTCCTATACCATTATCTTTTACCTGTATATGTATTTCCTCATCTTTGCAAAAAGCTTCAATGTCTAATGTTTTAATCGACTTTTCTGGATCGCAATAGGTAATAGCATTCGCAATAATACTCGATAAAATAAGAGAAAGGCGGTAGGAGTCAGAATGAAAATCGAGGGGTATGTCAATGTTAATTTCTTTTTTTACATCAGCATATTGTTCTAGGAACCGTACTTTTTTGAATGCTTCATTTACGATTTTTACTAAATCGATTGTTGTGATGGAAAGTGGATTTCTTGCATTTTTAGAATAGTCGAGTATTTCTTTAATGGTTTCATCCAGTCGGTTAATGCTTTCTTTCATCAGGTATAGGTACAAGCTAAAAGCATCGTTGTACTTTTTATCTTCTAGCTTACAGACATTGATTAATCCGAGTACTGATGCCAATGGTGCCCTTAGGTTATGCGATACACTGTACACAAAAGAATCTAGTTCTTGATTAATTTTAATCAATTCTTCGTTTTGTTTGCGCAACGACTCTTCATCGAGTTTTCTTTTTTGGTGCAATTTTCGTTGCGATAAAGCAACATTAATGGATAAGGAAAGTCGTGCTAAGTTTGATTTTAGCACGTAGTCATCCGCCCCTTTTTTGATGCAACTTACAGCAAACTCCTCCGATACGGATCCCGTGACAATGATAAATGGAATATCAAGAGAGCTGTTTTGGCATATCTCGAGTGCCTCAAGTGAATTAAATTGAGGGAGTGAATGGTCAGATAAAATTACATCTGGTTGAAATGCTGCTAAGGCTTTTATGAATTCCGGACGGTCGTCTACGCGCAGTGTTTCGAACACGATACCTTCTTTTTTTAAGGCACGCTCCAGCAACTCTGCATCTTCCTCGACATCTTCAAGCATCAATATTTTAAGTGGCTTACTTTCCATTAATTGTTTGATTATATTAATGAGGACTTTGGTTAAGTACAAGCCAAAATAATCCTAATTGTTTTATTGCATTCCCAAATTGTTCAAAATCAAGAGGCTTTACAATGTAGGCATTGACGCCTAATTGGTATGATTCGACAATGTCTCGGTCTTCTTTAGAAGAGGTGAGCATGACTACTGGGATACTTTTTGTTTTGGCGTTGGACTTTAATTGACGTAGTACTTCTATGCCATCCACCTTAGGCATTTTTAAATCGAGTAAAATTAATTTAGGTCTTCCATTTTTTTCATTGAACAGGAATTCAAGAGCTTCTTCTCCATCTTGAAGGTGTACTAGATGGTTAGCAAGATTGTTTTTCTGCAAGGCTCTAATTGCCAATTCTGCATCATCAGGGTTATCTTCTACTAGAAGAATTTCTAGGGCTTGTTCTGTCATATTTTTATTTTTTAGAGTTGATGTGGTAAAGAAAAAGAAAAGGTGGCACCTTCATTGACTTTGCTCTCAGCCGATACACGACCTCCGTGTCGGTTGATGATGCGCTTTACGAGTGCAAGGCCTACACCTGTACCTTCAAATTCGTTTATTTTGTGCAGGCGTTGAAATACACCGAATAGCTTGTCGACATATTTCATGTCGAATCCCGCACCATTGTCTTTGATGTAATAGGTGGTTTCTTTATTATCTTGGTATGAACCGATTTGAATCTCTATACATTCTTTATGTTGGGCATATTTTAGTGCATTAGAAATTAAATTAATCCATACTTGTCGAATCATGCTGATGTCTCCATAGCAATAATGTAAGGGGAGTACGCGAATATCTTTTTTTTTATCGGAAGCATTTTGTTCAGTCATTTCCTGTAAAATATTATTCAGTAGTTTATCCATGTCAATATAGCAGTGTGAAAAATCCTTGCGACCGATATGTGAAAAATTGAGCAGGTCATCGATCAGGTGGGCCATGCGGCGGGCATTTTTTACTATCACGCCGAGTACACGTTTTCCTTCTTCGTCTAATCGATTACTGTATTCTTCTTCTAAAATGAGTGTATATCCGCTGATAGATCTTAGAGGACTTCGTAAATCGTGCGATACCGAATAAGTAAACGCTTCAAGTTCTTGGTTGAGTAATCGTATCTTTTCATTGGCTACTTTTTGTATGGTATTATCGAAGGTGGTACTCCTGCTTCTTAGGTAATGACCATCCTCGTCTAGCACCGCAGAAGAGCTGAGGATACAGGCTAAAAAAGTGCCGTCTTTTCTAACGAAATCAAAGTCTACACTGTCGATAAAACCTTCTGTCTTAAAACGAGAAAAGCCATTTTTTGCCTTCACCAGACTTTCCGGGGTGATTAAATCGTAAATCTTTTTCTGATTTACGATCTCTTCTTTCTCATAACCGAGCCATTTTAATAAGGTGTTATTCATACTAATGATAGTGCCATCGGGATTCAATGAGTGGTATCCACAAGGAGCATTGTCGTACAAGTCTTTAATTTCAAGGAAGGCTTTCTCGAGTGCATCCTCCGCTTTTTTACGGGCTTTAAGGTTGATGTAAATCATGTACAACAGAGTAGACAAGATCACAGTTGTTAAGGTGATGGTGAGTACAAAAGTGAGGTTGAATTTTGCAATTTGCTTTTCGTTTTCAAGAACCCTTATTTTCATCATGGACATTTCTTCTTGTTGAAAACTCGTTAAGGTATTGCGTAATTGATCCATGATCTTTTTCCCTTTTAGAGTAGAAACAAGGGTAATTACTTTCTCCACACTCTGGTCTCTCGCTTCGATGGCCATATTTGACCATGTTATTTTTTGCTGAATGAGGTTTTGAAGGGTTATAATTCGAGCATGTTGTCGAGGGTTATTGTTGGTCAATAGAAAAAGAAGCTGAAGTCTTTTTTCGAGCGAGTCTTTGGCGACGAAGTAAGGAACTAGAAATTCTTTTTTTCCAGATAAAGCATAACCTCGTTGCCCAGTCTCCAAGTCGATAACGGTAGACAATAAGTGCTCCGAATGGTAAAGCACTTCGTTTGTATGGTTGATCCAGCGACTGGCTTCAAGCTGCCTCTGGTTGCTCTTGAACGTGTAGATTCCTACTCCTACAATGAGGCATAGAATGAATAAAAACCCCAAAAATATTTTAAGCTCAAATCGAGTATTCATACCTGGTCTTAATTTTTTGTAACAAGGTGTTAATCGAGAAGTATACCCTCATCTCTTAAGTTGATGAAGAGAGTTCTATCTTCAATGTAAATAATTATATCTTTAAAAAAGATTGTTTTGTCTATTAAGTTATGTAATTAAACGTTATTATTATCTTGTTTTAACATCTGAAGTGAGAAGGATTGAAGTGTAAACGGAACATTACACCTTCAAAAACTGTATATTGTGAAAGGTATTATAAATCACATTCATTTAGAATTATCGTAGTATGAGAACATCTAATCCGGCATTGAACGACAATGCTTTTTCTTTACGTGCTTCGGCAGGTGAGGGCATTATGACCATTCAAGGAACGGTAAACAAATCGTTTATCTTGATTGGCTTAATTATCTTTTCAGCATCCATTTCTTGGTCTCAGTATGTCAATGGTGGACCTGCGATGCTCTTGATGATTGGGGGCGCTATATCGGGATTGATTTTAGGGTTGATTACAGCATTTAAGCCGACATGGGCTGCTTATACGGCTCCCCTTTATGCGTTTTGTGAAGGTTTGTTTTTAGGAGGTATCTCTGCCATGTTTGAAACCATGTACAACGGTATTGTATTGCAAGCGGTCATGCTTACTGTAGGTACTTTCATAGCCTTGTTGATGGCTTACCGTTCTGGTTTGATCAAAGCAACCGAAAACTTTAAGTTAGGTGTGGTAGCAGCAACTGGTGCTATTGGCTTATTTTATTTGGTGTCGATGGGCTTATCGCTTTTTCATATTCAAATGCCTTTACTACACGACAACGGATGGATGGGTATTGGATTGAGTTTAGTCATTGTTGTTGTGGCGGCTTTGAATTTAGTACTAGACTTCGACTTCATTGAAAAAGGAGCCGAAAATCAAGCGCCTAAATACATGGAATGGTACGCAGCCTTTGGCTTGATCGTAACACTGGTTTGGTTATACATCGAAATACTTCGCTTATTGGCTAAGTTGAATAAAAAATAAGCTGTTTTCTTAAGGAGCTTATAGCTCAAAACGATAAATAGAGTAAAATGAAAAAGACCAATCGCTAAAGCGATTGGTCTTTTTTGTAATGGTTAAGCTGGGATATACTATGCTTATAATGACGGTTGTCTATGATCCTGGTTTTTTTTTAGCAAAGATATAATTTCTTCTTTGTCTCTTATTTGGCTTCTAAGCATGTTTACTTCTTTTTCCATCAAAGAAACACGGTCCTTCATTTCTTCCAATAATTCAGTGTTTTTTGTATCAACTTCTTCCTCTTCTAGAATCATGGATCCTTCACCCATGTAAAGCCATTTTGGATTCAACGAAGTAAATACCTTGCTGATGCTGTTAAAGAAATCAATGTTTGGAATATTCTTTCCTTTTTTAGCATTGGAAATGGTATTCTCAGAGAGATCCGCCAGCTTGCTAAGCTGCTTTTGATTAATCTTAAAATGCTTTAAGATTTGTTCCAACCTTTCGGGTACGCTTACTGTCATCATATAACTAATGCTAAAACAACTGTGCTATGTACGAAAAATACCAAACTTTTAAATTGGTATCTGCTTCGCTTTTGTTTTTACGAGGCCTTCTTCTAAATAGTTGTAGATCGTGTACAAAATTATAACACCTCTTCCATTAAGCTATATTTAATGTGTTTTATTTTGTAAATAATTGTATTTTGTTTATAATTAAAGAGAGGGGAAGATACTTGTTTAGACTCCATTTTGACTTTTGGGTTATATCGAGTACTTTGTGTAATATTTTAGAGTGAATTCTATCATTTAAGGCTGAATGAGAAAACTAGATTGGATATTATTAGTGGATGACGATGAAATTGATCGCTTTATAAACGAGAAAATTATTCGTCAGTGTGATGTAAGCTATCCGGTATATTCCGTACATGATGCCTATGGAGCCTTAGATTGGTTGGCTCAAAAAATAGACGATATTGTTTCAAAAAAGGAAATAGGCTTGATATTGCTTGATATCAATATGCCTGGTATGTCTGGCTTTGAATTTTTAGAATCGTACAACGAAAAATATCCCCAGCTAAAAGATTTGATTCAGGTTGTAACCCTGTCTTCTTCTAATCACCGTTCGGACAAACAACGCATGATCGAATTAGGCGCTATATCATACTATTCTAAACCTTTAAACCACGAAGATTTTAGAACTATTTTGGCGGATTAATCGCAAGGTATTTTTTTTTCTTGATGCAAGTAAAAGATGTTTTATCATTGATTCCTTAGCCTTGATTTGAAAGGTGTATAGGTATTAGTACTCAGTTTGTATTATTAACAGGGTGATTGAGTTTCCTATTTAAAACTGAGCTTCTTCATTTCCTTTGTTTGGATGAAATTAAGGAACCAGTTTCATTTCTTTGATCAAGTGTTGTGCTCCTGCATATTTATCGACGATGAATAAAACGTAACGAATGTCTACCGATATGCAACGTTGTAATGCAGGCTCAAATACGATGTCGCCGCTCATGGCTTCCCAGTTGCCGTCGAAGGCGCAACCGATTAGCTCTCCATTCGCATTGATCACAGGCGAACCAGAGTTTCCTCCCGTAATGTCATTGTTGCTGATGAAACAAACTGGAATATCTCCAGTAGCATCACTATAGTTACCAAAGTCTTTGCTTTGGTAAAGGGCTTTTATTTTTGAGGGCACAATGAATTCATCGTTTAGCGAATCTTCTTTTTCAATGATGCCTTTAAGGTGGGTTTGAGATAAATAGTGTACTGCATCTTTGGCATCGTATTCTTGTATGGTACCGTAGGTAAGTCGCATGGTGAAATTCGCATCTGGATAATGTTGTGCATCATTCTTCCATGCTAAAAAGGCTTGTAAATACAAGTGGTTGGTCGCATCCAAGTTTTTGTATACCAAGCCTAAATAAGGTCCGGTCTTACTCCTGAATTCTCCCAGTACATTTTTCATCGCGACATAAGCAGGATCTTTTTCAAGTATGCTTGCTTGTGGTTTGCTGAGGAAGGCATTCATTTTTAAAGGATCGGCGAACAGTGATTTCGAAAAAATGTATTCAGCATATTTCGTCGTGTTTCCTTTATACTTCTTTTGAATTTCTTGAAACAAGGAAGGCTGTAAAGCTAGGGGAACATCTTTCATGTACATGTTCAATAAGGCGGCTAATATTTTTTGTTCGATTGGGGCATCGAAATCTTTAAAGTATAAAGCCGAAGTTTTTTTATAGCGATCGATGGCACTCATTTCTCCAGTACTGGTAAAGCCGCTGAGTGCATTGGATGCTTTATAGGCTTCTAAGAGGATGTCGTTTCCAAACAAACATTCTTCAAAATAAACGTAAGGGATATTGACTTGTTCGAAGGTTTGGTAAGCGCTCGCATATTGCGCTTCGATACCGCTGTATTTTTCTTTGCGTTGTGCATCAGCATTGATCCATTGCATAAACTCTTTTTCTTCAGCTTGTTTGCGTTCGATGACATTTAAGCGTTGCAGGCCTTTGTTTTGCCCGATGAAGTATTTGTAATAATTGCTGATGCGGGCATACTTACTGGCGTACTGAATGCGTATGGTAGGGTTTTGGTCCATCGCTTCTTTCAAGAGTGATAAGCGTTGAGCACGTATTTTTATTTTGCTGGGATTACTTTGCTTATAAGTCATGTCGACACCGCGACTGTTCATGTAACGATCGGTATTGCCAGGGTAGCCCATCACCATCGCAAAATCGTTGGCTTTAACACCTGCGGTAGAAATGGGTAAGTAATGACGCGGTTTTAAAGGAACGTTGTTGGGTGAGTACTCTGCTGGTTTCCCATCGGAACCAGCATAGACTCTAAACATGCAGAAGTCACCAGTATGACGAGGCCACATCCAGTTATCGGTATCGCCACCAAACTTGCCGATTGATGAAGGAGGAACGCCCACTAAGCGCACATCTTTGTAGTTTTCATTGACAAATAAGTAAAAGGTATTGCGTTCGAAAAAAGGTTTTACTTCTGCTGTATAATGTGTACCTCTGACAGCATTTTTTTGAAGTACTTCAGAGACTGAATCGATGTTGGCTACTAAGATGCCGTCTGTAAAATAGAATGCCGTTACATCTTCTACGCGGACTAAAAAAGTAACGGTAAGGCTCGGACTGCTGAGTTCTTCGCTTTTATTCATCGCCCAAAAACCGTTGGCGATGTAGTTTTTTTCAAGCGTGCTGAGTGCTTGTACGGAAGAAAATCCACAATGGTGATTGGTCAACAATAAACCTTCTTCTGAAATCATTTCTCCCGTACAAAAATTTCCAAAGTTGACGACAGCATCTTTCAAACTTGATTTGTTGATGGAATAAATGTCTTCGGCCGTTAACTTGCAACCTAATTTTTCTAAGGCGCTGAAGTTACCGCTGATCAAGTGAGGGAGCCACATGCCTTCGTCGGCAAAGCTTTTCTGAGAGAGAAAAATGTTTAGGACAATGCTCAGTAAAATGAATCCTTTTTTCATACTAAAATGTTTAGATTTCTGCTTTGAAGTTAATATAAAATCCGCCTTCTCCAGCTCCGTTGATGGAATATTGTGTGCGTATTACAAAATCATAATAGGTTACAAAATCGAAGCCCATACCGTAACCGTACAACCACTTATTGGCAAAGCGTTCGTTGCCGAGGGTGTATTTATTCACGACATAACCCGCATCGAAGTTTATTTTTAAATACATCGCCAAAGGTATGCGTTGGAAACTTTGTATGGGAATTTCTTTGATCTGTGTGGAGGTACTAAAGAGTTGTAGTTTTAAGTTCAACTTACTTAAAATGAAATGCTGTCCGTCGACAACATACAGCTCGTAACCATTGATCACATCTTTGCCATAGCCTAATCCTTTCTGATTGAAATAGGGTTGTACGTCAGGGGCAGATGCTTTACCTCTCAGTGTGGCTGCTCCATACACGCGTTTGTACAGTTGTGAAAATTTCGAAAGTTCAAATTTTGCAAACGAGTAATCAATTTGATCACTGAGCCAAGCTCCATTGTTTTCAGCTTCTAAGCGAAAGTAATAGCCTTTCAAAGGATAGAACTGTATGTCGCGGTGGTCGTCGGTGAAAGAGTAGCGAAGACTCAGGTAGTCTTGCTGGGTGCGGCCTTCTAAAAAATAATTGGGATTCAATAGGGCTACAGTATCGGCGATGGTGTTTTGATACCAGAAGGCGGATAAGGCATGCGTTTGGTAAAAATTAGCCCTGCGAAATAAACTTAATCCAAGGCCATAGCGAGTTCGGATGATTTTATCGTTTTCGGTATAGGTAAATTTTTGATTGATGGTGGCGTAACCAACTTGTCGGTTGAAGATCGCCCCTGCATAAATACTCAAACCTGTTTTTAAATTTCGGGTTAAATAGGGGAAGGTGTATTCGAGTTCGAGTTTCTTGTTGAAGCCTGCTTCGACTCTAACTTTTAAGGTTTCATTTCTGCCCCTCACATTTTTTTGGGTAAATCGTAGTCCCCAATCTAACCGATCTAAGGAATGTCCATGCAATTCCCACCACTCATTAAAGTTCCGATCAGCCAATCCGATGATCGGAATCGGATAAGAATAATATCGCTCGTCGAGCTGAATATTTAGGGTTACTTTTCCACTATCGAGTACAATTGCTTCAATTTTGACCTTTAAAAAGAGGCCAGTATTGAAAATTCTGTTCTGATTTTTGTTGAAACGGGTCTCGAATTCTGCGTTGCAAATGAGGTCGCCAGACTTAAAATCTAGCTCGCGTAATACGATAAAATCTTTCGTTTTTTTATTGCCTACAAGACTAATATCTTGGATGGTATAACATGTGATCAAACTGTCCTTTACTGTTTCTTTATCAATGCTTTGAGCGAAAGAATAAAAAGGGATTAGTGTGTACAAAGCGATAAGCACCGGGCCGACAATACGGTGGAGTAAATTGAATTTGATACTATGTTTTGTACGAGTATGCAGAACTATAAATTTATGTGAAAATTTAATTTTTATCAGTATATTTAGGATTCTTATTTGAACTATAATCATTAACAACGTTTAAGTTAACTCATTTTTGTATGATCAAAAAATTTGACACGTTTGAAGAGTACCAAAAAGCGTACGAAAAAAGTGTAGCAGATCCTGAAGGCTTCTGGTCAGCCCAAGCTTCGGGTTTTACTTGGAAGAAAAAATGGGATAAAGTTTTGGAATGGAACTTTGATGAGCCCAAAGTAGAATGGTATAAAGGTGGTAAATTAAACATTACGGAAAACTGTCTAGATCGTCATTTGGCGACAAGAGGAGATCAAATTGCTTATATCTGGGAACCTAACGATCCAGCAGAAGTAAACCGTACATATACTTATAAAGAATTACATGCTGAGGTATGTCGCTTTGCTAACGTCTTGAAAAAAAATAACGTTAAAAAAGGTGATGTCGTTTGCTTGTACATGCCCATGATTCCTGAATTGGCGATTGCGGTGTTGGCTTGCGCGCGCATTGGCGCAGTTCACTCGGTTGTATTCGCTGGATTTTCTGCATCGGCTTTGTCTGATCGTGTAAACGATGCCAAAGCAAAAATTGTATTGACTTCTGACGGTGCTTACCGTGGCAATAAAAATATACCCGTGAAAGCGGTGGTGGATGAAGCCACTAAAACATCTCCATGCATTGAAAAAGTAATCGTTTGCAAGCGCACTGGAGAAGCCGTGAACATGAAGGCGGGTCTTGATGCATGGTGGCACGATGAAATTCAAGGTGTGAGTACCGTGAATGAAGCCGAAGCAATGGATTCAGAAGATATCCTCTTCATCCTTTATACTTCAGGTTCTACTGGTCAACCAAAAGGTGTGGTACACACCACAGGTGGTTACATGGTTTACGCTGAATATTCATTCCGCAATGTATTTCAAATCGGAGAAGGCGATGTGTACTGGTGTACTGCCGATATCGGCTGGATTACAGGACATACGTATTTAACGTACGCACCTTTATTAGCAGGAACTACCAGCGTTATTTTTGAAGGCGTACCAACCTTCCCAGACGCAGGTCGTTTCTGGGCAGGCGTAGAAAAACATAAAGTGACTCATTTCTATACAGCACCAACAGCTATCCGTTCTTTGATGGCTGCAGGTTTGGAAGTGGTAGAGAAACATGACTTAAGCAGTCTTAAAGTATTGGGTTCAGTAGGAGAGCCTATCAACGAAGAAGCTTGGCATTGGTACAACGATCATATCGGAAAGAAAAACTGTCCGATTGTCGATACCTGGTGGCAAACAGAAACGGGCGGTATTTTAATTGCACCATTGGCTGGTATCACACCCTTGAAACCAACCTGTGCTACGCTTCCTTTGCCTGGCGTGCAACCTGTATTGGTTGATCCAGAAGGCAACGAATTAAAAGGAAACGATGTAGAAGGTAATTTGTGTATGAAATTCCCTTGGCCTTCTATCATTCGTACGACTTACGGTGATCACGAACGTTGTCGCCAAACGTATTTCTCTACCTACAAAGGTTTGTATTTCACGGGTGACGGTTGTAAACGTGATCATGACGGTTACTACCGTATCTTGGGTCGTGTTGATGATGTCATCAACGTATCGGGACATAGAATGGGTACTGCTGAAGTAGAAAATGCGATCAACGAACACGATATGGTTATTGAATCTGCGGTGGTGGGTTATCCTCATGACATCAAAGGGCAAGGCATCTACGCGTATGTGATCTTAGATCATGCTACAAAATCAGACGATGTATTGCGTACTGAAATATTAGCAACGGTGACTAAAATCATTGGTCCGATTGCGAAGCCCGATAAAATTCAATTTGTGAAAGGCTTACCGAAAACACGTTCTGGTAAAATCATGCGTCGTATTTTGCGCAAGGTGGCAGAAGGCGATGTCAGTAATTTGGGCGATACGTCTACCTTGCTTGATCCTAGCGTTGTTGACGACATCAAAGCAGGTGCTTTAGTGGCTTCGAAAGCATAAGCAATACATTTTCATCATCCTAAAATGCCAAATGATAAACGAGACGGAACGTCTGGTTTGTTATTTGGCATTTGTTTTTTGATATTGATCTCTCGGAGAACGTTTCTCTATTTATTCAAAGGCGCAACACATCATGAATTTGATAATAGACATTTTATTGAAACCCTTTTCGTTTGTATTGATTGTGTTAGCAAAAGGGTATCAACTTTTTCTTTCTCCTTACTTGCCTAATGCGTGCAGATTTTCACCGACCTGTTCGGTTTACTTTATTGAAGCAGTAAAAAAATATGGTCCTTTTAAAGGTGGATGGATGGGCTTAAAACGTATTGGACGTTGCCATCCTTGGGGTGGACATGGACATGATCCGGTGGAGTAGTCAGCTATCAGTAGACATTAGACAATAGATAGTAGACAGTAGAGACAGTAGACTGGCGCGAGCATCCTGCTCGTGCCTATAGTACATAGAGCGTCTCGCTCGGGGGGATTCTAAAATAAAGAAAAGGTAGTGGTTCTTAGCCTTAACTAATCTCCTTCTTCCCTCTATAACTTTTCAATAAAATATAAAGTCCGATTAAAATAAGCGGTATGCTTAGAATTTGTCCCATGTTAAAGTCCATGCTGTCTTCAAAGCTCACTTGGTTTACTTTAATCAACTCGTAAGAAAAACGAAGTGTGAAGGTAATGACCATGAACCAACCCAAGGTACGACCTGTCGGTAAGTTACCTTGGTGTTTCACGTACATGCTCAACAACAATGCAAACAAAACGAACATGGTAATCGATTCGTACAACTGTGCTGGATGGCGTGCTACACCGTAGACTTTAAACAAGACGGTTTTCTTTCCTTGTTCATTGGTGCTCTCAGAAAATTTCAATTGCTCTGGGAGTAAGAATTTTTCTTCTTGGTAATCGTAAGAATTAGTAAGAGCTTCTTTTACGCCGTATTCCAATACGTCTTTGATGTCGCCGTTACCGAGGGCACTCATGTGCAGGGTAACTTCTACCGGTTGTACGGTTTTATCTCCAAAGACAAAAGCAGAATCGATTTGTGTTAAGGTAATTCTCTCTACTAAATTGCCCATGACGGGTGTGATGTTTTCTTCAATGCCGTGCATGAACAAGAACGCTGTCGGTGCATCGGTAGGTTTGCCAATGATTTCAGAATTCATCACGTTACCCAAACGAATTAAGCTTGCACCCAATGCCACACAAATAACAACGCGGTCTGCTATATAGATAAAGCTTTGGTCTTTATGTTTACGTGAATACAAGTAAAGAGAAATGACAATTCCCAATGTCGCGCCATGACTTGCTAAGCCGCCTTGCCAGATGTAAAGTATTTCTAAGGGATGTTTTAGAAAGTATTCGGGTTCGTAAAATAAACAATGTCCTAATCGCGCACCGATGATTGTACCGATCAACATATAAATGGTAATGGATTCTACATCGCGTTGGTTTCTGCCTTCTTTCTTAAACATCCAGATCAACAATTGTTGACCGAGCAAAAAGCCCATGGCAAAAAGAAGTCCGTACCAACGAAGAGAAAAACTTCCTATGGAAAAAAATTCGGGAGAGACATTCCAAAGAATAAATGAATACATAATCAGGGTGTTTGTTTTTTACAAAAATAAGGATTGAAATGGATTTTGTACAGATTCTCTTGCTTATAATGGCAGAGAGGAAAGATTTAGGTGTTTACTCTTCTATGTGTGCTGCTCGGCGCAAACGGTCGTTAATGGCTCTGCCTAAGCCAGTTTCGGGAACCCATTCTGTAATCAAGACCTCGGCCTCACTCTGATCGAGTTCTCTCAAGCACAGGAATAAGTTTTTCGAAGCTTCTAACACATCTCCAGTAGGACTTAATACATGCGAAGTTTTGTGTTCAGGATAAGAAGTCTTAAAGCTTAAGATCCCCACTTTTTGATCTTTGTTTTTTTCTAAAAACGCTGAAATGGAACCGATGTACAAGGGTTTCCGAGGTGCATAATGACTCTTCAACATGCCTGGAGCTTGTGGGTTTGAAGATTGGTTGAGGCTTAAGGTGATTTTTTGTTGACTGATGTCTTCGATTTGTTCTACGCTCAAACCTCCTAAACGCAGGACTTGTAGCTTTCCGTTTTCGACATGCACAATCGTCGATTCAATGCCAATGCTGCAGGGGCCGCCGTCTAAGATGTAAGGGATGTATGCTCCCAACTGCTGTTGTACATGCTTCGCAGCGGTAGGACTGATGTAGCCAAAAGGATTTGCACTGGGTGCAGCCAAAGGGAAATCAAGTCCTTTCAATAAACTTAAGGTCAAGGGATGATTGGGTATGCGCACCGCGACATGGTCTAAGCCAGATGTCACCATGTCTGGAATGATGTCTTTCTTAGGAAGTAAAACCGTTAATGGTCCAGGCCATACGACATTGGACAAATGTTCTAAGGCTTCAGGAAAATGTTTGACCCATTGTTTTATTTTCTCCGTGGTATCAGTGTGTATGATTAAAGGATCGAACGTCGGTCTGTTTTTTGTTTTGAAAATAGAAAGTACTGCATTGCAATCGAGTGCATTGGCCGCCAATCCGTATACCGTTTCGGTAGGAATCGCTACCAGTTTGCCGCTGCGTAATAAAGTTTGAGCTTGATCGATATCTTGTCCTATAGTGGCCATGCTTTTTTAATCGTGCTGAAGTAGGGTATTAATTTCTTCCTTATAACTTCCACTCAAGATCGGGAACCTGCACCAACTGCGAGGATCTACATTGAAATCATCGAGGTGAAAAGAAGGAGCAATGCGTTCACGTTTCCATTGGTTGATTGACCATAAGCGGAAAAACTTTGCAATGTATTGTTTCAATTGTTGTTTGTCACTCCATTCGCTTTCCAAGTGTTGGTATACTTCGAGCGGCGCTTTTCTTTCCTTGATGGCAAGGCGTTCGATCTGAGCCAGCAAAGGATAAGGCATGAGATCCTTTTCGTCGGTTTGTGTTTTTTCAGCGGGACGCAGTTCTGCTGTGGGCGTTAAGTGATTGACACGATTCAAACCATGATGTCCTCTTTCTTTTTCTGCCCAAAGCAACCAAGATCGAATAAAGTCTTTGTCTACACCAGCAATAGGAGCAATGCTTCCAGAGGTATCGCCGTCCATGGTGGCATAACCGACATCGCCTTCGCTGCGGTTAGACGTCGTAATCAGTAAGGCACGTTTGATGTTGGCGACCATCCAAATGATCGGCGAACGTGACCGTGCTTGTATGTTTTGTAAAGCAATATCGTCTTGTTCCCATGTCAATGGGCGTTGTAAAGCGGTTTCTATTTTATGTTTGTATCCTTCTACTTCTTCGTCGATGCTCCAGTGGTAGAATGTTGCGCCGATGCTTTCTGCCAATGCTTTCGCCGATAGAAAAGTGTCTTCACCAGAATTGCGGCTGGCTTGGTATACACAGGTTAAGCATACCTTACAAATCGCCTTGGCTTGTTCTTCTTTGGATAACAGTACAATCGAATCACTTGAAATTAGATCTGTTATTCCTGCCTTTTGTACGAATTTTTCTAGGCCTAATTCTTCCAATCCTTTACGAATCATTTCGTAGACCATGATTGCACAAGTAGAAGAATCGGCACCTCCGCTGAGAGATAAGACAAATCCTTTTGCTTTTGCTTTGCGCATGTAGTCGAATAAACCGACACAGGTTGCTTCCCAAAATTCAAAATATGTACTGCGTTCGTCTTCTGTAAGAGGATCTAGACTAGCAGTATGTGTGGTGAAATCAATGTTTGCTGCTACCAATTCTACGTCGTGAAACGACAGCCTGTTGTTTCGTTGTATTAATGTTCCATGGTGAGCGATCAACACTTCTCCATCGTAGATCATACGTCCTGCTTCGTTTCCGAGTAAGTCGGCATAGATGTAGGCACATTGCATCCGCTCTGAACCTTGTACAACCAGTTCATATCGAATGCTCGATTTGTTAAAAGCGAAGTGACTGGCACTTGGATTTAAGATTAAGTCGATGCCTTGTTTGGCATAGCGTAAGCCCGGTCTTTCTTCACCCCTCCAGGCGTCTTCACATATTTCAAAGCCAATGCGAATGCCTTGAACGGTATAGGTTAAGTCGCCGAATAAATAGCTCTTATCTTTATAGACAAGCGTACTTTGTTTTCCTTGAGACCATGGTGTAAACCAGCGCGATTCGTAGTGTACACCTTCGTTGGCTAAGAATTGTTTGGCAGAAAAACCAAGAATGGTTTCATTTTCAATAAAGCATGCACAATTGTAGGTATGGCCTTCGTGTTTTACGGGTAAGCCTATGCATACGGCGATGCCTTGGGTATAAGGTAAAAGGTCAAAGAGTTTTTCTAAGGCTTTTTCAGCGAGCCAAGGGTGTAAAAACAGATCTTCACATCCATAACCCGTAATGCAAAGTTCAGGCAGACACAGTATCGAAATGCCGTCTTGCTGTGCCTGTGTAAGGGCTGTACGTATGTTTTGTAGGTTGTTGTTCCAATCAATCGGTGTTTGATTGAGAGCAGCACCGCCTATTCGAAGAAAGCTCATGTTGAAACTGGCCTAAATTGAACCACAAAGTATAAAAAAAGAGGCATGAAAACTATACAAAATTCTCATTAACGACGAATGCTTTGTATATTTGAAGCAGGTACCAAAATCGATTTCATGTCCAATAAAACGTTACTGACCATAGATCATGTAAGTGTGACTTACAACAGTGCTAGCGAAGAAGCTTTACACGACATTTCATTTCAGGTAAAGCAAGGGGAGTCAGTAGCCATTATTGGAGAAAGTGGCAGCGGTAAATCGACCTTGATGAGGGTCATTGCTTGCTTACAAGCTTGCGATCAAGGAGCCGTGTATTTGAACGGTGATCGTCTACCCAATCCAAAAGAACTCTTGGTCAAAGGTCATGCTGATATTCGTTATGTCTCTCAAGATACGATTTTGCCAAAATCGCGCAGTGTAGAAGACATGTTGAAATACGAATTGCGGTATTTCGACACCAACGAACAAGCGGTATTGATGGATCAATACCTCGATATTTTTTCCTTACAAGAATTTAGAGAACGTCGTGATGTAGAATTGTCTGGGGGACAAAAACAGAGAGTGGCCTTGGCTTTGGCCATTGCATCCGATGCGGACTTGTTGGTATTAGACGAACCCTTTAATCAAGTCGATGTCATTACGAGAGAAAAAGTAAAAGAGCAATTGTTTCATTACTTTCGTTCATCCGAAAAAACACTCATCATGGTAACACATGATGCGCTGGATGCATTGCCATGGTCAGATACTATTTTGGTTTTGCGCGATGGGCAGTTGATACAAAAAGGAATACCGCAGAAAGTATATGAAAAACCAAACGAGATGTACATCGCTTCTTTGTTTGGTCCTGTACAACTGTTGAATAAAAAACAATTGAATACTTTGCTGCACATCGATTGGCCTAATCGGTGTAAGTACGCTGGGATACGTTATGCCGATATTGCTTACCATACAAAACCAGTGAAGGATGCCATTAAAGTGACTTGGCAGAAATCGTTTTATGCTGGAAGGCAATACAAATGGTTATTGAAAGATGAAACGGGTGGCGATTGGATGGTCTTTGCCAAAGAAGAAGAGCCCACGAAGCACGAAGTGTACATTAGTTTTCCTTTGTCGCATTTGTTTTTCTTTAAATAGTAAACGATGAGAGCCAGCGTTCATCCTGTGGTATTTGATTTCGCTTTTGAAGCAGGAACATCGCGTGGCGTATTAAAACAAAAGACATCTTGGTTCATTGGTTTGGAGCATGAAGGTATATGCGGATGGGGAGAATGTAGTCCCATTGCAGGCCTGAGTCCAGAACCGATAGCAGTAATCGAAGCCAAGATTCATACGGTATTGGAAGAATGGTTAAAATGTCCAGAAGCCATTTTAGACTCGAATTCCTCTTGGGTAGAGGAGTTGATGCTGTGGCCTTCTTTGCGCTTTGCCATGGAAACGGCTTTTCTTGATTTGAAAAATGGCGGGAAAAAACAGATATTCGATACCGATTTTTATAATGGAAAACGCTCGATTCCCATCAATGGCTTGGTGTGGATGAATACCATCGAACACATGCAAGCGCAAATTGAAGACAAATTAAAGCAAGGCTTTCAATGCATTAAATTGAAAATTGGTCACTACGATTTTGAACAAGAGTTTATATTATTAAAACAATTGCGTCAACGTTTTACAAAAGAACAATTGACAATACGTGTCGATGCTAACGGTGCCTATTCGGAAGAACAAGTTTATCGCATACTCGATTCACTTGCTACACTGGATGTGCATTCGATAGAACAACCGATAAAAGCAGGACAAATAAACCTTTTGGCAAAATTGTGTAAAGAAAGTCCTGTTGCGATTGCCTTAGACGAAGAGTTGATTAAGCCTTTGTCGAATCTTGAAAAAAATGAATTGCTTGCATTTGTAAAACCGCAGTACTTGGTGTTGAAGCCTTCCTTACATGGAGGATTCATGGCTTGTACTGCATGGATAGAAGCAGCAACCGCTCAAAAGATCGATTGGTGGATGACGAGTTACTTAGAATCGTCGATCGGCTTAAATGCCATTGCACAGTTCGTGAGTCAGTACCCATCGCTTGCCTATCAAGGTTTAGGGACTGGTCAATTGTATACGCGTACGATTGCATCTCCTTTGGAAGTCATAAACGGTAAGTTGTGTTATAGTATTCATAAAACATGGTCTCCTTCGATTGTATAATGTATTTTCGTATTCATAAAACTTATATTTAATCTACAATTCAATACATAAATTTAAACCAAAACTAGCTATGAAATTTAACATGAAAGGGGTACTATTTTTTTTATTGGGCATGAGTTTTTTTACGTCCAATGCTCAGACCAAACAAGAATTTTTTGATTATGGGAAGGTGGAAAATAACAAGTATACCAACTCTTTTTTCGCTTTTGAAATGACAGTTCCTCAAGATTGGACTGTTCAAAGCAAAGAACAAATAGAGGAAATTATGGATGCAGGCAAGGAAATGGTTACAGGAGATAATGCTCAATTGAAATCCATAATAGATGCATCAGAAGTAAGGACAGCCAATTTGCTTTCGGTATATCAATATGAATTGGGTTCGAAGGTTGAATTCAATCCCAGCATAATGTTGATCTCAGAAAATGTACAACAAATACCGAGTATAAGAACAGGAAGTGATTATTTGTTTGAATCAAGGAAACTGTTAGAACATAGTCAGGTAAAGTACGATTACATCGATGAAGATTTTCAAAAGGAAAAAATCGATGGAAGAAGTTTTTATAAAATGAATGCTGCAATTAATTACAATAAAATGGACATTAAGCAGGTCTATTATTCAACGATTATTAAAGGTTTTGCTTTGAATGCGATCATTTCCTATGTAACAAATGAACAGAAAAAAGAGTTGTTAAATATCATATCGACGATGAAGTTTGCGCAAAAATAAAAAAGTGTTTTTGTATTATTGATAAGGACAAATTGAGCATGGAAAATAGAGAAGATAAAATACATTCAACGGGAGGTTTTTTGTTTTTTAACAAAGATTATATCTCTGAGTTTGTTTACGGAGGTATAGACGGAGCCATTACAACTTTTGCAGTCGTAGCAGGCGCTACTGGAGCAGGTTTAGAGTCTTCTGTCGTCATTATATTAGGCTTCGCAAATTTGATCGCCGATGGTTTTTCCATGTCGGTGGGGAATTATTTTTCATCGAAAGCGCAAAAAGATAATTACGCCAAGCATAAAGCCCTTGAGTATTGGGAGATTGAGCATTTGAGAGAAAAAGAAATTGAAGAAATACGAGAGATCTACGAGAAGAAAGGTTTCAAAGGAGACTTGTTAGAGCAAGTCGTTGCTGTCATCATTTCTGATAAGGATGTTTGGGTAGACACCATGATGAAAGAAGAATTAGAAATGATGGAAGAGTCTAAAACGCCCTTGCGCAGTGCAAGCATGACCTTCATTTCATTTTTATTGATCGGGTTTATTCCTGTATTGGCCTATGCCTTTCAAGATTTGTTTGGCATAGCCAATGAGCAATTGTTTTTGTACTCCAGTATATTAACGGGTGTAGGTTTGTCTATTGTAGGCTACTTGAAGAGTATTGTCACTGAAAAAAATAAATTGATCGGTATTGCCGAAACCTTATTGTTGGGCGGTATTGCTGCGGCGTTGTCCTATGTGGTGGGGAATGTGATTGAGAAGGCGTTGATGTGATGGAGGTATCAGTGGACATTGGTCAGGATAGAATAGTAGGCAGTAGACAGTAAGTAGTAAGCAGGCTGGTCTTTCTCTTTCTCTTTCTTTAAATTCTGACGTCACATAAATTAGTAGACAGTAATTGAAAAAAACAAAACCATGAAGGGGGAACATCATTACAAAACAACGGTCAGCTGGACAGGCAACAAAGGTCAGGGAACAAGTCATTACAGTGTGTATGAAAGAAATCACACCGTATTGGTTGAGAATAAAGTAGACCTTTTATGTTCTTCCGATCCTGCATTTCGAGGAGATGCTACCAAGCATAATCCAGAGGATTTATTAGTCGCTTCTATTTCTTCTTGTCACATGTTATGGTATCTACACGTCTGTTCCGCAGCAGGAGTTGTGGTAGTAGCTTATACCGATCATGCCACAGGAACGATGGTAGAAACAGCAGATGGTGGTGGACATTTTTCCGAAGTGACCTTGCATCCAGTCGTGATTGTAAGCGACGCATCCATGCTTGAGAAGGCCAATGCATTGCACGACGAGGCACATAAATTTTGTTTTATAGCGAACTCTTGCAATTTTCCGATACACCATAAGCCGACGAGTGAAGTAGGAGTCTGGGGCTAGTAGTAAGGTATCAGTGGTTAGGGATCAGTAGTAGGCAGTAAGCAGTAGACAGTATACAGGTTAGAAGAGGTAGTGCGTTTCTCTTTCTCAAAAAAAGGACACTGACGTCACAGAGATAAGTAGAAAAATAAAAAGTAGAATTTAATTAATAAAAAGATATGAAATACAAGATGTTGGTGTTGGACATGGACGATACCTTGCTGACGGATGATCATAAAATTTCTGAAAAAAATAAAATGGCTTTATTGAAAGCACAAGATCTCGGAGTTCGTGTTGTATTGGCATCTGGAAGGCCTACGCCTGCTATGCTTTCGTATGCAGAGGAATTGGAACTTAGGAAATATGGTTCTCATATGTTGTCGTACAACGGGGCAGTGATTACAGATGTTAGAAATAATACAATTTTATTCGAACAGTCACTGACGAAAGAAGATATACACCGCTTACATGATTTCAGTTTAGAACACAAGGTGCACATCATTACCTATATCGACGGTGCCATTGTGAGCGAAACACATTCTGAGTTTATAGCCATAGAAAAGAAATTGACAGGCATGCCTCATCATAAAGTAGAACGCTTTAAAGATGCGGTGCAGACTTCTGCCATCAAATGTATATTATTGGAAGAACCCTCTTATTTGAAACAGGTGGAAACTTTGTTAAAAAAGGCCATGCCCGATAAAAGTGTAGCCACTTCTAAACCTTTTTTCTTAGAAGTGACGCAGCATGGTATCGATAAAGCAGCGAGCTTGGAGCGTTTGGCAAAGCAATTAACTATTTCTGCGGATGAAATTATAGCAGTCGGAAATGCAGGCAATGATTTATCGATGATCGAGTATGCAGGCTTGGGTGTATGGGTAGATAATGTAACACCAGAACTAAGGGATAAAGCACAGGTGATTGTGGCTTCCAATAATAACAATGGGGTAGCAGAAGTGGTGGAGCGTTTTATATTAAATAATTGGCAGTAGGCAGAAAGCAGTAAACAGTAGACAGTAAACAGTAAACAGTAAACAGAATACAGTAAGCAGAATACAGTAAGCAGAATACAGTAAGCAGAATACAGTAAGCAGAATACAGTAAGCAGAATACAGTAAGCAGAATACAGTAAGCAGAATACAGTGTTTTTTTATGGAAAAAGACGATTGAATAGTACGAGCATTCGAAACTGGACAGCGTGTTGAGGGTGAAAGACTTTTTATTGCTTTGAAGTATACATGATGTCGTAATATTCTTTGGCCATGCGATCGGAAGTGAAATTTGCAAATACGTCATCCATGGCTTTAAATGCCATCTCTTGCCATTTGGTCGGATTATTATAATAGCAAGGGACAACTTCTTCATCGATAACTTTATACAAATTTTCAGCATCGATTCGGTCTTGTTCTTCTATTGGTGTAGACGGATCAGCATGTTGTATTAAGAATATATTTTCACCAGGGTGAGAAAACTCAGTTACCCAGCCGTCGTTGATGGATAAATTAAGGGTGCCGTTCATGGCTGCCGTCATTCCACTGGTCCCTGAAGCTTCTCTTGTAAAGCGAGGTGTGTTGAGCCATACATCGGCTCCTTGTTTTAATGTCTTTGAAAGGGACAATTCGTAATCAATCAGCACCATCATGCGGGCATATTTTTTAGAGAGCAACGTGAGTTCGTTAAAAATTTGTATTGCTGCATAATCAAAGGGATAAGGCTTGCCAGCCCATATTATTTGTATGGGCTGATTTTCTCTGGTAATGTAGTTGATGAAACGTTCAAATTGTTTTAATAATAAATGAGGCCGTTTGTACCCTGCAAAGCGTCTAGACCATACGATAGTCAATACATCTGGAGAAAGTAGGTCGCCCGTTTGGTCGGCCACTTCTTTAATGAGTATTTTTTTGAGATCGTATTTTCGAGCTTTAAAGGCCTCGGTATTTTTATCTTGGTAGGCTTTCAGTAGTAGCGTGTCGGTCCAGTAAACTGCATGTTGTGCGTTTGTAATGTGTGTGATCTCACAAATATTAGTATAGTTCGCCCACATCTTTCGACTCACTTCCCCGTGTATTTTAGATACGGCATTTGCTTTACGTGCCATGCGCAAAGCGGCTAGGGTATAATCAAATTGTCCGTATTCTGATTTTCCAAAGTTTATGGCTTCTTCTAATGGAGCATTTTGAAAGAACGATCCTGATTTAAGTAATTCAATGCCGTGCGATTCATTGCCCGCTTTTTCTGGTGTGTGTGTGGTGAAAACAAGGTGCTGCTTTACTTGTTCCCACGATTGAAATTGTTCAAATAAATAATAGGCAAGTGGCAAGGCATGTGCTTCGTTGATGTGGTAAACATCTGGGGTATGTCCGAGTGCTTGCAATACTTTTCCTCCTGCAATGCCCAATACGATACTTTGAGCAATACGCGTCATTTCATTACTGTCGTATAAATGATGCGTAATGGTTTGCGTGAGGTAATCGTTTTCTGGAAGGTCGGTACTGAGTAAATACAGTGGGGCAGATTGAAAGGTAGTGGGTTCTAGTAAATAAGCTTTTACCAAAATGGGTTTGTTGAACACTACTACCGATACCGTAATGCCTGTATCTTTTAAAAAATTATATTGTTTTTCGGTATAGGTAATTTTTAATGTTTGATCAGGGTTGCGTTCTTGATCATAGTAGCCGTATTTCCAAAGCATTCCTATGCCGACTAAATTTTGTTTTAAGTCATAGGCGCTGTGCATGTGCGAGCCTGCTAAAAAACCTAAACCTCCACTGTATGTTTTTAAGGCTTGGTCAATGGCATACTCCATTGAGAAATAAGCGACAAATGTACTGTATGGAATGGTGATGTTTTTATCTGGATTCATAGCAAAATAGTGAATGTTTAGTGATTTAGCATTGCTGAATGATCAACAAAACATAAGTTCATAATACACATTTTTTTGCTATTGTAGATAGACTTAATTTTTTATATGGATATAAACCTTAATAAAGCGCAGAACTTATATGAGATAGTCCTGCGCTTTAATTTTCTACAGGGATTCTGCGTACTTTTTAAAATTATCTAAAATAGCCAGCCATCCACCGCGTTGCATTTCAATAGGATTTTCATTTTCGGCTTCAAACGTTTCAATGACTTGCGGTTGCTCACCCTTGTTGATGAAGGTAATGTGTGCTGTTCTGCCATCGTCCTTAGTATATGCAATCACTTCATGTGTTTTGACTTCGTCGTAAATACCTCCGAAGTCAAAACCAAAACTAACGTCTTTTGCTTCCATGCGTGAAACAAATTTACCACCGACACGCAAATCATTTTCAGCGCGAGTCGTATGCCAATCGTCTGAAGCATGACGCCATTTAGTGATGTCTAAAGGAGTTGTCCACAGTTTCCAAACGTTGACCACTTAAGCATTCACTGTAGTTTCTACTGTGATTTTTGTTTTGTCTGTTGTTTCCATTGTTGTGATTGTTTTGCGATCTTATTTTTTTAAAGAAGCAAATCGTTCGTCTAATCCTTCCATTGCCATTGATAGACCTTCTTTGAAGCCCATTTGAATAGTGGCTTCTAATTGGGCTACATCATCATATGAAATTAAAAATTCCACCAGTGTTATAGCGCCTTTGTTGGAAAAGGTAACATCCCAGGTTGACTGAGGTAGCACTTTATTCACCTTGCCTTCTGCGTCGGTGAAAGCATCGCGGCCTGTAAATCTTTTTTGAAATTGGATGTTTTTGTAATCTGCCCATGCCCAATGTTCTTCTCCTTCTGGACCGACCATGGCATAATGCCAATGCCCACCTTCTCTAAAGTCCATTGTTTTTGTTCGGGCTTTCCATGGTTTAGGAGCCCACCAAAGGTCAAGAATTTCGCTTTTAGTATAAGCGTCCCACACTAAAGGCAGTTCGGCATCGAATTCTCTTTTTACGGTGATGGTTTTGTTTTCCTTGTTGACAGAAAAATCAAAGGTTAAGTTTTTGCTCATTTCTTTTTATTTTTAAGTGTTAACAATACGTTGTCAAGTTCGTTGAAGCGACTTTCCCATACCTTCCTGAAGTTGCCCATCCACTGATCCACATCCTTCATTTTTTTTACTTCGAGTTGGTAATAAATTTCTCTTCCTTGCTGCTTTTGTTTTACCAATTCGCATTCTGATAATATTTTTAAATGTTTAGAGACTGCTTGTCTGCTGGTATTGAAGTGCTCGGCGATGGCATTGGGTGTCATGGCTTGAAAAGCAATCAATAAAATAATAGCCCGTCTTGTGGGGTCGGCAATGGCTTGAAAAACGTCTCTTCTCATGTAGTGAATTTATTGCGAAACTGATTGGTTGCAAATATATGCAATTATTTGGTTGCGCAAAATTTTATACCGGTTTTTTGTCGGGGCAGGGAGAGAATATGAATGGGTGTTAGAGATGGCCTTTGCTGACTCAAGATATATTATATACTTGTGACAACAGGTGGATTCACCACACAATGGGTTATTTGTGCTAGGGAGAAAAATAAGTCCTTTCGTAGCGGTATTAATCTTGTTCTTTTATAATACCAACAAACGATGAATGCTTGAGCATTTATAATGTGTAATCGTCCTGTTTAAAACTCCTCTTCGTCGAAAACCAAGTCTGCATCTTTTTCCCAAATCTCCATTTCACAAGGCTTGCAATTGAATTTTAATTTGTATTCATTCTCGCCGTGTTTCAATACTAGCGGTTCAACTACCTTCTCGCCCATGCTTTCGCGTTGGTATTTAGGGCATTTACCCAATTCATACTTCACACAATACTTGGTTGTCATTACACGCGATTTACCGGGATCCCATTGTAATTCAAAGGCTTTTTCAATTTCGGTGACGCCATGTCTTTGGTAAAATGCCCTTGCCATTTTGTTCGACACGTTGTAGGTGAAATCCAGTTGTGATACAGGATAAGGGTGATTGGTTTTAGTAATTGGAAATTCTTCTCGGTGGTATTCTTTTACACGGATCTTAATCAATTGCTCCAGTGCTTGTCTTCTGATGTCATTGATTTTTGATATCGGTAAAAACCAATGATTCGAAAGTTCAACGCTTACAGCATCAACAATGAAAGGTGTATTACCCGTTTTCGAAAGGTTCTTTTTAATGCTTTCGTTCATAGACTCTCCGCTTTTACTCAATTCTTTTTCTGAATCAAAGGCGACAGTACTTTCATGTCCATCTTCGTCTACTGCTTTTAATTGAAAGCCTTTGTTTGTTTCTGTAAAGAAAAGACGGATGCCAATTTTTCGAATCGCACTGTCTTCACGTTCTACTAATTTATTGAAAGCCGCATCGGCATTTCTATAAATCATGGTGCCTACTTTGATCGACTTAAAGGTATTTGGGATTACGACATTGTTTACGATCGTGTTGATTTGTGCACCATCCGGCTCGTCTGCCTCATTGATAAAATAAAGTCCATCGCCGTTGTTGAGCTTGTCCATGTTTTCAATGACATACCCGTTGCTTTTTACGGCAAGTACTTTGCCGATCATTTGCCCTAATGATTTTGGGGTTTCCCATGAACCAATTTTTTCTGTTCGATGGTTTACAAAATAATCAGTATAACCTCTGTTGAAGCTGCGATCCATTTCTGCTTCGAAGTTATAGAAGGTTCTGCCTGAAGATGATTTTGTAAAGCGATCGTTGTTTTCTAAAAAAGCATCTAATTTTTTGCGCAAATAGGAAACATTGTTTTTGACATAGACAATGTCTTTCAAGCGTCCTTCAATTTTAAAGGAGGTAATCCCTGCTTCAATGAGGTTGGGTAATTGATCGCTTAAGTCGAGGTCTTTGATGGATAATAAATGACTGTTGGCTATTAATGTTTTTCCTGTGCCGTCGATTAAGTTATAAGGGAGTCTACAGTTTTGCGCGCAAGAGCCTCTGTTGGCACTGCGTTCGCCGCCTGCAATACTCATGTAGCAATTGCCACTGAAGGACACACACAAGGCTCCCGATACAAAAAATTCTAATTCCACATCGGTGCTTGTGCTGATGTCTTTGATTTGATCGAGGTTTAGTTCTCTCGCTAATACCACACGCGTCATACCTGCATCGGCAAGGAATTTAACATGTTTGGGATCGCGGTTATTGGCTTGTGTACTGGCATGAATGGCAATAGGAGGAATGTCCATTTCCATGATGGCCATGTCTTGTACGATGAGCGCATCGACACCAATGGCATATAACTCATGAATGAGTTTTTGACAGGTCTCTAATTCGTTTTCGTACAAGATGGTATTCAATACCACAAAAACTTGTGCTTTGAATAAGTGTGCATATTCTACCAACTCAGCAATGTCTTCTACTGAATTGGTGGCATTACTGCGTGCGCCAAATAGAGGTGCTCCAATATATACGGCATCTGCTCCTGCATTGATGGCTGCCATACCTTGAAACAGGTTTTTGGCGGGAGCGAGAATTTCAACTTTCTTTTTCATAGGAATAACAAAAGTCCGTAATTATTTACGGGTTTACAAGCGTTTATCCGTATGACTTGGCGAGAAAATAGGGCTTTTAAAGGTAATTAGGCAGGGTGTAAGCTTTTCATGCGATTTATAGCATTGGTGGTAATAAAAATGGGTACAAGTTTTTAAACCTGTACCCAAATTATTCAACAACCTAACCTTCTTTTTTTGCTTTTATTCTTTCATCACTTTTTCAACGATGACGATGGATCCTTTTTCTTCCTTTACCATTAAGATATAAATACCCGAAGCAAGGTCGGTCAAGTTAATGGTTTCTTCTTGATGAAATGACCCCGACAAGAGTTCTTGTCCTGTAGTACTGATCATGCTGTAGGTGTACGTAGCATGTTCTTCTCCTACCGTGTTTATGTGAAGCTGGTTATGCGCTGGGTTAGGGAAGATTAAGATTGAAGAAGCTCCAAAACTAAGTGTTCGAAGTGGTGAAAAGTCAAATGCTCCGTTCAAGTCTACTTGTTTGAAGCGGTAATAATTAATTCCCTTTAAGGGTTTTGCATCGACAAAGGTATATGTAGCGATGTTCGTATGATTCGCATGCACCTTACCAATGTCTGTAAAATGAATGCCGTCGGCACTTCTTTGTAGGATGAAATGACTGTTGTTGATTTCTTCTGCAGTCTTCCAGGTCAACAAAGCTTGCTCTCCCATTTTTTCTGCCTCAAAACTTAAAAGGTGAACGGGTAAAACCGCTGGACACCATTTGTACGTTATCGTGGTATCTACTGGTAAGAACCATGAACGACCGTCTGTGAAGTTTACAGTACGCGACGGTGAGCCAGGAGGATTATACATCACATAGTGTCGGCATTGGTTTTTATCAAACACTCCATAGGAGGCATAATCGGCCAGTACAGTGCTGTTGACATGACCTAAGCTATCGAGTGCATGAATCCAATGGTAGAAATGAGCAGGTGGTAGATCGTTGTGTGTATCGAGGCCTGGGTTGTTCCAAACCACAGCCGATACGGCGCCACCCGTGTAATCAAAGCGGTAAGGATAGTTTCCAAAACTTTGATATTTGGTAATCACTTTGTCTGCTTCATACGTTGCACGCCAAGCTAAGATTACATCTTGCCAAGCTTGTTCTTCTGTAACAGTTGGGTTTGCATAATAATCGCGCATGTCTTTTACCAAATCGGCATACAAGGCCTTTGCATATAAAGTATCATGGGCGAGGTATAACAGATGTTCATTCATCAGTGAAACATTAATGCCTAAGCCGTGTTCAGGACGTACACCAAACCATGTATACTTCGCATGTGAAGCCCCATCAATTGTCCATACGTGTTTACTGTTAAATGTCGGAGGAAAATTTGTATCCTCCACATCGAACCAATATTCTTTAGACGTTTCCACTTCTGTTAAAAAAAGATAAATACCCAAATCGCGCACAGTCGTATTGTGTGTATTTAAACCCCATTGAAATACCGCTGCACCAAAATTGATGGCTTCGGAAGATGACTCTTGTCCTGCACCGCCTACTCTTGCTGAGGTACCGCCTGCATGGGAATGACCAAGAAAAGGACTGTGAAACCTCATGTAGGGAAACATGGGATCGTTTCTATCCCAATTGTCTATGCCGCGAATCATCAAGTTGACCATGTCGCCCCAATTGCCTGGTTGCGCCCAGACAGGATCAAACTTCGCAACGGTCGAAGCTCCTTTTAAAATATAGCCGATTGAAAAGTGAAAATCATTTAACAACTGAGGACCTAATACGCCAAAGTAGGGAGTTAGTGTATGCCATTGATTGTTGTAATAGAGGTAACGCCCATTGTTACCTGCATTGGGTGATTTTAACCACAATTCCATTTCTTGTTTTAACTCAGTAAGGAATTTATTTTTAGCCGCTGTATGCCCCACAAAGTCTGCGATCTCCGTGAGTATAGCCAATTTGCTGATTTGTTTTCCACCTACATAATTATCGCCTGAAGTCACATACTTGTTCACTTGCATTTGATCGTCTATGTATTGATAAAGCTGTGGGAATTTTCCAGTTAAGGGTAAGGTTGGTATTAATCCAAAGTTGTCGAGTTGCATGGTGAATGAATTTGCATTCACACATTTCAATTCTCCTCTTGGCACTTCAAAGCTATGTCCGTTGTAAACGGCGGTACTGTTTTTCCAATGGTGCGGCAACAAGCCGATCATAGCAGTGTTGGTGGTACCTTCCATCACTTGCGTTTGGTAAGTAAAGGTGGTGGTCAGTTTTGCAGTTGCTTCATTAAAATTCCAGTTCATTGTTGTGCCTCGAACGAAAACAAAAGCATGGTTAGCAAAGTCCTGCAGCGTTGCAAGTGAGTTGTCGGGCAAAGGAGCAACTGTCATGTAGTTTTTCCCGTTTAAGGTCGATACAAATTTGCGAATGGGACTTACAATTGCTCCATTAATGTTGCGGTTAGGTTCTACGACATAGGTATAAGTAGAACCCGCAGGGAAAAAGATACCATAACTAGAACCTTGAACCGTTAAGCCAATGACATTAGTACCGATGGTATTGTCGATAGTGGGATTCCAAGGCATCCATACTTCTATGGCTTCTGGTCCTGCTTTTTCGATGAACATATAAGGCACACCGTTGACAAGTGTCGCTTCTAATTTGGATGCGGTGTTGTTGTTTAATCGTATTTTGCAATGGTAGTCTCCGTATTCCACCACGTTCAATGTATCCCATAAGACTTGATTACTGAGTCCGACATTGATCGCTTGGTTTGGCCAGTCGTTGTGGTTATAAGATTGGGGAAAGTTATTGTTGATATTGTCGATGCGGTTTTTCAAAATTTCAAAGCCGTATTTGTTTTTAGATTTTACACCGTATGGATACACCCAAGTAGCAAACTGTGGAAAGGTATACATTCCCGGATCCCACATGAAAGCTGTCCACCATTCATGTGTAGTAGGTATTTGATTAAAATCGAAGGTTACGCGAGGGGACCTCGCGGGGTCGTCGAACCATGCGCCATCCCATTGGCCAGGACTCGGTGGTTCACCGGGGTACTGTGATAGATTATAACTACCCAATCCTACTGGAATCTCCTGTGCTTGACATAAAACAGGTAAAAGGCATATCAGCAACCCTATTTTTATAAAAAGCTTTATCATATTCCTAAAAGTTTAGCGCGTTAAAAAGGCGTAAAATGCAATTATTTATAAATATAATCTCAGAGTAGGATTTTGATGAGCGAGGTGGTAAAAAATAGCGTTATTTTGATCGTGATTTTCACTAAAAATGAGGTCTTTTTATCGCTTAAGAAACCCTGAAAAACGATCAAAAATTAAAGGATATCAGAAATAAAACAATTGTGGTGTTTTACAAAACAAGCGCTGGTATTCGCTTCGCTCATATGAATGTTTAGTATGATATACCTGCTGGAGTAAACATCTAGCTTACTCCAGCAGATACAATTTATGCTTTTCTTACAAATTCAGATTTTAAAGCCATGGCTCCGAAACCATCAATTTTACAATCGATGTTATGGTCGCCATCGGTTAAGCGTATGTTCTTTACTTTAGTACCTGCTTTGATTGCTTTCGGTGCGCCTTTCACGGGTAAGTCTTTAATGATGACAACCGAGTCTCCGTCTTGCAAGATGTTGCCGTTGGAATCTTTGATGACCTGCGTTGCATTAGCTTCGTCCTCTGCTTCTTCTGTTGGATTCCATTCGTAGTTACATTCAGGGCATACCATCAATGAACCATTATCGTAGGCGTAGGGAGATTTGCATTTTGGGCACGGTGTAGATTCGTCAGACATATTCAATGTGTTTTTGAGTTATGCTGCAAAGGTAATAAAAAAAAAGGGGAGTGTATGGGTGCAACAGAAGGCTAGTGCAAGAATAGCATAGCCTTGTGTGTAATGTTGTGCGTATAGTTATTACTGCAATCGTTCCAAGACTCCTTTGCGTTTGATTAAATTTTTATAGTCCCATTGAATAGCTTGTGCTTTTTTTAGCCAACGTTTCAACTCTTTTGTGTTGATTTGCTCAATAGACGTATAGCGCATTTCAGCCGCTTTGAAACTGCCTTCCTGTTGCAAGGCTTCCTCCTCGAAGGATTGTCCACTCCAGAATAAAAGTCGAATGCCATTCTTCAATTTGCTATAACCGACAATGGGATTACCGTCTAAAAACCAAACAGGGTGTGCGTGCCAAATCTTGTTTTCGACTTTGGGTAAACAAGCACAAATTTCACTTGCGAGTGCATTGCAAATTTCGCGCTCTTCGTTTGCTTGACGGTCGTTATAAGCTTGAATGTCTGGGTTCATGTTTTTCTTATTTTGCTGGCATAATAGCCCTATTATTTTTGATTGCTAAGTAAAAGTTTAAAATAGGTAAAATTAAGTTTTAAAATGCTGTATATCAGTAGTAATTACGGCTGGTAAACCAGTAAAAAAGTGCTTTTAACATGTTCAATAAGTGCAATTTTATAGTAGAATTATTATAAAACAAACAGCTTTCATCGATTAATTCTTTAGCTATGCGTAGTTATTTACGAATAGTACTCCTAACCGCTCATTGCTATGATAAGATGCGTTTTAATTCTTCAGTTCTTGATCTTGTATTGTACGATTCAAACGATAGCCCAAGTAAGTCCTAAAAGAGGAATGGCTTATGGTTATCATACAACTCAGGACTTAGATGCTGTAAAAACAGGTGTTTCTTGGTGGTACAATTGGAGTTCAACTCCCGATGCTGGTATTGCTAGTTACTACAGTTCGCAGGGCGTAGAATTTGTTCCCATGTTGTGGAACGATAGTTATACGGTAGCCAGTGTTATCGCTTCCATACCTGCAGGAGCGAAATACATCCTTGCTTATAACGAACCCAATTTTACGGTGGAATCCAATATGACACCAGCTCAAGCTGCTGCTGCCTGGCCTAAAATAGAAGCGGTTGCGGCTGCACGAAATCTTCAAATTATAAGCGCCGTTCCCGCCTGGTGTGGAGGAGGAGTTTGTCTTCCCGGTTATACAGATCCTGCACAATGGCACGATGATTTTTTTGCAATCTGTCCAACGTGTAAAGTAGATTACATTGCTTTTCACAATTATGAACCAACGGTTGGAGCCTTAACTTATCTTACAGGATTATTAAAGAAGTATAACAAACCAATTTGGGTAACAGAGTTTGCCTATTGGGATCCTGCGGCAACGAGTGCCGCAAAAATTGCTTATTTACAAGCTGCAGTATCGGCCTTTGAAAACGATCCTGACATCTTTCGTTACTCTTGGTTTGCGGGTAGAAATTCGGGAAATCCTTCAGTGAGTATTCTTGGTGCAAATGGTGTGCTCACGGCTTTGGGAAGTGCATATATCGGTGCAGCATATGGACCTAAAAATAACATACCAGGAAAAATTGAAGTGGAAAATGTATACCGTAGAAGAGGTACGGGTCTGCAAGCCACTACAGATGTAGGCGGAGGACAGAATGTCGGTTATACCGATCTGGGTACGTGGAATGAATACTTGGTGAACATTAGTACGACGGGTAATTATACCTTTAAGTTTCGAGTGGCTTCTAATGTAGCAGGAGGAAATTTTGACATTAAATTAGACGATGTCCTTATAAAAAGTAATGTCACCATTGCCAACACGGGTGGCTGGCAAACTTGGGCAGATTACGATGTAACGGGTATAGCATTAACAGCAGGCGAGCACCTCTTGAAATTCGAATTTAAAACGACGGGTACAAACATGAATTATTTTACCACCATTTTTGAAACCCTTCCAACCATTTCTAGTTTTACACCCAACTGTGGTTTAGCAGGAACAAGTGTGACCATTACGGGTACAAATCTTTCAGCAACGAGTAATGTTTCGTTTAACGGAACGGCAGGAACGATCACCAGTAAAACGGCTACGCAAGTTGTTGCGACTGCTCCTACAGGAGTTACTGCCGGATTGATTACAGTGACGACACCAACAGGATCTGTTTCTACAGCTACAAATTTTAAGCTCAAACCCATTACAAGTGTCATCAGTGGATTGGCATCGGATTGCGCCAATGCAACGGGGAAAATTTATTCCGTTACCAATACTGCAGGCTCAACTTATAATTGGACAACACCTGCTGGTGCATCCATTACTGCTGGTACAAATACCAATGCAGTGACGGTAAGTTTTGGCACGGTAAGCGGTAACATAACAGTGATCGAAACCAATGCTGCTGGATGTGTAGGTGCGACACAGACCAAAGCAATAGTTGTTAATGCCTTGCCGACGGCTGCCAATGCTGGTCCTTTGCAAACCATCACGACGAGTACGACATCGCTTGCAGGTAATACGCCTACTGTAGGAACAGGTAATTGGTCTTTGATTTCTGGTACTGGAATTATTGCGACGACGAGTTTGCCCAATACGGCTGTTTCTGCTTTAACACTGGGCACCAATGTATTTCGATGGACGATTTCAAATGCTACCTGTGTCAGTTCTAACGATGTGAGTATTGTAGTGGATACTCCTTTAGGAATAGTTTTTGATCCCGCTTCGGATCCATCATCGGATGATGGTTCTTCAAGTAATATAGGCGATGCTTATGTACTTGCTCCGAATCCATTTAGTCAACACACAAACTTTAAAGTGACGTCGAATCAACATATAAAAATTTCGATCAAGGTAATCGATATGAATGGCATTTGTTTGTTTAGTTCGGACGATCATTACGCCAATGAATCAATCGACTTAGGGGCAACGTTTCCAAACGGGATGTACACTTTAGTCGTTACTTCATCGAACACTGTGAAAACGTTTAAAATGATTAAGGCGGAATAGGGACTACTATGATTCTTTTGATGATTATGATTCAGGTGATTTGTATTTCTTATTGGTGTGGCGTTTGAAATTTAAACTTGTTTCACCAAAATTAATAAGAAGACCAACTTCAAGGTTATAGGCTTCTAAATAATTAATGGCTTGAGCGTAATGCACATCTTCTAATTTAGTTTTTGCTTTCAATTCAACAGAGATGACATCCTGAACTAAAAAATCTACTCTTCGTGTGCCAATCCGTTGCTCTTTATAAAAAATAGGCATTTCAAATTCTCGGTTAAAGTTAATACCGACAAGATTCATTTCTATAGCTAAGGCTCTTTGATAGATGACCTATTGAAAACCATTACCCAATGCTTTATGAACGGCCATGGCGCAGCCAATAATCTTACTTGTTTCTTCCGAATATTTATACTGGTTGTTTATCATAAAAATGTACGTTAAAAAATAAGCTAATTGAGTTAAAAAAATAAGATTCAGGAGATGGAATCATTTTGTATTCATATAAATCAAAAGAATCATAGTCCAGACGGGTATTTTACTCCAACGTCATCTCTTCAATCACTTCTATTGCAAAAGGAAATTCTTTTTGCAACTCTTTTTTCTTAGCCATTTTAAAATCTTCAAAGCTAAAGCCAGGGGAGACCGTGCAACTTACCAATACAAAGCCTTCGTTATTTTTTACTTTTGATGCGAACCAAACATGAGCAGGAATAACGGCTTGCAATACTTCACCCGCCACTGCATTTTTACCAAGCAGAATGACTTTAAGTCCTGTTTGTTCTAATACAAAAATCTCTAAGGTAGCGCCATCGTGATAAAACCATAATTCATCCGATTTGATGGTATGAAAATGAGATTTATGTTTTCCTTCCAATAAGAAATAGATCGCTGTAGAAACATTCCTTGTGCCTTGAAAACTATCGACCTCCACTAAGGTTTCTGCACGATAGGTTTCTTTATAAAAGCCACCTTCTGGATGAGGGTGCAATTGGAGTTGCTGTATATAGTGTGATGCCTTTGTCATGTTTAGATAGCGATTATATTCTTTTGTAATGAATGTAGTCTGTTAAAAGAGGCTCAAGTCCACTTTGTTTAAAGAGAGAGGCTATTTGTGCTCTGTGGTAGGTTGAATGGTTGATGACTTGGAACAACATGTCACGGACAGTGTTGTTGAAAATTATACCGTTGCTCGTGTTGTATTGAATCGTTTGATTTAATTCACATTGATTAAGGATGCGCATAGTATGTTCAAAATTATGCTTGTCCATTTTTTCGAATGCTTGTACTGTATGAATATCCCACACAGCAGAAGGAATGAGCTCAGCCTGTATCCTGTTATTCCAAATTTGATGCGCATTCAGCATATGGCTCATCAGCTTTATACATTGCTCCGATGTTTTTTCTGGATGTGCTATCAATACACCAATAAGCGCTTGATTAAAATGCGTAGTGTATTCGAACAGTTCTTTAAAGAATGGTTTCATATGTTGTAATGTCTATTCCTAAACCTTTAGTCCGCCACGAAACCCTCTGGCTGCATAGTAAGACTCTGCTCCGTTATGGTATAGGAATACCTGGTCGTAACGGCGATCACAAAAGAGCGCGCCTCCAAGTGCTCTGATTGCGGAAGGTGTTTTTACCCAGCTCGATGTTTTCATATCGAAATTTCCAAGTGTTTGTAATGATCGATATTCTTCTTCTGTTAACAGTTCAATGCCCATGGCCTTGGCCATACTCACTGCATTGTTTTTGGGTTTGTTTTCTTTTCTTGCATCCAGTGCTTCTTGATCGTAACAACTACTTCTTCGGTCTTTAGGACTTTCCGCTGCACAATCATAGAAAATGTACTCACCCGTTTTTTTATCGAGACCTACAACATCCGGTTCTCCGCCTGTTTTTTCCATTTCATGAAGTACGCCAATTTTTTCAGCTTGAGCTTCCAGCTTCGTTTGTACTTTAGACCAATCAAGGCCTTTATGGCGGTTCATGTTTTTTTCAAAACGGACTTTCAATGTATTGAGTAGTTCATTACATTCTTTAGGAGACAGTTTATTTTTCATAGCATTATGTTTTATCAACAGAAATTTTTATTACTCCTTTTCGCTTTTATAAATCAGGATGCTTGAGTTTTATAAATTCAAGTATCTGATCAGGCGTATTTTTTAAATCTACTTCTTTATCGAGACAAATGGATATATGCCCCTCATTGATTTCTTTGATCAACTGGTAAAAATTGCCATAGCCTATAACGATAAAACGAAGTCCGCCACAATCTATATTCCCCCTTTGTCTTGCAGCGGTCAATAAAACAGGGTTGACGAAGAACTCCTCATACCGATCACTTTCCGAGGAAGAACCATCTGCTATGTTCTCTTTTTGTTTAGTGCTAAGTGCTCCTTTTTGGTAGATGGCGACATAGCGAATATCCCTAAAGGAATTTAAAAGGTCATCAATGATGTATTCTTGGTTGTTCATGAAGGCTAGTGTTTTGTCAGTACAATATGCTAAGACATTTTAGACAATTCGACTTCAAGCCTGTCAAAATTTTCTTCGTTTTTATCTACGGCAAAAGTATTTACTTTTCGGCACTCTTCTGCGTTGTCAAACAGCATTTTAAATACAAGTTTTGTCTGGTCTTTCGACACCTCTTCAAAAGTAGCAAGGACTTTAAAAAGAGGTTTTGAATACCGTTTCCAAGCAATGAGCGAAGGGATTTCGATTTTTATAAACTCACATTCATTAGCATAATTTCCTTTGTCGGGTCCGTGCATGATGAAGCTCAATTTCCCGCCCACACGGAAGTCAAACTCGTGAAACGTATTGCTGAAACCTTCTGGTCCCCACCAATTTTTTAAATGGTTAGGGTCAGACCAAGCACGAAAAAGAAGTGCTCTGGGTGCATTGAAAATTCTTGAACTTATAATTTCGCAGTCGGGTGTTGGGGTCATGATTGCTGTTGTCATAAGTGTTTTGTTTTATGTTGTGGAGTAATTCTCTTGCTGGCTTGGGCAGCCCTGCTGGCGAGAGCATCTTCTGCTCGTGCCTAAAACAATTAGAGCGTCTTGTTCGCCTATTCTAATAAAATAAATTTAAACATTTATCTGTATATTGAACACTAAAAATCGAGAATTTAGCTGTTGCTGATTTTATACAGAAAGGACAAATACCACCTCAATTATACATCCACATCTTTCACTGTTAACAAAGCCCGAACATGCCATTTTTTCATTGAGCATTAGTATATACACTTTCTTGTGTAAACTTATAATTCCATTAAAAATGTGCTAAGGTGTATTTTTAAGCAATCCGATAAATGGCTATTGGAAAGCTTAATTAAATCATTACATTAGATGAATAGGTGTTTAGTTTATTCAAAAATTAACATGTAATCGATTAGTAAGACATGTTTTAAGTGAAGAAACTAAGATAAACAATCTTTTATGATATTGTTAGAGCCAGAAATAACAATTCCTTCTCAAAACAGGCTAAAAAAAAATTCCACTTATACGGCGGCCTGCGCCAGCAGTATAGGAGTTTTGGTTTTGTTAGGCTGGGAGTTTGATATAGAATTTTTAAAACGAATTGTTCCGGGTTTTGTGGCTATGAATCCTTTAACAGCAATTTCTTTTATGTTAACGGGCACTGTAATAATACTTCTTAACAAAGAAAAATCGTCGAGTGAAATTACGCTTGTATGGAAATTTTTTGCACTCCTGACAACACTGATTGGTGTGTTGTGTTTGCTCTCCAATTTAATGGGAATGAATGGGGGAATAGATCAATGGTTCTTCACAGAAAAACTAAACGATAAGCTTAGTCATATTCATAACCGAATGGCTCCCAATACAGCCTTTAACTTTATATTAAGCGGTATAAGTATCTTTTTTTTTAAGTACGAAACGAAAAGAAAACACATCATTTCTCAATACCTTATTCTTGTAGTTGCCTTGATTTCGCTCCTTTCAATTATAGGATACATCTATGGCGTAAGGTCTTTTTACGGCGTGCTTACATACATACCCATGGCCATCAATACCTCGTTTTGTTTTTTACTGATCAGTACTTCTATTTTTCTTTCCTCTAGTGACAAAGGCTTCATTGCTGAATTTACCAACAATTACTTGGGAAGTGTGATGGCCAGAAAACTTATTCCTTCTATCGTAATCATTCCCACCTTGCTAGGATTTATGATACTGTACGGAGAAAAATATAGACTGTATACTTCTCATTTTGGAATGGCACTTTTTACGGCTTCCAATATTTTGATTTTTGCTTACCTCATAAAAAGAACGCAGACGACTATTAATAAAGCCGACATTGCGCGCACAGGTGCTGAAAAAAAAATGATAGCATTAAATTTAAAACTGGAAGAAAGAACCGTCGCTTTAGAAGTGTTAAACAAAGAGTTGGAATCTTTTTCGTATTCGGTATCCCACGATTTAAAAGCACCGCTAAGGTATATTAAAGGGTATACTAAAATACTTCAAGAAGATTATGCCCCGTTGTTAGGGGAAAATGGGAATAAAACAATGAGTGTCATTATTAGAAATACTCATAAAATGGAGTCATTAATCAATGACTTGCTTGAGTTTTCTCGTATCAGGAGAACAGAACTACAGCGTTCTGCGTGTGACATGGATAGGCTGGTGAGGACAGTGCTACAAGAACAGCTGATGACGCTGAAGGATAAGGAATACGAAATAAAAATCGATACATTATATCCATGTTCAGGAGATCCAGCCATGATAGAACAAGTATGGGTTAATCTGATATCGAATGCCCTAAAGTATGCTAGTAAAAATGACAAGCCTGTTATTGAAATTGGTTCTTATTTAAACAAGGAAGAAAAAATTTATTTTGTAAAGGACAATGGGGTGGGATTCGACATGGAATACGCCAATAAACTGTTTGCCGTTTTTCAGCGGCTTCATTCAGAGAAGGACTTTGAAGGTACGGGGATTGGACTGGCTATTGTTCACCGAATCATCACAAGACATGGAGGAAGAGTATGGGCAGAAGCTATTAAAAATGAAGGCGCACAATTTTATTTTTCTTTGCCATTATAACAGGAAGAATGGGGTGGTGGAATTATCGCTAGTTAATAACGCTCTATATACTAAGGCACGAGCAGGATCCTCGCGCCATAGGTGTTCATCAATTTTTTATGTTTAAATACGAGGCCATGTCCATGCATAACGGATAATTAGACAAAGAAGAACGACTTCTACAGCAGCAGCAAAGTACATGTGTACCCAAGCCTCTCCTGCCAAATTAAACAACATATAAGGAATAAACACTGTAGCTACGATTATGTTTGTCCAACGATTTACGTTAGCCGACAGGGCAACGGAAAGGAAAATCATCAGCGTTGGAATTGCTACAAAAATCATTGCTATCATTAAAAAGACATAGGAGATGTCAAATACAAATACTTTTCCTGCCAAAATATCTTTTATGGAGCCGGGCATATATAAGTGGAAGTAATCCACATAGATATAGAGAAACATAAAACTCGTCCACAGCGCAGCAAGCTTCAGTTTCAAACTGACTTTGATGTCTTCTAGTGCATTTTGTGAATTCATAATTTGTTTTTTTTTTATGTTCATAAATTATTTACTAAAAGTTAAATCCTAAATGCAGCCCTGGTTCAGGTGTCCATTTTGACCACTTGTCATCTTTTTCTTTAAAACCGTCAGGCATTGTAGTGTGATAAGGACGGCCAGCAATGCCAAGAGATGGTTGTATAAAAAGCCTATCCTTAAAGAGTTTAATGTGATAGCCAATTCGATAAGAGTTGAATATATGGAAACCATTACCCACCTTATTACCGTTGTCATTCACAAATGTTTGCCACATGGGCATTACGTGAACTGCTGCGTAAAGACCTTTCCAAAAAAATCGTTGATAAGCAAGACCAATACCATAATCTCTTATATAACCAGGAAATTTCTCTTCCTTCTTTCCGTATGATTTGTTAAAAAACGGGTTAATACCAAGTGGCCAGGCATATTTCCAAGTGATGAGTTCAAGGGAAATTACATCCTTTCCTGTAATCCGATAGCCTAGATTGAGTTGAACGAACTCGGGTGGGTTTACGGGAGCTAAATTACCCAATAAAAACATAGTGCTACCAACGAAGCACCGTTTGTAAGTGCTGTCTGTTTTAGCATATTGTGCTTTGAGTTGGAGCGTACTTGCCATCATGAAGATAATACCAATGAATAGAATTTTCTTTTGCATTTCTTTCTTTTTTATGTGAAACGATAAGCAAAAATAGATTGGCAATAGACTTAAAATCGTTCACTTAAGTTAAGAAGTTCCTCTTGAAAGGCATCTGCGCTCATCAACTGTGAAAATTATTTGTCTTCTGCACACCTTCATTCATCGCCAAACTACTTCTTTCAGTTAGCTGCTGTTGGTGTTTTATGATGTTGAAAGGTATTCGGCTAACCTCTCGATAGGATGCTAAAAGTTAAACCCAAAATCAAACCCAGGTTGAATAAAGTAGTTGGGCCATTTTTCTTCTACTGCTTTAAAAGATTCTGGAACATTCGTTCTTACAGGCCAATAACTAATTCCAATAGCGGGTTCGAAAAAGAATCGGTTTTTAAAAAACTTGAACTGGTAACCCAAATAGAAATCCAGGTATAAGGTGTAACCATTTCCAATCTTTTTCCCATTCTCGTCCATATATTTTTCGAACGCATTCATTGCGGTAAGGGATGTATAGACGCCTTTCCACCAAAATCGCTGATATCCTATTTGAGGAGCAAGTATGCGTGCATGTCCGGGATAGTTTTCTCCCGCTGCATCAAAATCAGATCCAAAAGGAATACCGAGTGGCCAAGAATAAATGGATCGTTTAAATTTAAAGAGAACAACATCTTTAGGCGTTATTCTGTAACCTGCATTTATTTGTATAAACTCTGGGTTGTTTGTTTGATCAAAATTACCAAGTAAAAATAGAGTACTACCAACAAACCATCTTTTGTAAGTACTGTCTTTTTTGGCATTTTGTGCATACACCTGTAAATTGCTTGCCGATATTAAAGCAAGTGCAATCCATAACATTTTCTTTTGCATTTCTTTCCTTTTTATGTGAAACGATATTGCAAAAGTGGATTGTCGAGCTTTAATAAACGTTCACTTAAGTTAAGAAATGCGCTTTAGTTCTTTTTATCTATAATTCTTGCTCTTAGTCTGCTTAATGATTGAGGTTTGATGCCTAAATAGCTCGCTAATTGGTGTTGTGGAACACGTTGAATAAGGTCCGGTCTATTTTGTATTAAGTTCAGGTAGCGTTGTTCAGGGGAAGAAGTCTTATACTCGTCAAAGTCTATTCTATGTTTCGCTAACAACTCTTCCGACAATAGTCTACACATGATTTCAAACTTTGGAAATTTACTGTTTATTTCTACTTCCATATCAGCATTAGAAACGCTAAGAATGCTGTCTTCAACACAACTGATGGAATATTTAGAAGGAGCATTGTCTATAACACAATGAGGTGTTAAGGCATCCAATTCTGTGTAGAACGCAGTTGTTTTTTCTTCTCCGTCTATGATGTAATAAATCCGAATGCAGCCTTTTAAAACAAAATAGCTGTCCTGTGATTTTTGACCTTCTTTGAGTAGAGTCGTCCCTTTCTTTACCGAGCGAAAGAGGTCTAACGAAAGTATTGCATTCTTCTCCTCTTCTGTCAGAGAAATGTATTTTGCTATAAAGTCAAATAGTGTGTCTTCCATTGTTTTGTTGTTACTGTCGTCTGTTACACTTGCCGGCAACGTGCCGATAATGCTGAACTGTGTTTTGCTCTATGACTGGTAGAGTTTAAAGTTAAATTAAAAACTTCAACTATCAACCACTAGAAAAGACCCCAGCAGAGCATACACAATGTTAGCAGCTGTTAGTGTTTATTTTGTGGTTCTATTTTTGAGTTTAGCAAATCAATTAAATTCTTTAACCCAATCAAAGTACCCTCGAAGTAATTTCCTCTTTTTAGGCTTGGGATAAAATACTTATCAACGATATTTTTAGTTTCGTTATCAGTAATTAACTCCGCTGGCGCGAGCATCGTGCTCGTGCCTAAAGCACTTAGAGCGTCTCGCTCGTAGATTCTAATACCTACAGAAGTTAAACATTTATTTATAAAATCAATACTGAAAAACTAGTATTGATGCTTTTGCTGATCTTAGATATAAAATTAATTCCTTTTATTTTCGACTCCCCCCGAGCGGGACGCTCTATATACTTGTGGCAAGAGCAGGATGCTCGCGCCAGCAGGGGATGTACAATTTTATAATAATGTTTTTTATTAGTATGGCCAAGAAATTCTAAATTTTGACAGCTTTCTCTAACAAAAAAAGCCCTCTCGTCTCCGAAAGGGCCTTTGTATGGATCTCGTATTTTAAACAATTAGAAAATAAAATCCGTCGTCAAGAAATTAGAACGGTGATCCTTCACAATTTCATTCAACAACTTTTTATTCGTGTCGTTCATCTTTGTTGCAACAAGAGAACGGATAGAGAACGAACGCAAGGCATCGTTTACCGATAGTGTACCTTCCGCACTGTCTTTACGACCCGTGAACGGGAATACATCCGGTCCACGTTGACATTGGCTGTTGATGTTCACGCGGCTCACTAAGTTCACCAAAGGATCAATCAAACGAGAAACCTCCGTCACGTTGTTACTGAATATACTCACTTGCTGTCCGTGTGGAGATTCAATCAAATAGTCGATCGTTTCTTCTACGTTTTTGAAAGGCACTACAGGAATCACCGGACCGAATTGTTCTTCGCGGTACAGCTTCATCTTGCTGTTGACAGGGTAGACCACTGCAGGGAAGACAAATGAGCCGACTGTTGTTCCGCCGTTTTCATTCACCACCTTCGCACCGTGAGCCACGGCATCGTCTAATACTGCTTTGATGTAATCCGGTTTGCCAGGTTCAGCAACCGGCGTAATCTGTACACCTTTCGTCCAAGGCATACCCAGTGTCAATTTCGCGATGGTATCGCTCAATTGTTTGTTGAAATCGTTGGCAATGCTTTCGTGCACGAAGATAATCTTCAAAGCCGTACAACGTTGACCGTTGAAGGACAAAGCGCCCAATATGATTTCACCCACTGCTAGTTTGATGTCTGCGTGTTGCGTTACGATGGCCGCGTTCTTCGCGTCCAAGCTCAACACCGCACGTAAACGGTTCAGTTTCGGATGTTCTTTTTTCAAGTCATTGGCTACTTTACTGCTGCCGATGAAAGCCAGTACATTGATCTTACCGCTTCGCATCAAACCAGGAACCACCGTGGCACCACGACCATAGATCGTGTTGACAACCCCCTTAGGAAAACATTCTTGGAACGCTTTTAGCAAAGGATAGTGCACCAAAGTGCCGTGTTTCGGCGCTTTGAACAATAAAGTATTGCCCATGATGATCGCAGGAATCAGCGTCGTGAAAGTTTCGTTCAGTGGATAGTTGAATGGACCCATGCACAATACCACACCCAGAGGAGAACGGCGAACTTGTGCCACCACGCCTTCAGCGATTTCAAAACGGGATGACTGACGGTCGATGTCCTTCAAGGCATCGATCGTATTATTAATGTATTCAACCGTGCGGTCAAATTCTTTAGCGGCATCTGGCTGAGACTTACCGATTTCCCACATGATCAGTTTGATTACCACGTCACGTTGCTCCACCATCTTCAACACGAAGTTGTGCATGCACTTGATGCGGCCTTCTACCGTCATGGTCGGCCATTCGCCACGACCGTTGTCGTAAGCTTTAATGGCAGCGTCTAAGGCTTCGTTGGCTTCTTTATCGGTACCGATCGGGTAAGAGCCGATCAGCTTGCGTTTTAATCCTTCCGGAGTGGAAATAAGGATAGGAGAGAAGACTTCACTCACTTCACCGGTCCATTTTTTTAATTCTCCATTGCTCAGGTATTCTTTCTGATGGAGCGGCTCAATCTTGAATTCGGCCGGTATTTCACTCTCTTTGACAAACAGAGAGTTGATCTGATCTTGAAAACTCATAAGCGGTTTTAAATTAATTCGGGTTTCGAAATAACACAATTATTTGATATGTAGTTCGCCTACTTATTTTTTTTATGAAAAAAAGCTGGCCCATAAGCGAAGCGCCGTATTGCGGAAATGTATGCAATAAATAGAAACTGAACTTCAAACAAGTCATGACACAAAGATAGTTTTTTTTAAAGTATTCTCCTTCACCTACTTTGTAGTCTACTAAATCAAAAGTTCTCATTTAGTTTATAATTGCGCCTAACGTGCCGCGCAAGCTAAACTGGGGTCTACCACGACAACGGATAAAGTTTGAAGTTGAAATTAAACACGGCAACTATCGCCCGCTACGAAACCCCCAGTGATGCGTGCGCAATGTTAGTTGCATACCGCAAGTATGTTATCGTCAAATTTGAAATCTTTTTCTTTTTTGTCAATCCAACACAGAATCAATTTATCGATAAAAGTCGATTTGTCAACCATTTTTTAAATCAATTAACGTGACGAAAAGAATCTACCGACTAATAAATAATCGCCAAGATGAAAGTCAATCCGAATCAATGAAACCGAAACCAATCCAACCGAGCAAAAATTGACTGAGCAAAATACTACTTTGTTTATGTCATAAATCATAAAAATTTTTGAAGTATCACACCGCGCAAAAATTTGTCTGCTTAAACAAGAAATTCGTTCGTTGTCAAATTAGATAAATCAATCTATAAACTTTACTAAATACGATGAGCTTGTAAAAGCGTCATCGGTTGCAACTAACGATGGAATACACGCAACATGCGTATATTCCATATTAATAGTATTTTTGAACATATGCCAAAAAGTAATAACCTGATTGATTTGTATCTGATAGCTGTTCCCATGCTGGAAATTTACTTCAATTGTTGAACACGGCCAAAGACCTGGTCTAAAGTTTAGGCGTAGCTGGAAGCTACGCCTAACGGGGATTATAAATGCGGATACCATATATATTTTGGTACAAACTCATACCAGTCGACCTTATAGGAATAGGTACTGCCAGGGTTTTCAGCCATAATCATTTTGTCTCGTAGAACAATCCCTATCCTTCCAAATTCATTGATAACAATTGCTCCGGGAATGCCAGGAACTTTTTCTGAAATTAATCTAATTTCACTACCAAGCATTTCCCAAATTTCGCTTGAATCATTAATCTGGGAATATTTCGTTTTTTCAAAAATATGTTTGGCTAAATTAAAACTCATTATCCTCCTGTTTGAAATAATTTGTTTTAGCTTAGACATGCCTGGCCCCCAAAATTTTCCAAATAAACAATTATCGTCTAACATTTTTGATGGAATTGGTGACCAGACTTTTATTAGTGAGTTCACTACATTCTTTTTTATTTTACCGGTTGAATCTTTTTCGCCTAGAATTAATAATTCCTGAATAATATTATCTTTAGTTTGAATAATTATTCCCCAATCCCCACCGTCTGCTGTCATAGCATTAGAAATATAAACTATGTCACCAACGTAGAGCATATGTTCCTTTCTTTTAAATACCCCGAATAGTTGCATAATATCATAAATGTCATCTTCATTGTAACCATTTTCCACTGCATCCGAAAAAAAATCATTCAGCATTGGTGAAGCCTTTAATAATGCATAAAAAGATTTGCAAAAAGGATTTAATGAAATGTAAGCTTTATCGGTTGAATTGGTGAAGCCTCTAAGGACATCAATGTTAATGGAATATTTAAAGAGAGAAGGACTTGGGTTACAAAATTGTTTATAATCTATAGTGGTGCTCAATTGACTAATCGCATAATCGAAAATGAATTTAGTGTTGGCATTTATTTCATCTATCAACATCTTATATTCTGAATCCTCATTTGCCGAAGCAGACATTTGCTTATAAGATTCAGTCGAGACATTTTGATTAGGTTCTATAGGAGATGGAGTTACGGGTGGATTTGAATTAATAGGTTTAGTAGTAGGATCGGTTGTCGGATCAGGTTTAGTAGTAGGATCGGACGTAGGCTGAGGTTGAGGATTTGTATTATCATCAATTGCGTTGCTGGAATCGTCTACTTGTTCTTCTTCTTCTTCTAGTGTCCTTTTGAGTCGGTTTTTTATTAAATCTGCAGGGACGGCATGGAATTCAGCAGGAATTTGATCTAAGGAAAGTTGATCCAAGTAGTGGTCCAAATTTGTATTGAGTTCATCTAACAATTCAACTTTTGATTTTATAGTCTTATCTTGGATGACTTTTTTTATAAGGCCTTTTTGAAGTTTATCAATCAGAATAGCTTCATCTTTTCTTAACTTCATTGCTTCAGGAGATGTGTCTTCTGGATTACTATAAACAGGTTTCCCTCCAGGAACAAGTTCAAAATAAATTCCGCTATCCTGGTCTAAATCAGGCTTGGTTGGTAACTTAGAAACATCAGAAAGATCTCCCGGATAGGCTTCTGCATCTATGATCTCTTTACCATCAAGCATTCTGTCGTTGGCCTGGTATTTAAACTTAAACAATACACTTTCATTTCCATTGTAATGTTTGAAAACGAATTCCTTTGCTTTGAGATATTCCTGATAGTCTAATACTCCTTTTGGATCTTGAGTAAGGTTATCATAAATATATTTACCGTCTTTAAAGACTCCTAATAATGCTTTTGCCCCTGCTAAATATCCACCCTTTCGAGGATTCACGCCTTTTTCAAGTTTCCTTAACTTTTCTAAATATTTTAATTCTTTTTCCAATGCTTCTTTTTCTTTTTCTGTCATTTTTTTATGGTTTAAGTTTACAATTAATGTTTTTTATTTCTCAATCCGTGCCAAACTACAATGGAACCCGGGGGTCTTGTTGGCTTAAATTTAAGCAACGGCTTCACTATAGAGTATGGCGTTTGGCCGGCATAAATTCATTTCTAGTAAGCTCCACTGAATAGCCAATACTGAAATTAGAATTTCTTTTATGGTTTTTTGCAAAATATTCCTTTTGACCTAACATCTACACCTTTCTGCTTTCCTCGGGAGTATTTATAGTTTCCAAAATAGCTTTGCTGATAAATATTTTAAAGTCTCTGATGATATCCCTCAGATTGTTATTACTGGATGACAAAATACAATGAATGTGGTTACTCATAATTACATAGGCATGAATCGATAATACTTTATGTTTTTGGCAGTATCCTAAAGAATCTATAATAATACCTCTTTTTTTTTTCTTGTAAAAACATCAATCCAGTTTATGATCTGGAATGTAAAAAAATAGAAATCTGATTGGTTTTGTATCTGAGTAGCTGGTTCCCATGCTGGAAATTTCTTTTATTTGTTAAACACTGCCAAAGGCCTGGGCATATAGTTAAGGCGTAGCTGCAAGCTACGCCAAACGGGGGTATTTTTCATTGTTTGCAGGGTGTATTTAGTATATCACATAACGTTCCGCGCATGCTGAACTGGGGTCTGCTCGACGACGGTTAGAGTTTAAAGTTAAATTAAACACGGCAACTATCGCCCGCTACGAAACCCCCAGTGATGCCTGCGCAATGTTAGTTGCATTCCGCAAGTATGTTATCGTCAAATTTGAAATCTTCTTTCTTTTTTGTCAATCCAACGCAGAATCAATTTATCGATAAAAGTCGATTTGTCAATCATTTTTAAAATCATTTATTACTCGTCAATTATCGACTGAGTAGCTAGCAATCGATAAGATGTAATCAATCCGCATATATGAAATAGTAACTATCCAACCTTAGAAAAATACTTATCCCTCAATCATTATCCCGTTAATACGAAAGTCATCAAACAGAAAACAACAGACTGCGACAAAACTATCTGTTTAAACAATGTAGATGCTAGTTAGCTGTATAGGTTTCTTTTGGTCAGGAAGACATCTATACAGCTAAGTATTATAGCAATCCAAAATCCCCATAAAAGGAACTCGAAAAGACTACTCAGATAGTTGTCCAAAAAGCTATATACTATCGTAGTAAAAGCAAAAATTATAAAGCAAGCTAGATTCATCAAACTGAGATAGAACATTACTTTCCGTTTTTGATAAAAGGTAGAAATCAGACCAAAGATTGAACAGATAAATGCGAGAGGAATTAATTGAAATGGTTCAATTTCAAATCTGCCATGAATTGCTTCGTCAAAAGTTTTGCAAGTGAATGCAAATCCACTTGCAGAATACTCAGTAGGATAAAGTAAATAGGCAAAATATTTTAGTAATGCAGGTTCGCTAGTCATTATCTTATCTCCTTCTGCAATTTGTTCAGCATGAAAATTCTGAGATCGTGAACACATTGTCATTGTGAAAGGCATAAAAAATGCCAAGATTAAAAGAATTTTATTAATCTTAATAAGCCTCATTATTTTTCTCTTTGAGAATGACATTGTTTTTGCTTTAAGAATTTAATGACAGTCATCGGTTGCAACTAACGTTCCGCATGTTGTAGACGGTGCAGGAGTTAATGCTAATCACTTCACTCTAGTACCGAGGTAAGCCATGGGCTTATCTTTGCGTAGCCAAGCCCATGGCGATTGTTGACTCATTTGTTTACTCTAGCACATAACCTGCACTGTTTACAACATGCTGTTAGCGGTAGTTTTTTTCGTTATTCAATCGGTGGAAGCTTATTCGGTGAAACTGTAATATTTGACAAATTAAGATAGAACAAATTATCGGCTCTAGTGATTTCATTGTTTGTGAGAGAGTCTTTACGATTAGTAAATGACCACCCGTTTGAGTTTAAAGGCGAAATTGAAATGTATGTGTCAAAAGATGAGACTGTTTTTGTTGTATCTTTGGGAATAAATAAACCCAAATATTTTAAACTGTCAGAATAGGCTTTTTCATAAGAAACTGTTTCGTAGTTAATCTTTCGTTTGCCTTTATAATTAACTCGATAACTTGTCTTTTTAACTTTAATATAAACATCAACTTTATTTGACTTTGCAAAAACTGTATCGCCTGGAAGAAGAAGTCCTAGAACTTCTTCCTTACTTAAATTATTAAGTCTATGATTTGCTGAACTAAATGTATTGTAAACATTGAAAACAACAAGAACAGCAATAAGTAATTTTATTAACCCCTCTGCTTTTGAAATCTTTATTTGTTCAGGATTGAAGTTGTATTTTTGATCTTTATCCTTAACCCACTTATAACCCTCTATCCTTGCGCCTGACTTATAACGTCTGTCTCTAACTAAAACTGGTTCTTGCTTTTTTCCATAAATGTGATTGTAAGCAAGTGGTCTAAAAACACGTCCGATAAAGAATATTGGAGTAATGTAAGCCAAAAACAGAACATTGAAGAGTGAAAATAATGCTGATACAGAAAAAGTCACGATAGCGAACCAAATCACATTTTTTATTAGTCTACCAATTGTTGGAAATGATGGTTGGTAGTCAGCCATATCATAGGCAGCATTGCGACCTATTGTTGAGATGGTTTTATCAACATTTCTTATGAGAATACGCTTAATTGCTCTTTTTAAAATTGTCATAATTGTAATGAGTATTATTGTTTTTTGTCACCCACAAATAATGAAGAAATAAATGCTGTAAATGTTCCAAAAATACCAACTCCTGTTGTCATTAATAAAGCAGCAATTATTCTCCCTTCTGTAGTTACTGGAAATTTATCTCCATATCCAACAGTTGTAATTGTTACATATGCCCACCACAAAGCATCTTCGGCAGTTTTAATGTTGCTGTTTGGATCGTCCTCAACCTGTAAAATTGCAATGGCCGAAAAAATTATCATTAAAACAGCTATTATAGACACAGATGTCAATGCTCCCTGTGCTTTGTTCTTAAAAGTATGATTTACTAAATTTTTAGTTGTACGAAATGCTCGAACAATGCGAAGTAGTCGTATTAATCGAAGTATTCGTCCTGCTCTCAAAAAGTCAATCATTGGAATACTTGAAATCAAATCAATCCAGCCCCATCGCATAAATTTCAATTTGTTATCTGCTTTATAAAAACGAACTGAAAACTCAATGAAAAAGAAAACACATATTGTATTGTCAATATAATTCAACAAAGTAGATGTTTCCTTATCAAGTACATAAACGGAGTCTAGCACTAATGCTCCAAGAACGTATATAGAAAGAATAATTACGATTAGATTTAATGCTCCTAATTTTTTTTCAGAACTCCCTGCTTCTTTTTCAATCATTGTCTATTTTATTGTAAGTTATTTTAATGATTAATCTAATCATTAGTTAATTGAGGATTTTGATTTACTCTGTCGCCTCAAAATTACCGCTAACGTGCCGCGCATGCTGAACTGGGGTCTGCTCGACGACGGCTAGAGTTTAAAGTTAAATTATACATGGCAACTATCCACCGCTACAAAAGACCCCAGTTGAGTATGCGCAATGTTAGCAGTAGTTATTATTTCTTTATTTTACTTTGAAGGGTAATTTCTTTTTTCATAGATCCATTCTCCAATAAGTCATAGTGAATTATAGTTGAATCACAATCGCCAACTTCTTTTCCTCTGTCATCTAATCCGTACTCACACTCAATAGTAGTTTGCTTTATTGTTGAATCATTTATCATTGTGCAATAAGAGTCAATAGTCCAACCCCCATCTCCGCCACTTGCTGCAATTACAGTAGAGCTTAATTTTTTGCCTGTTGTATCATATATGTTGTAATAGTAGTAGACGCAACAGGACTCATCATATGTTATAAATACATATCTTTTATTGTTGTTTAAGTCCTTTTGTTTTGAATAATAATAGTATGCGTCTCCATAATAGTTTATTGAAGAATCCTGAAATGCCTCGAAATACTCTGACTCCGTTAATTGTCTAAATTTATTTTGTATTTTATCGTAGGATAAATTTGCGTCGATTCCTTTTACGTTTTCGTATTTAAAAAAACTTGATATTTTACTGAAATTAAGTCGCTTGTTAAGAATAGAAGTCTTTACTCTATTTATAGAGTCTTGGTCTATTTTATCAATCGCTAATCCTAACGGGTCAGTTAAGTTTTCTGTATGCTTAGTCGTATCGGTAAATGAAGAAGAGTCACTTTCTGTTTTTTCTGAACAAGAAGCTATCAACACAATCGAAATAATTATAAGTATTTTATTCATAGTTTCGGTATGCTATAATTACTGCTAACGTCTGGCGTGTTGTGGTCGGTGCAGGAGTTAAAGCTCTTCACTGCACGCTAGTACCGAGGTGAGTCATGGGGTTATCTTTGCGAAGCCAAGCCCATGGCGATTCTTGGCTCTGCTGTTTACTCT